>Ga0181612_103639_pt1 | contig 12949 bp, 6 predicted proteins | sample HoacroProtozoa21_FD_119630 | JGI IMG/M metagenome (GOLD analysis project Ga0181612, IMG submission 119630) | Hoatzin crop microbial communities from Cojedes, Venezuel. Combined Assembly of Gp0051906, Gp0051904, Gp0051908 | reverse complement strand
TGCCCTGCGGAGGCCAGCGGGGCTTGGGGGCTTTGCAGGGTTCGGTGTCCCTGTTGCTCGGCTGCGCTTGGAGATCACGAGTGGCTTTGGCCAGCGCCTGTATATTTAGTTATTAGCTTAATTTCGTTTTGAGGGTGCGTTCTAGATGGTGAGGTTTCAGCACTGGTGTTGGCATGTGGCCTGCTGTCTGTAATCAACGGAAACTTTTCGCCTGAAGAAAACCCAGCAGCAGCAAAGAGAGAGTTAGTTGAGCTTTTTGTATGATCTCTCGTTTGCAAGATGTGGGTGGGACTTGGTGGGAGACGCAGGATTCGCAGCCACGTTATGAGAGCTTCTTTCATTTGCTGCTCTTGCTGTTTCCTAGACTGCCTGTGATTTCCAGGCAGTTGGGGTCTGTGATCGCCTTTTCAGTACTGTTCATCCAGGTATTGTGTTTTCACTGGAGCTGCCCTGCGCACTTGGGTTAATAAGGACAAGGTGATCAGATTAACTGTTTCGCCTAAGCTGCTACACTGCTGTCTCCAACACCAGCAGTACTGGCTTGGTGCATTGGAGTGAATGAAATGGACTTAACCTTTGGTTGCATCAGCTCTGCAGGGGCTGTGATGATAAACTCTGGTTTGTGCCCTGTTGTGCCTCCTCGTGTCTGGTGCTACCTGCACAAGTAAGATTTATTCTGATGTAATTGGCCATGCTGATACTCCTTCTTCTGAAGTACAGACATGCATAGAAGGGTGAGTTAGCCAGATCTAAAAATGGTTCTTAATTTGCCCTGGGAATATTTGTTTCTGTGCAATAGGCTGTTGAGAAACAAATTCAGATTATCGCTTAAGATTATATGAGAAGTCTTGAGATTTTACATATAAACTGACAAAGAAACATAACATACTTTCCCATGTATTTTTGTTATTAGATCTATAAAAGATACATCATTCAACTACTTTATACACGTGTACGTGTACCACAAAGACAAATTTATCCAATAGCTTCTTCTCCCCTAGAGTCCTGCTGGTTCTGATCCTCTGGTTGTCTCTGATTTTGTATGACTTTTCTGAGGGTGTTGGTCACTTGAGGACTTACTTTCAAGTATTGGTGCTTTTAAAGGGAGAGCACTTACATGAGGTGTATAGGGATGACACATATGAAAATGTGGTTGTTTTTTAACGTACTGGTCAGCATGATAACCCTATGAAAGCAAGGACAGAAACTAGTCAGAAGTCGAGTCTTCACAAGTCTTCTTGTGCTCCTTTTTACTTATTTCAGTGTATATTTGTCTTTGTGCTTATATCCTTATATCCTTGTCCACAGGCAGAGCTAGGCCTTAACGAGCACCACCAGAATGAAGTGATCAACTACATGCGCTTTGCTCGTTTCAAGCGTGGCCTGTGTCTCAAAACAGTGGATTCTTGTTTTCAGGACCTTAAGGACAGCAGGTACCATGGGGGATGGTTTTGAGCAAGAATAAAGCAAAATATGCTAACAACAATTGCAAGTTTAGATGCTTTATGGGGCAACATTTGTCTGTTTACATCTGTATGTTCTTAGTGAGGAAGAAAGACCCAATAATTTTCCAAATGGTACAGGTCAAGTAATTACAAAACTCAGTTTTTCGAATTCTTAGCTGTTAACATAGGTACTGACAGCATGACATTGCTCTGTATCTTGCTTCTGATGTCTAAATTTGATGCAAGACTGTAGGTGAAGTAATATTTGTAAGAGGAAATTTAAATACAGTAACCAATTAGTAGTGCCACAATCATCTAAGAACTATTGACAGTGGATGTTTTCAGAGGGACATTGCATTATAAGAGAGTGATACCTGTGTAGTGAGGTCTCATAACAGTGCAAAATTCTTGCCTTTATCGTACGTGACTCGTCTTGACTGCTCTGTTTAGACTTGTTGAGGAGACCTTCACAGTTGATGAGGTGATAGACATGCTGGATGGACTGCAGACTGTTGTACACAGCGAAGTGGAGTCAGAGCTCATAAATACAACGTACACCAATGTTTTACTTCTACGGCAGCTCTTCTCACAGGCTGAGAAATGGTACCTTAAGTTACAGACAGACGTCTCTGAATTGGAGAATCGGTAACATATATTGGACTATACAGAGTGCCTTTCAATAATAAGAAAACTTCAGAGTGTTGACTGTTTGCATTCTTCTCCTAACCAAAGAAATCTATTCTTTTACTGTTGTATCGATGATAGGTTAGTTTCAAGTCTTCCATCTGTAAAGTAGCAAGATACACAATAATTTCAAATTTGTCAGGAAGATGTTTTTATAAGTAATATTCTTACTTGAATTAATTGGTTAAGAGCAGGTGGTAAGATTTGATTAAAAAGCCTTTGTTGTCCAAGTAGATTATATTTTAATCAAGGATGCTAAATCTTACGGTTCTAATGAATCTACCCTACCATTGCATGACATGAGCTGTTGCATTTATTGTATTTGCATGGGACTTCATTCTGTACTTCTAACAATAGTCTTACATACAATAAAGAGCACAGCATCGGCCTGGTATGTGTTTCATAGCATAGCTCTTTTAGTAAATAAATGCCTCTCTTTGTTTTTCTTTTCAAGAGAATTGTTGGAACAGGTTGCTGAGTTTGAAAAGTCGGAATTTACATCTTCGAACAAGAAGGTAGTTCTGTTTTAATAAAATCCTAATCAAATGTCATGTGGAATTATGACAGATGTTAAAAATACATAGTATTGACTCTTTGTGCTTAAGAGAGAAAACAAAAACAAAAAAAACCCCACCCTTTTTCAAAACAATCTTTGAGAGTCTCCAAAAACAAACATTTTGCAGTTTGCACCCAGGCTCTCAGTGAATTGCCTTGGCTGTTTCCACATCGCAGACTCTGCACATCTGGGTCATGCCTCATAATCCTCATCCCAAAGTCAGACAGACCAGGGATGTGTTGGAGCGTCTGCTCCTGGATTCCCTTCCCCCTGGAAACTGGGGAAAGACTGGGACATTTGCTTGTCAAGGAATGTCAATGGAGTCAAGAGCTGAGCAAATTCCACAATACAGATATAACTCTATCTTATCTTGTACGATTATGGTTGCACCTTATTTGGTTTGTAGCGTAAAGGTATATTTAGTTAATATATATTATATCTGAGTACTTAAAATAAGAAAATTATTTGGAGCTGTGTAAATATTTTTGTGCTCTTACAATCACTCAAATATTTTTTAGTGTTTTCCTTGCTCCTTTGTCTTTTGGTTGCTGCAGCATCAGTAGTCTTTTGTAAATTCAAGCTTGCAGTCCTTTTATGTCTCTGTGCAGTATTTTTGTTTAACTTTAGCTGAAAGCAAAGTGTATAACTTAGGAGCCAAAATACCAGTTTAAAAATGAACTTGAACTAAAAGGTCATTCATTTGCTTTACTAAAAAAGGTTAATTGACGGTCAATAGTTATTTTACAGACTAAAGTAATATTTTTCTTCCTCCTAGAAATCTGTACAATTTAATTTTTTAACCTTTATTATTTCTTTAGCCCAGTGCAGATCTCGTTAAACCAAAACTGGCTCCATTAAATGAAGGTGGGTCGGAGCTGCTAAACAAGGTAAGAATTTGTCTGTTTGTGCAGTTGTGGTCAGTGACCGTTCTGCTTATTCAACTGAACTGGATAGCTGGATAGTAATGTATGTGTGATGTGTCTGTCAAGGTATTATACCCCAGAGTGTAAAGTAAAATGCTAATAAATTAATATTGTAAAGCAGCTTTAAATTTATTTTGCGGTTATGGTCTCTAGCATGTATTGCAATATTACTTTACTTTTGCAAAGACATTTTGGCCTTTGTAATTATTTATTTTTCCATTTAATGAGGTAAATTAGTAGAAACCAGTATTTAGTTTGTCCCGTGCAGATGGCTGGCTTTCCAATAAGGAAGTAGATTAAAGTATGCACCTGGCTGAAATTATTAGGTTATCAAACATTTTTTGTATCCCTTGCAGTCAATCTTATTACATTCAGTCCTTTTTCTTTTGTTAGTTGGTTAAATTGCTCCTAAAGAAACAGGCATTTAAAGAATTTGTAATTCCCTAGTTTTGAAAATGTCTGATTTCCCACTCGCTAAAGATTTACAGAATTACAAAACACATTCTAGTATTTAATGTTATCAATAGTTTTATTAGGTATTGGAGTCATTTAGTTCAACTGAACTTCTTTAAAATGCCACGCTTCTGACAATACACTTCTAAGTTACAGGCAGTGAAGAAACTTAGCGAGCAGTTGAGCTTTCTGTCTCGTAGCCTGCATTACCAAAATGATCTGTCAAGTACAGTCTCTGAATCAAATTGTTGTTACCCTTTAAGATAATTAAAGCATTCAGGAATTCAGACTTGTATTTTACTTGTAGATCAGTATAGTTCTTTTCAAAAATAATTTCAAAATCTGTTTCATAACAGTTTTTGTTGAATATGTGCATCTGATGTCTTTTTTTTGTCAAAAATAATTCAAAGTTTATATGGTGAGTTTACTCTGACTAATAAAACATGTTTATTTCCTGTGACACAGAACATGTGCAGTAACCTGGTGTTTGTCTCTTTTAAACAGGAACTATGAATAAATTCTTCCTTTGTCTTTTGATTGAAAATAGAAGTGATGATCAGCAATGAGATCTGCATCTCTGAACGTGCAGTTTTGTTTGTTGTGAATCTTGATACTAACGAGATGCTGAGCTCTATACTAATAGATACTAATCTCAGTTCATTAAAGCATGTACCAAATCTAAGTGAACAGTCCTATATATTGCAGTAGAATGGGAGACTTAAATTTCTCACTGACTGAGGCAGGAAACAGAATAAGTAAATGGGTTACTGATTTCTTATGAAGGCCATTTTCATAAGCATTTAGAAGCTTGTTTGCTTTCCTAAGCTATGAGGTGTATTTTCTTACCTGAAATATTTGGAAAATTCAAAATAGCACAAGAGTGTTCACAAACTTTTGTCTCATTGATTAACCCAAAGACAGTTGCTTGTCTCCAAGAAGAAAATGAAAAATTGAAGACCAGGCTCAAGACCATAGAAACACAGGTAACTTCCCTGTAAGCTTGGATACTTAATGCTGTTTACGTATTAAAAAATCTGTAACTAAGAATCCTATGGTGGTTATTCTTATATTTTCAATTAAAGTATGTTTCTGAGGTTTTACATTTTCAATGTATCACAGGCTACAGCCGCACTAGATGAGAAGTCCAGGCTAGAGAAATCACTGAAGGATTTACAGATGGTCCAAGGAGATCAAAAGGTAAATATAATTAGGCTTTTCACCACCACCACCCGCTTTCAATGCAACTGTTGCCTGTACATCTGAAAAGTTGGTCTGTATGGTGTGTTTCTTTTCCGGAAAATACAGAAGTTCAAGTTAGTGTTGTCATGTTCCTGCTGACATTGTCTATTCCTACTGGTCTGTCAGTCAGCAGTTAATCCAGAACGTTAGCTGATGCTATGACGCATATTTTGTCACATAAACCATCGTAAATTATTATTGGAAAGTATAAGACACTATCCAGATACTATCAGGAAGTAGGATTCCAGAGTTCATATTCTCAGGGGTGGTATTTGTATTAACAGATACAAACTTATTTCTCTTTGTTTCTTCCCATTTACTAGTGAAAGAATGAGATCTAACCTGGTTTCTATAGCAACAATAAAACACTAGTTCTTTCAAGCATTTGTCACACTTGATATTGACATGAACAAGCCAGACTTGCTGCTGCTCACTTCAGACTTCAAAAACCTAAATACTTGTATGTTAGTGTCCAGTGTCCTGTATTCTTAAACATCAATTGAAGTTTTGCTACAAATGTCAACGACCGTGGGTCAGATGGCAAATGTTTGATTTTATGTAGTTCTGCCTGTATCAGTGTACTGTCTAAAAATGGTTTACCATTTATTTTTTAAAGAAATGGGGGGGGGGGGAACCAGAAAACCTAAGAAGCCAGAAGTCATACAGGTTGACACAGATAAATCTGTTCAGGTCACCTTAGTACTTTTTTAAGTTTGTACCTGTGTTTTGTCAATAATTAGTTTTTTCTAAAGTATGTTTATGTGTGACTATTTCTTAAATTTAAAACATTTCAGTTCAAACTTTTAACAAAATTAGAACACTTTAATGCCATTATTTTGGGAAACTGACTTTTTAAAATTCCTGTAAAATTTACAGATTTGGAAGTGAAATTCAACATCGTAAAACATTTCCATTTTAGTTTCTATATTTTGATCCTGATTTCTTTTTATTTTGCTTTCTAACTGGTTTATGGTATGTACTTGGCTTTCTTAATATGTTATAATTTTACCTAGTAATTTTCAAAATCTGTATGCAATAATGTTATTTAATAGGGAACTTGATTTGTCAGTCATGGCAAACATTATCTGTTTTGTTAAGCCTTAAACTATTGAAGGTTTAAAATATTAAAGGGTTTTATTAAATCCTGTGTAATAGTTTTTGTAGTTTTAAAAGACTGGAACCAAATCTCATCCTGCTTCTCTGGTTAAACATGAATTGGCCTCAGTGTCAGGGCTGCTGAGCATCTTCAGCTTTCATGTCCTCTATAATCTGTCAGTTTCTTCTCCAGCTCTTACCTTTTCTATTTACAGGCATATATATGTTGTTGAAACTAGCTAGGACATATAATGCTGAAATGTACTACCTTAGGTGATTGACTAAAGTATTAGCTCTTTGGAGAAAATTCTGAGTTTTGTCTGGTTTCACTCCATATTTTTATACGATGGGTGTCAATAATATCATATGAACCCAGCTGCTCATTAAAGCAGTGGTTTTCAAACTCTTTGGACAAACAAATATCTGCCAAACCACAGTGGTCCTTAAGGACCAACTCTTGGCTCAGGAGATTTCTGCCTTTTTTGTTCTTCTTGTTTTGTTTTTTTTTTTAATAGTTAATATGGTTCCATACACCAAACGTGAACCACGGTTTGGGAGTAACTGCTCTGTTGGATCAGTTCAACTTGAGGATTTAGAATTTTTACATATTTGACTTATGTCACAGTTTAGAAAAATCCCTGTCTATTTTGATCTGAAACATTATATAATGTAGTGCTTTTCAACATTGCAGCCTTGCGCTCTGTCTCAAAATTCAAAAGAAGCTTTTCTTCTGTACATGCACTATTATCAAGTGGTTTCAAGTGCTCAAATCTTACCTTCCATGTAGAAAAAGAATCAGAGCCTCCTTAATTTTAGATTTTTGTTCTTTTTAAGGTGCTGCTGGTTCAGCCTCATCCTGAGTCATTGTACTTTTGAGAGTTTGAAGTTGAGCTTTTAAACCTGAGATGTTTTTTTTGCTTGTGTGCTTGTTTTATGGAATCCATAGAACAGTTACATGAATATGTTTTGTGACCCAGAACTGATGGCTGGAAGAGTTTGGGTTGTTTCTTCTCACAGGGAAACAGGAAAGTTCCTTCACAAGCAGCTGTGGAGGCTCATTTTGTAATGCATCTGAGAATAGTGCAGCATGGGTACCTGAGTGATAATACAAGGTTTAACACTTTCACCCTTTCCTACCTGTATTAAACTAATGGCTTTTGAAATGCCTGTGATACTTTACCTGCTTTGAAAATACATTATAGCATAGACTTTCAGAAGTTGGACTTTAATTTACTATTTCTGTATGCTAAATAACTTGTTGTGATATGTTTCATCCCGTGGCTTCACCTAATTCTTAAAGAAGTGAAGTGCAAGAACTTGAAATCTCAACTTGGCAGAGAAGACATTCCAGCGATCTTTAAAATGAATTTATTAACAATACTTTAAAGTTATAAATTAGTGCTTTTAACTATTTTTTTTTTTTTAGTTAAAACACTTCTAATTTAGGGGTTACAGGAATAATGTTAATATAGTTATTAGAAACTACGATGTACCCACTTTATGTGCAGTTTTGCACTTGATGTTTTAAATGTTTCTTCTCTTGCATTTGACATATTTTAAATACTTCTTCTATTGAAGACTAATGCAAACCAGGATATCACTGAACTGGAGAATAAAGTGGCAGCTTTGAAATGCCAGTTTGAGAAGACTTTGAATGACTCTACTGCAAATCAAAAATTCTTGGAAGAGAACTTGGTGACAACAAAACATGACTTGCTTAAGGTTCAGGATCAACTATCCACAGCTGAAAAGGTTAGCATTTTATTGCAACGTAAAGATGAGATCCTTACATTTTAACTGATTAGTAATTTAACAAGCATACACTACAGGATACAGAGCTTACTGGGTCACACTTGTGCCTGTGTGTTTTTGATACTTCAACAGAGACACATTGTACATAAAACAGCAAAAAACACAAATAACTGCGTGATTATAACTAGATGAGTGCTTAAAAGTTGCCCATTTGTCTGCATAGAAATTTTTGAGTGACAATTGTATTCCTGGTCTTCAGAAGACTTTTAGCCTGATTTCATTAGAAAATAAAGTTTGTGTTTCTCTGTCTCTTTCCGTAATCTCATTTCAATCTACTAGCTGACTTCATCTAAATTTGAGTAAATAGAGAAACTGCTATTCTGAAACTGGAGGAGGAAAAGCAAGTCATCTTTTTTAAAAAGCATATTAGCCGGGTTTTCATAATATGTAAATAATATGTTGATATTACTGTTATGTAGGAATTGGAGAAGAAATTTCAACAAACAGCTGCCTATCGCAACATGAAAGAGATTCTCACCAAGAAGAACGAACTGATAAAGGATCTACGTAAAAAGCTTTCCAAGTAAGCAGTGCTGTTCTGTCTGTCCAAACAGGATCCTTGTTCTGGATCCGTGTTCTGCTCCCATTTTGGTTTTAGAAATGTGAAGCTGTCTCTAAAACAGACTACAAATTTTCCCCTAAAAAGAATTTCTAGCAGGCTATTCTCTGATTTTTTGGCAAGCCAAACCTTTTAAGGGATGTGCACAGCAGCTACTGTGTAGCAAGTAATGAGACAATTTAGTATGGAGAGGTTATAAAATACCTATGGGTGTGGTAGATAAGCCCCCAGGTGATACACAGAGAGATACAGATGCGAGATGTGCCAGATGCTTTGGCATTGTTGTATTTCTTCTACACTTGTTTATGGGAACGAGAAGCCCACAGTATGTAAACAGGGTTAGGCCTGTACTGAGTGATAAAAGATGCACCCTGGCCATTGTATTGCGTAGAAGATCGTCATTCTGCAAATGTCAAGTGAGTTTTGGCAACATGGATGCCTTAGACCTATGCTGTAGGAGGACAGAGGTGGAATGTAAAACTTCTGTTTAAAGATCTGCCTGTATTTTGGGATTTGTGGCTAGGTTCCTGGTCATTCCTTTGTTCTACTACTTGGTAAAATAGCCAATTTTAAAGGGAGAAAATAGTCTAAGAAGTGTATACATTTGTCAGTACCTGAAGTCGTACAGTGAACCTTGACAGGAATCCATTACTAGTGGGAGTAATTTGTTACTTGAGTTTCATATTTTCCTTAAAGACAAAATGTGTCTGGGGTATTTTTCAACTCTGTTTTAATGATTTTTTTTTTTTTTTTTAAATCCTCAGATATGAGGCAGAGGACTAAAATACCAAAAACATCTGATGTATCAGAAGCTGCCGTAGAAAGATGATGTAGACTGGTATTATTTTTCCATAATTTTTGTTTTGAATGGTATATTTTTTGCTTCTAGTGCTTAAAATAACTTTTTATTAATACTGATAACATGCTGAAACTCCTACCTTAGTTCCTTGTAAACCTACAATTTATAGGTATTTAGTTTCTGTAGTCATGTTTTTAATTGTTAACTATTAACATTCCTTCAGAAATAGCAAACAGGACCTTATTGAAGAATGGAGGTCGTTCTCTACAAAGAAAGGAATTTATTTTTGTTAAGAAAAGAAGAAAAAAAGAAAAAAATAAGCGTTAGGATTTTTTGATGTGTCTGAGGTGGAAATTCCAGTTGTTACTTTTGTATAGTTAATGTAGCCATGAAGTGGCACTATATGTGAAAATTCCATCAGTAGAAGTAAAAAGTAGGAGTCAAAATGAAACATGCTGATTCTGTAATGTTAATTTCACACTGGGCATGTCATACCTCAGCAAAATGTGGTCAGTCACATTTTGCTAGAGGGTGTTCGCTAAACAGTGAGGTAAATATGCTTTATAGCGGGAGTGCTGGACCCTTTCAGATAAAGCCACTAATTAGAGTTATGCTTTTTCATTTGAATGTATTTGAAACAAATTTGGACATCAGAAGACAGATTCTGATTTTGCCAGTGTTTTTAATGTTAAGATGATAATCTAAAACCGCATAGGGAAGTTGCTAACAGAGCAACTTTCTTGGGAAATAAGTTATTGTAGATGTTTTCATCTCCTTTCCTAATGTAACCTCACCAGAAAACAGCTTACTTCTCTGAAGTCCTTTACTTGTAATCCTCTGCCTTGCATTTATCTAGCAGCCTCTTCATAGTGCATACTGCTTGTTCATCTGTCCCTGTTCATATGTATGTTGTATTTTACACCAAATAAAACCATTATGTTTTCAAACATTTAGTCTATAAGGAGCTTTTCTTTTATGGTAATGTTTTGAATAGCTCTTTTTTTAATATCTGTAGAGAAGAGTGGCAGATCAGTAAAGAATCTTGCTAGAAATGCGAACATGTAAATCACAGATTCATGTTCAAAGCCACACCACATCAAACACCTGTGAAAAAAGCGTACCAGTGGCAGGGCTGGGAAAAGGCTGGTGTGTGGCTGTTACAGAAACTGGCATTTAACAGTGCTTGACTCAGGAGCTGCTTGAACTGGAATGGATCATTTTTCCTCATTCTTTTTCAAACAAACAGGCAAAACTATTAACATTTCTCAAGCAGTGATGCCCTGGTCAAATATGCCATACAATTGCAGCCTTTAAGTTCTTTTGTTGTCCTTTTTCCCCCCACGAGTTAATCAGGATTGGTTTGGAATAGTGCTGTGTCTGTAGCATGACATTATTGCTGTAGCACAGTAATAGGGCTTTATGGGGTGACCTACTCCTCATGCAGTGTCAGTTAAATTCATGGAAGGTATTATTTTGCCCCTTGTACAGCCAATAACATGTGAAGTTTTTAATAGGGATGTACCAAAGAGCTTTCTGGCCTGTGTTTGCTTGGAGCGATTATGTTGACAGCATCAGGAGTACTTGTCTGAGAGAATATTGTGTTTTTCTTTGTAATAAAACTCATTTTAATGAAATCTGTTACTACTTCTAAAATGGCAGGTAAAGGGTGAAGAAGGGCAGAGAATCTCATGACTTCTGCTGGTCTTCTATTTTCTGATAAATCTTTGTATGTTGACTTTTCTAGAGCATTGACTCAGTGATAGGCTTTCAGTATCTGCTTAGAAACCACCTCAGCAAGAAAGTATGCTATCGGATTCAGTGTATGGATAGGTCTCAATGAAATAAGTTGGCTGTAAGCAACCGTGGTTACAGACCTTGTTACCTCCTCAAATGAGTAAGGCAAATCTTGCAGAGAACTGTGCAGTGAAAAATTGAAACACTGGCTTTGACTGCCTGTCCTGCAGATTGCATGTTTGGTGAATATGAGCTCAGCGCGACGCTCTGATCGGTTGGTGTTGCACAACGGCTGATCAAAGGTCTTGTGTGGAGCTCTTGATGAAAAATACATCATCTGTCAAAGATGATGTACCTGTCAAAGATGACCTGGAGCATTATACAGTAGCCATTCTCTTTTTGTTGAGATGGGTACAATATTCTAAAGATGGAGATGATGTTTGAACCTTTCCTGACAGTGTCTAATCTTTCTAAAACTTCGCTTCTTTCCCTGAAGTGTAAATTCTAACACTGCTTTTACCAACCTTTGTCCTGAGGAAGTTCATTGTCCACTTCTTCCACTTTAGCTGTTAATTCCCTAGTTATGCCTGAAGGGAATGTTTAAAAAGAACATTTCTCTGTAACTGGCTGATCTGTAGGAATCAAATCTCTTTCAAGCTGGGTGGTATTTTTTTTTTTTGCTTGCAGACTGAAGAACATTGTCTATGGGAATGACATTTAGGCAGCTCAGCTTCTCTGGTATTGATTCTGACAGTAACAACCAACCCTGTGCTCTAATGGGGACTTGAGATCAGCAGCTGGTCATTAATAAATGAGCCAGCAGTGCTGCATGCTACCATCTGAAGACAGTATATTACCCAATGTTCTTTAACTGTTCAGAAACTGCTCCTTAATCTGTTTTTCTCTGGTGGATAATAGCCTTTTTTTTAACTGTCCTAAGATGAATGCTAATATATATTAACACTTAAACTGCAAGTGCTCCTCTTGCTAGACTGATGTAAGGATAGCTGCAACTTTGACACTTCCCACATAGCTTGCTTTTGGGAAATCCACAGCCAAAATGTTCTTAAGACTCCTTGGTTTGATTTCCCTCTTCTGGCATTATCAAGGGTGGCTCTTGGCTTCTGTGTGATGCCGAATGCTGTCAGACCACAGTGAAATGATTCTCACTGCCTCAGGGAACAAAAGTGAATCATCTTGGAGTGTCAGATGGCTGAATGGATCAAACTTTAAAAGTTTGATCTGTTCTAGGAGGATGAGCCTTTTAAAACATTAAAAAACAATTTAATGTAATTTGAAGGTAAGTTTGTATGAGAGAGTGTAAGAATTGTTATCGTAATTATTATTGTAAATGTTTCTAACTGGCTTTGAGCAGAGAGTGTGCCCACGGGAGTTACCCTATGACTGTAGATTTTGACAATGTCCCAGTGGAAGCACTGTCCCAGGATTGCTGCCCTGCGCTGGCTGCCCACAGACTCTCCCTGAGGGCACCTGGACCTGCCCTCCTTACCAGAGTCTCCTCTCGGACATATCCTGAAACATCAGGCAGCCTCTCTGGACACAACTCTTCTCCAAATAAAGGTGGGTAGATACATGTCATTCTGTTTCAGTAGTCTTAGTATCTAAAAACTTTTATTTTTTTAATTTTTA
>Ga0181612_176406_pt1 | contig 12950 bp, 7 predicted proteins | sample HoacroProtozoa21_FD_119630 | JGI IMG/M metagenome (GOLD analysis project Ga0181612, IMG submission 119630) | Hoatzin crop microbial communities from Cojedes, Venezuel. Combined Assembly of Gp0051906, Gp0051904, Gp0051908 | reverse complement strand
TGCAAGCTCATAACTAGGATAGAGGCTCAAATTGGCCAAACTCCCATGCTCAGCCCTCCTTGGCACTTGATGCTTTTTGATAGGGATTTCTCTAAATGGCTGGCACTTTCCATCATGAAGAGCCAGAGAAACAGGTTAAAGGTGTAGGCAGCAGGAAAAGGAGAAGGACTCTCAGTGTTTTATCTACCGTGTAGTTCAGTTTGTGCCCACTCACCAGCATCAATCTCTTACTAACCTTCACCCATCTCTTTTTCTTTTGAATACCCAGAGGCGGAAATCCCGGTACGCAGAGCTAGATTTTGAGGTGAGTGCATCCCTTTCTGAATGTGTTTGTCAACAGGCAGGATAAGAAAGAGAAATGCTGCTTTTTTTTTTCTTTCTGACACCTTTGTAGGAGTGCTATCTTTGCTAAAAGCTTCTTCAAAGGTTTAAAAATGGTGGATGGAAAGAGTTTTGCTGGCTGCCTAGTAAGGCTTACCCTGTGCCGCTAAGCAAATGGGTGATTTATATCGATTTGTGCTTAATTTATGCAGCAGCTGCTGCATAAACATCTGTAAATCAAGATCCTGCACTGGCTTGCCCAAGGCTGTAGCTTCTCCTCTGTGAGCAGAATCCTTACAGAGAGCTGGTGTGGTACAGGTGGCTGCACCATGTTCCTGCTTGGGAAGCACATGTACGTTTGGTTGGTGGTCTAAAATGCCTTGCCTTTTGTGTGCAAGATCTGTTGCTTAACAGAGAGGAAGCTAATATGTCCCCACTGTCACAACGCATCACCAGCCCTCATCTTTCATACCTATTAATGAACCTTACAGAATCAGCTTGGGTGAAAAAAGTCTATACTGTACGTAGGGAAATGTCTGTCCTCACACCTGAGGCACAGAGTGGGAAGTTTTGAAACAGCCATTCCTCCACAGAGGGTCCATTGGGCTCCTGGGAACTACTGCAGCTATCATGAGTCTAATCATGACATCCTTCCCAGCAGATCTATCCTTCAAAGCTGCTAGCTTATTCCAAAATAGAGTCATGTTAAGAGCCCAGGAGGAATTGCCTTAATGCTAGAATCACTTTACAGCTCCAGGTTCTGAGCCTGGTCTGAAATTGAGGCATGAAGGGTACATCTAAGCTGATACTTCAAGTTGATCCCAAACTTTTGAGCCACCTTCTCAAATTATAAAGTGCTTGGCAGAGCACAAGAAAGCCATATTCAACATGCTTTTACATGCAAAGGGGAGTCCTTGTAGAAATTGGTCCTGCTTCTTCTTCTGCAGTAGAAGGTAGAAGTGAAACGCAAAGGGGCCAAAATACAAAGAAAATGCAATTGTTGAATAGTTTCTGATGGAACTTCTTGAACCCAAACCCCACATGTTTGGGTAAGCTCTGAACACATTTTCAAAGGAAGTGTGCTGAGAACAGAGTAGGTGTGGGGTCAGGTATCAGTTAAAAGAAGGTCAGCAAAGTTTCCTAGGTCAAGCTGGTAGAACATTGCCAGTCAAGCACAAATTTTGCGTTATGAACAGGTGGCAGTTGCAGGTTTAAGGTAACCATAAGGTCAAAAGCTAGTCTTTTACACTTTCTTCCACCATGAAAATAAAGGCAGTGATACACCAGGTCCTCAGTGAACTTTGAAGGTTTTTTTAGGCACACCAGATTGCAACTTTGGGGAGACGGTCAGGTTTCAAAAATATATGTAACTTTGAGGAGAAGACACGTTGTTTCTGTACAACTGATTAGGGTTTGCTGACCTGTGGCCTTTGTGTTTGCTTCAGAAAATCATGCACACAAGAAAACGTCACCAAGACATGTTCCAAGACCTGAACAGAAAGCTCCAGCATGCAGAGAAGGAGAAGGAGTCTCCAACAACGGACAGCAAGGTTAGTCAGACACTTGCAGAACCATCATCTCCTAGAGCATTCTAGTGCCAACAGGAGCATGGGAAGAAGCAGGAAAGTTTAGGAGCCCCCATTGAATGCCTTACCTTGATTTTTCTGTCCACGCGTGTTGCAACAAACACATGTGCACCACACAGGACACGGAGAGTCACAGAGGTACCACTAGCTTATCTACAGAGTGGTCAACAGCCCTGAAGGAGAATGTCTGCCCTTGTGTCTGTTCGTGGTGGATGGAGTCTGTGTTCTCTTGTTTGTCCCTGTTCCCTCTGTCCATGTCTGTTCTTTGCATCACCGTTCAGGTCATGTCCCAGTGCCCCATCCGTCCACTCATAGCTAGGAACTGGAAACTAGAACAGCCTTGAGGAAATCTAGGTGGAAAGGGAAGAGGGCAGAAGGTGAGGACAGCAGGAATCTTCTATCCCACTAGCAGGGGCTGAGTTGGAAGCCAAGGCAGCAGTGTTGGGCATAATTATTTAGCAATGGAATTTAATCTGTGATGGTGGCAGAAACTCTCAGAGACTGCATGCTAATTAAATGTAGCATGAGGTTATTTGTGGCAGCTGATCGCTATGGCTTTCCTTTTAGAGGAGCAAACTTCCAGGGCAAGGCTGAGAGAAAGACTTTACAGCCTTTCAGTGGGGCAGAGATCTGGTACTAGAAACAGGTACCAGCACCCTGTGTAATAAGAGGTGTGGATAACGTAAATAAGGGAGGGCAGGCTGATGGCACCTCCTCCATGTCTCGGCCCATTAGGCCTGCTGGGCAAGAGACCAAAGGTTGCAAGGAAGTGTACCTACTCCAGCAGAAGGCAAAAACAAACAGCAAGGTCAGGTTGGCAATAAGAAATGAAATTTTGATTGTGTCTGCGCTCAGGTGAGGAGCAAGATGAGATGTTTATAACATTCTCGGTCATTTGCAAGCGAAGTCAGATCCAAGATGAACAGTCACCTCCTGCATGGCCAAGGAGGCACTAGCAGGGCTTATTTTGATGGGAGTCCCTTAGAGGCAAGACCAGATCTCAGAGGGTGATTGAACAAGAGATTTAGTTTAGTTCTTTGTGGAAGCAGAGCACTGCAGAGCCTTTGGTCAGCTTTCAGATCTCACAGCATTGCTGTGCTCAGCTCTGGAGGTGTGGTCCCAGCAAACCCTACTTTTACTGTGTGTGGCAAGGAGTCGCTATGGGCTGTCCAGTGTTACAGAATGAGAGCGACAGTGAATCTAGCAGGCAGGTTCAGGTCAAACAAGCCTGTGTTCGCCCAGAATCCTGATGCATTGCATTGAATTTCATCTCTCTGCTTTTTTCTCTTATTTAGATATGGCACAGCTATAAAATCAGAAATGCCTAAATAGCATGGAAAAGCTAATCTGTGATATGTTTGCAGGAGGGTTTTGTAGACTGAGGTGTTTTGAGAATTTCTGAGGTGCATCTATCTAGAATCAAAGTTGCCAGTGTCAGCAACAAAGAACTTTGAACTGCTGGAAAGAAGCTGTGAAGGTGGCCTTTGCATATTGACTGAATCTTTTTCAAGTTGTGATTTTTCCTTAGATGTAACCCAAGAGGGTGAGCTTATGCAGATCACTATTGGAAAGTCAGTAGTGGGTATTGGTTTAAAAACATCCGAAGCACTACAAAGAAAAATAAATATCTTTCTTCACCTAATTTTCTGCTATTTGCTGCTGGAGACCCCACTGGAAATCACGCCCCATCATCAGCTTGCCCAGAGAAGGCAAACTGCAGATACCAGGGATTAAAGTAACAACAAAAGAAATTTTTCTCTTTTATGTATGTTTAGGTTATAAAACAATGGAGTATTTCTTCTGGTGGAAGTGATAAAACTAATATTAGCGTAAGTCTGGCTTTCGTTTTGCATTGAAGAGCATTGTAGACCTGTCCCAAACCCTTCCATGATGCATGAATCCAAACACATTCCTTCACTGGTAGGAAACTCTTTGCGTCGTGGTCATGAACAAGGTCATAAGGATCCTGGAATACTGTTGAACCCATTCACACCTGGCATCTTAGAGCAGAAGGGATGGTTACTGCGTCTAGTCCATCTGCCTGCATTCCTGTATCTTTGTTTTCCCTTTTAAATAAGCAACCACAAAGTCAAGCTACCAAGTGTCTCTCCAGCCCTGGCAGTTTCCCAGCCTCTCCTGACAGCATGTTCCACTGTTCTTATTCCTTTCCAAAATATGATACCTTTCCTAATCTTCTTGCGTTTCCTCTCCCTCCAACTCCAAGGTCAGAAAGGTGCTGCTGAGACTTGAACAGAATGTCTGCAGGGGGCAGATGTCCTTTGGGAATTCATAGGAATGATGCCAGTCCTTTTCAGGGATTGGTTTGGGTTTTGGTTTTGGTGTAAATGCTAATCCTCACTGTAATTCAGTGCACTAGCCAAAACCTCATCACTTTGTATACATAGTTCCTCTCAGATGAAGTACGTTGTCAGATTCAAAGTAAGCACCAACAGAAGAATGGGAGGAAGAAACAGATCTTCTGTCTCTTTAAGAAGAGGGGTTGAAAATTCAATCATCACATGTGTTTACTGTTGAGAGTTTTTCCAGCTTCAGTGGTAAAACATGATTTTTAAGGGGTCTTCAGCAAAAACCTGAAAGTTTGTAGCAGCATGTGTTGCTTCTCTCTAAGTATCCTGACACATTGAAACTTTGGATAAGTATTACCACAGCGTACACTTGAAAGATAAAGGGACTGCCCTTTGCCCACTGTCCCGGAGTAGTTACTGGCAGAGCTGGAAACACAGTCAGGGACTGCTGCATGTTTGAGCTGTTCAGCTTCCCTCCTTTTACAAGGTCCATTTTTCAAGGTCATTACTGATGTGAGAATGACCGAATCCCTATCAAAGGCAGCCTTGACAAATGCCTCTGGGCTTGTCTCTCATCCTGCAGATGTGGAGACAGGTCTGGGGATGAATTCCCCTTTCTGCTCACCCTGCAGCCAAAGAGCCCTTCCCTGGGACCTCCCTTTTCCCTTGCACTGGAGGGCACAGGGTTGGAAGCCCACAAGTGATGCAAAACACTGTGCAACACTGCTGCTAGCCATCGTATGTCGCCATTCAAGTCAACTGCTACAGCAAAGGTCTGGAGACTAATCCATATCCCGCTGAGATTAGGGTGTCCCCACTGCCATCATCCATTGACCTGTCGTCAACTTACTAATCAGCAATGTTGCCGGGATGGTATGTCAGAGGTAGACAATTAGGAGAACCAGAATACTGCCTGAAACACCGATCACATCGGATCTTGACCGTATTTCATGCATTCCTGGGAACCGCTGTGGAACCAGTGTTTGCGGCGATTATTTTGCTGCAAACCAAAGCATGCTGCTAATACTAAAGTAACTTCAGCCTCAGAGTGCAATAATATAGAATTGTCCTTCCTTGAGCAACAAACTTGGATTTTTCCATGGTTGTTTTTTTCAGTTTATTACATGAAATCTGTTCCATGTGACATGTACTTTCTTACGTATGTGCCTCAACTATAAAAATGCTCCCATCAGAGGCATGCTTGGATATTCTTGATTAAAATCATGGTGTCTAGCAGGATTCATGTTCATAGCATACAGGACCACACATCCGCCTGCATTAAAGTGTAGGCCACCTCACCATTGCAGCAGAGTAAAGAGGTCTCACTCATTTGTGGCTTTATGAACTAATCAGGGATGTAGACACTATTATCCAAAGCTAACTTCTCAGTGCTAGGGAATTAAGATATTAACAGACTGACATACAGCAAGATCTGATGGCTGCAAGTTAAAAAGTCAAATTTTTAATGCACTGATAGATCTCTGTATGACCTTAACATGGGCTATGGTAAATTTTCTCTCTCTTTCGGTCTTCACATTCCAATGAGGCAAGGAAGATGGAGATGATTTTTGAAAAATCAGCTCTTACTCAAAAGGAAGTTACAGGGCTGTAGGCAAGACTCCTTTGCTCCTCTCATGCTGGAATTTGGGACAGATTGTCCACCTGAAGGGACTTTGAATCTGAAAAGAGCATCTCAGGAACAGCTGGGTTTACTTTGCTCATCCTCCTTCCAAGTGACTTGCAGCCAGCCTATGTGTGGAGGTTGCACATTGTCGCCCTTCCATTTTATTCCAGACCAAACTGGAAGCTGATGTGGACCCTGAGCAGAAAACTGCATGAGCTGTGTTTGTTGAGGCGTCAGAGAGGTCTGAATACTTATCCCCTAGACAGCTTATTTGCAGCCAGGAAATGTGAAAGGAACCAAAGGCTTGGAGACAAGCATAGCAGGATTTGCATCAAAAAACCCAGCTGTCCACAACACGAATCCCAGGTGACTAAAATTAAAAACTCAGTGTCTGGGATCCACCAAGCCTTCATTCTTAAGGTTGCAATAAGTAGTGAGTGACTTCCACCTGGATTGTAGATATCTCTTCATAGCAGCTTTAAGGCACATTTTGTTGCCCAAACAGATGCATGTTGAAATGTTAGGTTGGTGCTGAATCAAATAGCAGAGTTCTTCCTTCCTAATCACTCCCATCACTTTGAGATGTGCTTTACCTACCCGATTGCTAGAAAAAAAACCCCATTGTTGGAAAACCTGCTGCAATTTGTTTCTCCTTTTAAAAGTCTGCCCTTTGCCTGACAGACTGTAGGCTCCAGCATGTGATTTTTTTCCATGCTTCCTCCTAAATACACACGCTTCCCAAGGTCTAAATACTTGCAGACGAAGCAGGGTAGTGGCTGTTTTCAAGCTACTTTGTACCACATGGGAAATATTTTCTTGTGCAGATCTGTATTGTCAGGGTAAAGCATCTCCAACACTGCTCCTCCCTGCGAGTTAATTGCTAAAGACATTCCAGTGCTTGGGTTGGACATCAGGAGGGGTTCACATGCTCTGCAACAGCATGGTATGAAAGTGGAGGCTTTGCAGCCTTTAAAGGGAGCAAAGGCTTTGTTTCTTCTATGCTTAGCGCCAGCTTTGAAAGCAATGGAAGTGACACTCCTGCCTTCCCACTCGGCAGGAGGCCTTTGATCCAGCTCCATTGGAGATGTTCGAATCACATACATATTCCCCTCTTCTCTCCAGCATCTGGCTTTGCATTCATTTTAAACAGCAGCTTTTTACTTGTGCAGAGGTCAGCGAAAACCATGCTGAACAGAGCTCTGCAAGTTTGTCTGATTTGTTCATTCGTGCCTATTAGCTGGTTGCTACATTTAGCTCTCTGCAGCTCAAATGGCCTTTGCTTCGGCTGAAACCCTGTTCTGGAGTTCACATACAGGACCTGGTCTCAGTCTGTAATTCAGCTCTCAAATCGAGTCCACTTTTCTGTTGGTCCTGGATGAGCACTTGCTCCAAAACCCAGTAGGAAAAGATACAAAGGTTTCTCTGCCATTCTATGACTTTTTCCTATTTCCTGTTAGACAATGTTTCTGGCTTGATTACTCACGTTCTCTTCTCAGATCAAGATGCTTCTTAGCTTTCCTCTTTGGACATCTGGAGAGTATGCCCATCCTACCAGCACTTACTTTGGCATCTAACAGAGTAATGAGAAAAAAAGGTATACTGATCAATATTGTAAGTCATTCCTAGTCGGGGCTGTGTGTCTTCCTGGCATGCTCTGCTGCACAACAGAAATAATTCCCTGGCCTGCTGGCTACCTGGGCTTTCACTAGCTGGCTGGGGAGTTGGCAACCCTGCTCCCAGGTGGGAAGATTTACCTCCTTTCTGTGGGAACCTCTTTGCATGGGCTGAGGCTGGGGCTGAAGAAGCTCAAATGGTGGTGGTTGTGCCAAATTCAGACTCATTCCTCACTGAGAAAATTCGAAAATTGGGAGGTTGTCCTCCTCCTGCTGTCGGCTGTGTGTCCCTCTTCAAGGGAAGGTCCATTCAGGGGTAGGGTGTCTCCTCGGTGCCACATGTTTAATCCTCTCTGCCCTTCTTAAAGGCAGCTGACAGATTTTAAAAGACCAATAAGACTAAATTTTATAGGGAGGAATGCTACATAAAATATAATAATTACTAAAATAAATTCTGTTATGAATGACATCAAGCCTTAATTCATTCAGCCATAAACCATCTGTCAGTTGCCGAGTGTCCAAATATGCCATCAATCAGCAGTTCACCTCCTCCTGTAGATCATCTGACACCTTGTGTCCCAAATATGAGGCACCAGTTGCTCTGTACTTCTCAGAAAGACTCCTTATTTCCCATATCCCCTGTGTCGAGTGCTGTGCCCAATGATGCTAACCAGACATCAGCTGCTCCAAAACCCTGCAGCTGCGATCAGCAGATTGCAGCTGCTAATTGTTTGGACTGGTTGCCCAAAGGACTCTATAAAGAAATGTGCTTTGGATGCTCTTGGTCCCCTCCTGGAGTCCCTAGGTGCCCGTATGAGGCATGGGGGAGCCTTGAATGATTTCAGCATTTTGGAGAACACCAGTCCTCCACATCCGCCAAGTGGAGTAGGTTCCTCAGTAGACCACAGGCATTGTCCAGAAAAGAGTTATATGTTAACCAGCTGGATTAATGCCAAGAATAGCCTGGAGAATAGCCTGTTCCTCATACTGTTGGGACCACAGGCTTTGTCTGCAACCTTCAGGCAAGGGATGGTTTAGGAGTCTATAGAAGGAGCCCCTGAGGGTCTATGAAAGAGCTCCTCGATTCAGTGCCTGCTCATCTTCAGCTGTGTACAGCCTCACTAGACTTTGGCTCACAGCAGCCCCTACAGGTTAGACCATCTGCACTGAAGAGACTACAGAAGCAGATGATATTTTTATAAACCAGCAAATACTGTGTATTTCAAGTTTTCTAACGGATTTCCATCAGTGCAAGTTAAACCCACAAATTATTTCTTCTTTTTTAAAAAAAATTAAATTCCGAACAAAGTCAGCCACTTGCATTTATTTTGCTTTTCTCCAAAATAAAATAAAAAAAAAAGTATCATCTTTGTTGTTCAGTAGCATGAAATGAAGGAACTGCAGCTACTTGTTCCAAACAAAGAAAGGAAAATTTATCATTCTGTAAAAAGACAAGACAGCTTTCCCATTTTCTAATCACTTTCCATCGACATTGATCCAAAGATGGATTAGACGGCATGAGCTGCATTTATCTTTCAGATTCTCTGCTATATGCTCTGAATAACTTCATTCTGGTCCTAAAGTCATCGATGTCATGGGGAGAGACCATTTGGGTCATGAAATATCCTTCAAGTTGGCACTAGAGGCAATGAGAACAGCATGGGAGTAGCTGATTCTAGGGGAGTTGTCCCAGAGTGCCCTGTAGAAAGCACTGAATTCCTCTTCAGGTTACTCAGGGTAACTATAAAAATCTGGTATTAAAAAAAAAAAAAAAAACAAAAACAACCAATCAAACAAACAAAGAAAAAAACACAAAACAAGCACAAGGAGATGCAGCTTAGCAGCTTGCACATTTAATCACTTTTGACTGAAGTGTGAAATGAAAGCTGTATCTTAGAGCAGCCAGTCAGTCTCCTGTGCCGTATTTATGCCACACACTGACATTGCTCCTAAGGAAAAGAATTGAATTAGGGTCCAGGTGTTCTGGGTGAAGCCAGCCTGGACCCCTGAAGGCAGCACAGAACCAATGCACAGAAGAGCTTGTGTTAGGGAGGTGCCTCGCCCCACCACCATCACCTTTCCATAGCCACCATGAGTCCAGCACAGGTGACACATTGCAGCTTACCAGGACTAGCTTTAGAAGGAGAGGGCTGTGTGGATTATCTCAAAGCACTTTGCCTCTGCCTTTGTTAGGGATCTGGGGGGTTTTGTTGGCACTGCATCTTAAATGCTTGTTGTCCCAAATCCTCTCCCTCTGTCTTAAAGATGTGCAGCCAAATAAAAACCATAGCTGAGTGAAGGAGATCCCAAATGCCACCAGGGTGATGAAGGCCTCCAGCTGGCCCCACACAGCAGGTTTTACTCCAGCCTGGGGTCTGGGCGCTCCCTCCCTTCCCACCCCTCCGACAGAGCAGTATTGTCCACCATCCTGGCACCAGGACATTTCCCCCCTCCCTGACAGCCAGAAGCTCAAGGGCTGGATCAGGCCAGAGTAACGACTCTGTGAGTTACTGGCAGAGCAGCCTCCTCTGCTTTCAGCTCCTGTCTCGGGCCATTCCTGGCTGTCTCCGAGGTGCCAGGCCCTGGGCCAGCACCGGCGCCTTTTACATCCTCATTACACAATCCTCTATCCAGGATTTTTTCTTCCTCTCTGTGCCTAGCTAGGTTTTCCCTCCTGTCTGCGAGGATTGCTAAGACCCCACAGTGGGGCTGGAGGAAAATGCCAGAGCGAAGCATGAGCCCGGCGACTGTTTCTATATGATGTTCAAGTGGCCAAGACCCAATAAAAACCTTTTCCATACGGAGGGAAAGAAAAAGGGTGCTGTTCCCAGGAGCCCGCTACTGATTCCCAGGGTGCCTCTTGCCAAGAGGAGATTTTCTACTGTCTCCCAGCATCCTTGTCAGGGCTCAGCCTGGCTGATTGTGTTTAACCTGCTCAGAGATCCGACCGGGCACCGAGTCCTTCTGCACCCATGCTCGAATCACAGCTGTGCATGCAGCTCTGAGCTGCTGGTGTACCATGGTGGACAGCTGGTGCATCCCACCCCTGAGGTAGCACCTCCACTCACAGAATCACTAAAAATGTCCAATTCTTGTATGAGAAGTGGGAAACTAAAAGCAAGTCTCTCCTCTCCATTTGCTGATCTCCCGAGGCTCCTTTGCATCTTCTAACTGTAACTAGACATCTTTGGAGTCACTAAGCCCACCACAGTCATAGATAGACAACATGTTACACTGACAAGCTAGATGATAGAAACAACTGTACGGGGTCAAACCCAAGGCCAGTCTGGTCCTGCCTCCTCTCCAGGGCAGAGTAAAAAAAGACTTGCAAAAATAAAAGATCAAGACAAGCAAGTGGTAGTGCATCCTCAAAAAGATCCCCAAGACTCCAGCAGTTTGTGCTCAGAGACACCCTGAATTAGAATTGTGTCGCTTTACTTCATAGTACTGAATGGATGCTGCTTTTGTGAATGTTTCCACATACTTTTTATAACTTTTGAAATTTTTGACATCAACGGAGAGCTGTGGAAAGGTGGTTTGCAGTTCGACTGGGCACTATGTGCAGGACAAGCTCCTGGGGTTCACTCTGGGCCAGGCACTGCTTGGTGCCTCATCATGCTCAGTGGTTCTTCTGTGGGAGGAGACGTTCCCTACCATCAGTAGTCCATTCCTACAATCGACAAGCCATGAAGAGTTTCGTAGACCTCTTTCACATCCATCCATAATCTCTTTTTGAGGCTGAAATGTTGTAGTCTGCGTAATCTTTCCTCCTACAGAATATGCTCCATAACTCTGTTCATGGCTGTAAATTGAACACCCTTACCACTTCACCTATATCCTTCTGTCAGAAAGCCCAAGGGGTGCACAGAATATTCAAGATGCAGGTGCAGAGTGGAGTCATGCACTGGCATAGTGATGTTTTCATTCTCTCTTCCTTTCTTAATTTATCCATTATTAATAATTCACAACATCTAATGGCTGGGTTTTATCGCCACTGAATAATTATTTTAACCCTTAGATCTTGTTCCCTGGTGACGGGTCTGATCAGAGGTCATTGCTGTGGATGTGAGCTCTTAATTGATTGGTTGGGGTATTTTTTACCCCAGTTTCGGTTCCCGACATGGCTTTGCAGCTGCTCTCACTCAGTAGCTGAAAAGCAGCCCATGACAAGAAAGGCTCTGAGGTTTGCTGATCACGTTCTGTGTACGTGATCAGATCTGGGTGCATCCTCACAGCGTGAAGGAGAGGCTGAAGGTCAGGAGTGTGGTGGACAGAGGGACAGTTACAACAGAGATTGGGTGGGAATAGAAGAACCTGATACTGAAGGTGGCTCTAAATAATGCCATCAAAGAAGGGCTTTCATGTAAGGGAAAAGATGGAATTATTTATGAACTTCATGCATATCATCATTTGTCCTGGTCTCTGTTAAATAATACAGCTGTGGATATCAGTAACTTTGAAAACTTGCAGCATTACAGCAATTGTGGGAGAAAACAAAATGGTTTTCATTGAAAAGAGCTGTTCTGACCAAGCTTTTTTGTCTTCACCTTTTGGGAAACTCTTAGTTTCATTCCATTTTTTGCTCTATATGTGCTTTTGTATTTTGTCTTTATGTGTACCTTCTTAGTGCGTCTTTTCATGACAGACTAATGGACTGCAAAAACACTGGAGGTAGCAGTTTCAACTTCAGGAAGTCTGAAACTTGTCTCACTAAGATACAGAGATAAAACGGTTTCAGTTTTTAGTTGTGGAGGTTCTTAAATGAGTTCAAAAATAGATAACGGAATAAGTCAACTATTTTATCACCTTTTCTGTCATATTAGTATTAATCACCATTGTGTTACATCATGGACTAAACAAAGAATGACACCAACAGCCTAAGAAAAGCTCTGTATCAGAGAGTTTAATGAAAATTGCAGCTGCAGATTTCAAGAATTGACCTGTTTTACATTATTCTGAAAAATACTTTTCCAAAATTTGATTTAAAAAAAAAAATTCTCTTTCAAAGGACTTTTTGAAAGTTTTTTTTTCTCCCTTTGAATTAAAATAGAGAAAATTTCAGAACATTTTCAGTTCACTTTGGGAAGACCAGGTTTACCTGGTTTGTACATTTGCCACTCTAACCACCTAATGACCTCACCCACAGCTGTGGGAATGCAGGATCGACTTCAAACATAACTTATTTTTGTATTAAGGGTGAAAGTTTGGAAAAGCAAAATTCATGGCTTAGGTGATGTGATAATAGCTGTCCCTGTAGGGATAATGCTACAGTGTCTTTCCTATCAGCATTGCGGTATGAAGGTGGGACAGAAAACAGACTTGAAGTTTCTTAGAAAAGGACAAAATCAGAAGCTAAGGCAAGCAGATTAGCATGTGGTGGATGGGTGTTAAGTCTACTATGGGCGCTACAACCTCTGCAGCATCCTGGAGTACAATCATGACACTGCGGTCTACGTCTGGCTTCATGTCCCCTCAATTTTGGTGACAGCATCAAGCTGTG
>Ga0181612_149847_pt1 | contig 12950 bp, 6 predicted proteins | sample HoacroProtozoa21_FD_119630 | JGI IMG/M metagenome (GOLD analysis project Ga0181612, IMG submission 119630) | Hoatzin crop microbial communities from Cojedes, Venezuel. Combined Assembly of Gp0051906, Gp0051904, Gp0051908 | reverse complement strand
CCCCCCCCCCCCCCCAGTCTCCTACGTTTTTCTTCACAAAACAAGCAAAAAGCAAAAATAACTACAAAAGAAGCATACCAGGCATCCTGAGCTGAGTTGAAGGCAAACATCAATTCCTTACTTTCAGGACAACAGTCAGTGTCTAAAATGTAACACTCAAACTGCTGGTTATCGTCATGCCTCCGCTCTTAACCAGGACATCCATGAGGCACAAACTCCATCTTACCAGGAGATCCCCTCCTTCATGCTTGGGATACTGACAGCCAACACGCTGCCATAGCATCAATCAAGAACATGAAGAAGGTGGAAAATGGACAACTTCCAGCCTTCTCCTCTCACAAGAAGCATGGGGAGAAGAATAACTCTGCATTACCTTGAGATCCCAGCTCCTCCTCCGGAGCTTCAGCAAAAAGAGAGTGCATGACTGCTCTCACTGCTGCTGTGGTCTGCGGATGAGGCTTCTCCCAACCTGTCTCCAACCTCTTTTTACTCTTTGCTCACAGCACAAGCACGGGAGGCAGCATTAACAGCATCAGTGGCTCACAGGCTGTAATCATTTATTACCCACCCCCTTTCAGGGAGGCATGAGAGCTGGTTCTGTGAAGAGGAAGGCAGAGGAGTGGAGAAAATGTAGGTCCACCACTACTGCAGGTGCTACCCCACCTGTTAGACAGTAACAAAATACCTGAAAATCAGTACCGACATTGCCAGGAAGAGGAAACAAAGAGAGAGCGCGTGTATGGTTTGCAGCTCAGCACTGTCAGCCCTGGGAGCCTCGCTGGCTGTTTGCCCCACCTTGCTTTTTGTGGCAGGAGCATGCCAGTGCTTTGTTCCCATCCCTGGCGTGCGCAGTTTTAGTTCCCACTCCTCACCTTAGCTCCCAAAGCATTGCAAAGAGCCCCTGAGTTTTAGCCTGGGTTCTGGCCACTTCCCAATTTCTCCTTTTGCCCACCGTGTACTTCCTCAGCATGTACTTCATGGATGATGGCTGCTTCCCATCAAGTGGCACAGGAATTGGCTTCCCCCATCCTCTCCTTGCTCTCTTGCCATAAATATGGTCAAATCCAAACAGAAATGGACAAGGAGAAAAAAAAATGATTACTACCCAGCTCGATGGGTGCACAGATACGTATTTCTAAATTAATATTCTAGTATGTCTTCCCTCCCTGCCATTTTCAACATAACAAACTGATTCCTAAAGAATCTGTAACGAACCTCCAAACACTGCTCGAAGTCAGGTATCCACAGGCACCTCGGCATGCCATCCATGATTACCTCAGTAGATGGATGTAGTTCTGCCTGCCCCGCTGCAGCTGCAGCCAGCATCCTAAGAGACCTGGCGCAGCAGAGGCAGCCTCACCATCTCGCTTTATTAGCAAACCACAGATTTTGTTCCCAGACCTGGCATGCCCCTTACCGTTCCCCTGGCTCACTTACCTCCATCTGTAAACGTTGAGATGGGTGGCCTTCCTCTGGACATGCTTTGAAATGAGCACTGTATTGTCAGGTTATTACGAGAAACAACTAAGCTTTTCTTAAAATGTCAGAGATTAAGGGAAATCAAGCCTGCAGTTAGCACCAAACCACTTAGGAACTGACATTTCTGAAACTACAATTTCCAGCGTGAGGCATACAGAAATGACTGAAGCTATAATCCTGACAGACCATCTGCCACAGACTTGGTTTTTTCCAAGAAAATTTCCAAAGTGGTTCCCATAGAAAGAATTTTAGTGGAATGTTATTAAACATGTATCCTCCTCCTCACCTCTGTTTAGCAAAGTGCAAAGGAAGCAACGGAGCGATGAAATATTCCCCAGTATTTTGACACTTTTAAGAGCATGCTGGAGTCTGCTTACCTTTAGCATATAGTTTCAGGTTGGAAACTACCCTTCCCCCCATTCCTTATTTTGCAACACCATTACATGGTAATAAAGCAGAAACTGGGCAAAACCCCAGAATATTTTCCTGAACATTGCAGGACAGTGTTAGACAAAGTGGAGCACAGACTCAAACAAGCGCTATTGCTGTAGAACGGCATTTCACCGTTATGGGTCTCAGATGTCACTTTTCATTCTTCTCTTGGATTTGTGTTACATTATTCAATTCCCAGGGGCTTTCACAATGCCTCACAAGTGTAAATTGATCCAGAAGTTATCTTTGGTTTACATGCAGGAATTATGTCCGCATATACAGAAGCCCGCAGCCAAGCGCAGGCACACAGCTGCTTGACAGCAATGACAAAACCAGCAACTTCCATCAAGTAGGAAAATCCAGGATCATGGTTGAACTCCCAAGCTTGCTTTGAACAGGAGAGTGGTAGCTAACAGCCTGAAGCAACTGTGGAAAGCGGGAGAAGAACAAAAATCCTGTAAAGAGCAGCACAACACATTTATCCACTTCCAGAGTCATGTGTTTCCTTGCTGTTGGGGTGCAGACAGGAGCTCAGTTTTTAACACGTCAGCATAGAGTCGTTGGTAGGGGACGTCCTTGTGAAAGTTGAAAAGCATAATTGGATGCCATGGTTTGGAGCCTAATCACTCAGGTGTTCAGATACTCCCATCTCGCCTGCTTTACAGCACATATACAGCTTCACACACAGTCTTACCAGACCAGTAAAGAAGGTCGGCAATTGCCTTGCGTGAGGCAGGAGGAGGCATCAAACAGCAGTGCTAAGCCTTCTAACGCTGTCACTGGCCCACCAAGTCAGCTGGCTAAATTCTGCGGCTGCTGTGTGCATCCATAAGGCAGAACAATCTTCTGCAAAACTGGAACTCTCCCACTGAAATCCACATACTATGGGTATCTCTTGTTATGTGCTCTTGGAGTCTTAAATATTACTGAGTGCAATATAAATCAAGAGGATGGTGGAGACAAATAATTTTTTCCAACAACAAAATCTTTGGTATTTTTCCACTCTGAATGGAAGAAAAAAAAGGTAGGAAAACACGAGACCCCTGCACACACAAACCAAATGATGTCATCTGAATGTTTTCCCAAAATGGACCGTACCAGTTCGATGGCTGGTTAGATGCAGCCAGGATCTCTTTGAAAATCAGAAGTCTTGGCATCTGTCTGATCCGGGGCAGATCTCAAGGGATACACATTTCAGCATTTCTTTGACAATGAAGCTTTGACCAAAACTATTCCCATCTGGTCAATGTATTCAGATCAAAGATTAGCTTACACTCCAGTATTAGCAACATTGACACCTATCCTACCATTCAATTTTAGTAACAAGCTGAAGCTCCCAAAAATATGCAAGGAGAGGTTTCTTTCCTGAGTCATCTCTTAAAAACATACCCAATCATTTATTTAAGTTAAAATCACAGCCAAAAATTGTCAAAAGCAAGGCTGGAAAGAAATACACTTTACACACATGACTACGCAGCCACGTGGCTAGAAGAGCCAACACATCTGACAGTAACAGGAAAAAATTTAGAAATTAAGGTGTGCTGTTAGCTTTCCCTATTCAATTCTCAATCATTGTAGGCTCAGTCCTACCTCTGATCCAGCTCTGGTACAGCTAATGTGCACTCACTTAATACCACCTGTCTCTCTGCTGCTCCGGGTTTTTTATTGGACTATAATCACAGAGAGACCATCTAATGTCTCAAACTCTGGAACCAGAAAACCATTGCAAAGCTTGATGTCCCAGAAAGGAACCCAAGATTTTTCAATAAGTCTATTTCGCATATTAATAGATAAAATATTTGGTCCCTGCAGGTGGATGTAGTGAGCGTTAAGACTCAGATTCGGAGTGTATTTTACTGCATTATGATTGCCACTGGGATCACCAGAGGGTCACTCTGCATGCTACTCTGATGTTAACAGGGTCTCGATGAATGGGAAAGCACCTCCTGTACACCGCGATGCCACTTCAGACAGTCAAAGCAAGCTGCTGCACCCAGTATTGTTAAGCTACTGTATGCTCATCAGAAACTACTACATAGAACACAGAGTTTTTAGCCAACATTTTTGAGAGCCAACCGAGTTTTTAAAGTTACAAAAAGCTATAGAAAAAAATGGAGTTATAAGAGTTCAATATTAGTTTCATACATAATGGAAAACTGAACTTCATAGCTTGTTACAAATTTAGTCTGGAGGACGCTGAGGGGGGACCTTATTGCTCTCTACAGCGACCTGAAAGGAGGTTGTAGTGAGGCAGGTGTTGGTCTCTTCTCCCAGGTAACTAGCAATAGGACCAGAGGCAATGGCCTCGAGTTGCATCAGGGGAGGTTTAGATGGGATATTAGGGAAAATTTCTTTACTGAAATAGTGGTCAGGCATTGGAACAGGCTGCCGAGGGAGGTGGTGGAGTCACCATCCCTGGAGGTGTTCAAAAAACGTGTAGATGTGACACTTCGGGATGTGGTTTAGTAGGCAGGGTGGTGTTGAGCGGATGGTTGGACTTGATCTTAGAGGTCTTTTCCAACCTATAATTCTATGATATTAAGGCTTCTCTCTCTGGTCTGCAGTTTTACAATGCAATGCGTTTCACAAAAGGTAGCAGTGGCACTGCCAGTGTCAGGCTAAGTTGGAGGGAAACACCATGGAAGGGTTTGATCCCGCCGATGTAAGACAGTACCTTCAACTTCTTGGAGGAAAAACAGGGGAGGAAAAGTGCTCTTGGGCACAGCAGCACTCTGAGCAGACAGATCTAGGAATTTCAGACACAGAGCAGGATAAACCAAACTCTCCTCTATGATGCAAATACATCACTCGGTTTGGATGACTCTCTCAAGATTTACCCAAATCCTAGATACACAATTCAAGCTATATTCCCTGCAGGTTGTGAAAGCACACTTGTGTTCTCCCTGAGTGTACTAAAAGAAAATGACTTTGAATCCATTTTTATTTTACTATTTAAAATTTACATAGGTCGGTGGTTTGGTTGTTTGGTTGTTTCTTAAATCTCACTTTCCATTGTTACGGAAAAATACTTCTGGAACAAGCTTACCTCAATTTGCCTGTTTTTTGACATTCTTTGTCACAGCAAGTAGGGATAAATTTGCTCTGGATAAAAGGTAGTACACGCATAGTCTCAGCTTTTACAAAGTGGCTTTTTACCAGACTAATTAGGTTTAATCTACAAATTTGTTCACACACATGAAAAAACCTTCTGGATTATTCAGGTTTAACTGCTTGACAACTGGCATCACCTACAGCAAAGTTTATCAACAATATAGTTATCAATTAACACTGCACAAGTATTTAAAAAAATGGAAGTTTATTCATCTTTCAATGGCTCAAATAGCAAATAAAAGGACAGGATAAGGCATCAGCCATGACAAGTTTCACATGTCCAGTGGCTTCATAACACCTCAGTTCCCAGTATACAGGTCCCAAAGCAAAGTCACAATGTTAGTGGTTAGACTCCCTGGCTAAATAGACCCAAATGAGTACACAGTAAGGTGAAGACTGGCTTATTTGCCATAGTTACATGAGTAACTTTAATTCTGCACTTGGCAGTCTACTAAATGCACATACAAAATTCCTACTGATAAATATTTAACATGACAAATATAACTTCTAAGACTTGAGTCCCTACACTGTCTGTTAGCATGAAAGTTAAATATTTGTTACCTAGTTTGCTTGAGCACATTTTAAACTGTCAGTTATAGGCTTACACATGTATAAAAAGTATAACAGTTTGTGGAACTGATCTAGCCTGTCTTACTCCAGAGGAGTCCAAAACCCTCAAACATTCTGGTATATTTTTAGTTAAGATGCAGCATACTAACCATGTGCTAGCATCCTTGCTGTTCTGAAGCAACTGAGGAAGGATGTTTTGTTTGGGGATTTTGGATGCATATGGTAAATGATTATGTATTGTAAAGCATGTTTGATTGTTTAATATCAACATTAACTAGAAAAGTAGCTACAATGTTCCCGGTTTGAAAATCAACATAAACTAGACTAAACAGTAAAAACCTGCAAAAAGCTTCAGCATAACACACCATGTTCCCGTAGCTGAGTATTAGGAACACAAAAGAAATTAACTGATGACACCAGAATTTCCTGGACAACATCGTAACTCAAAACACGTTAGTGCTACTGAATCAGCTCCACTCCACCCAACCCCAAGGAACATCTAGACAAACATCTGCTTGCAAAAGGGAAGTTTCAAGGTATCAGCACGTTAGGATTTAAATGACTATTCCAGGCTTAGATATGCCACGGGCTTACGACTGCAGTCTCATATGTATTCTGACCTTTTAGTTTGAAGATACCATATTGTTTACCAAGTTACAGATGACAGAATATGCTCATACCAGAGTATGGCACACATTTACAGAACAGACACTGCTAGCAGACAGCTAGTTAGAGAAATCACTCACAGAACTGCACTCCACAGAGAGGGCAGTCTCGCACTGCTGCGCAGGGACAGTCTCCATGCAACAAAGTTGAAAATACCCCCTTGATTAAGCAACCCGCTATGTTTAGGTTTGAAAATTAAGGCATATTCAAATGTTTCAATGTAAAAGATTACATCACTCTTCTAGGTTAATCAGGTAATGCAGAACCACAATTTTCCCCAACATAACTGTTGCATATACATTATTCTTTTCTAATTTGCATAACTCCATGGCAAAACAACTGCATACCGCTTTGTTAGGTATCACGTTCACAATTGTAATTTTCAAGGCAACAAAAGACAAGATGAATTGACAATTACCAGTGATAAAAAAGTATGCTTTACAAGAACCCACAAGGTAACACTTCCCCCCTTTGTTCACTATTAAAGAAAAGACTGCCTTTGAAACACTACATTCAGAAGAAATGTGAGAAAGTAGGCAACTATGAAATGGACTGAACTTTGCTTCTCTTGAAGCCACGTAATTTTTTTTTTTTTTCAGTGAATTTGACTTTCAGTGCAGCTCCAATTCATGCTTTTAGTGGTACATTACAATTTCCAACATGTTAGAGTAATTTCAGTCACTTGAGCCTTCAATGGCATGCTTATAAATTATGGGTTTTATTAGTATGGTCAGGGTAGGAAAGGAATTCAGGGTTTTGATTATAAAATGCAACATCTTTCTCTGAGCCTCTTAGCTAGGCTTTTTCTTTTCTTCTTCCCATTCTTTTCTTTGCTGTCTTCCATTTTTCTGGCTCTAATTTCTCTCATTAAGTCGAAAAACACCTAAAAAAAGATGTACTAATGTAAATGCAAAAACAGTCACAGACATATAAATTAATCTAAGCTTTCACTGATATCCATTTCAGTTGGTTAGAATAAAGTCAATTATATGCAAACAAATAATAATCTAACAAATCTTTCACTGGTTTTGAAGGCCAAGCTGATACGATGCAATCCTGCATCTTTCATGGTCCCATAACATTCCCCTGTCTTCTGATATTTGCTTATGAATCCTGTCAGACAATTTTCCACAAGGACTGAAACAAGATTCTCATCACTGGCCAAGATTTTTCAAATGTATTATCTACATCTTACTGAGCAGATTCAAGGAAATCAGTTTACTTTTTGAGTATTTTCAGTGATGAGCCGTAAATGCTGAAAGAGTGCAACATCCAAGTCTAGAAACATATTAATGGAGCAGAAGGATACACTGAACATTTCGTGGTCAATATGTTCCATGGTGCAAGTCTAAACACAAAGTGACTAGGGGAGGCTGGGGAAAATCAGCATTTCCTTTAAAGCAAAGTTATCAATCATACAACTACATACACAATTTTTTACATCAGGTAATCTCAACTGCCATATTATAATCTCAAAGTACGTATGAACTTCATTTTCATCAAGTGGTTTAGTAGGAAACAAAAATGACAAAGGTGGAGACAAACAAGTCATTGTGGTGTAAGAGAGACCCTACTGTCAGTTAAGGCTTTGCAACTGGACTGCTTAAAGCTAACTTTGTCTGAAAAGCAGATCTTGATTTGACTCGCAGGAGGCAATAGCAAATAATCAGTTAATTTTTATAACTTTACTGTACCAAATCAGTTGAGCATTTCTAATACTTTTCTCTCAGGATATGTTATCTAGATTTGTGTCAGGGGACTTGATCCAATTCCGTGAAATATGGACAGTGCAGGGGCTGAAAAGCTCCTCAACAGATCTCGGAAGGTTTTCATTTGCAGTGACACTAATCTCGTATTGACTGCAGCAAAAACATCAGCCTTCATTACACGGGATTTGGGGAAAATCAATGTAATAAAACATTTCCATGAAGAAATAAGATTGCCTTTAGATTTCGAAGTGTGCACTAAGTTACCTGCTTGCACTTTAATCTGTGCAAAAGGTAGGATGCAACTGCCAACTTGCTTAAGCACTGTGTTTTGCCCAACCGAGTAAACTTGCTATTCTGAAATTCAGATAAGCCATATTTCTTATAGAATAATAACCTAAATTCACATAACAAATCTCATAACTTCAGATGCTCTAAGTAACTAAGAGCAGCTGGCAGGTACTACCACCAAAAAAGCCTCATTTATGGACTATCAAACCTTAATTCTATATGATCCAGGCTAATCTGGATCCAAAATGCCATCAGCTCCAGAAAGAAACTTGAAGCTCTGTAGTAGCCCACCATGTGTGTGCAAAAGCTCTTGATTAGAGAGCTATTAAAATATATATACACACACATTTTTTTTCCCAGCTGCTAAAGGATGATGAACTAGATTCTGAAGAGCTGAAAATTTCTACATGACTGTAATAGATGGGTGTTAACTGCAGTCATGCACTAAAACTAAAAGATGTACTAGTTTTTATAACAACAAAAAAAAAATCAAAGCTGTATTCAACAATGAGACTGAGTTCTGCTCCATTTAATTGACTTAATTTTCTCTACAGAACAGCATAAAGTTCTTACTATAGTACTGAACAATCAGTTTCTTCAGGAAGACAACAGTCAAGTTTAAGTTATTGCAAAACAGAACTCACATTACAGCTGTCATGCTGCAATTGACAGCTCGTACATAAGCATTTACATTAAAGAATTTTTCAATGTGCTGTCAAGCCTGTCAATAGCTCTGAAAGGAAAGGTTGGCACACTGAACTAAACTACTTATTTCTTTTGCTACACATCTGTTACTCCTGCAGTCTACAAGGCTGAGTTATTCTGAATTCTGTATTACAAGAAGTCCTGTCTTTTAAAGTTACAGCTGAAATACTTGGAAGTAGTTAATAATATATCTTCTTGGAGACAAAGAATCTCTGTCTCTTATCTCACGACCTTCTGAAGCATGTTTTATCCTGGAAAAATCATGAGGCACTTTCTAGGCTGTTCAAAGCTTAAAAGGGTCCATCCATTCTTCATCGAAGCAGCATACAACTAGGGATCTGGTTAGATGAGGGTAGGGAGGACTCCAGTCCCTCCCTTACCTACTTTTGTAAGCTGTTTTATTCTGGCTCAGGATCAGACAGCACTCCTCACTGTTCAGAAGCAGATTGTCTTCTAGTTATAGAAAACGCAGGCCAAAAGAGTTGCCTCAAGAAATTCTTAATGAAATAATGTCTTGTGTCTTGTATAATGACTCCTTGCGGTTTAGGATGGGATAAACTTGTTCTGCCTAACATTTTCACTGTTCTACATGAAGTCACCTAGTCATGCAATCCTCACATGCTAAGGGAGAAAAGTATTTGATTCAAATTCCACAAAAATAATTGCTAAAATAATGAACATACAAAGTATGACCGACAGAAAAGAAGTATAAAGTAAAACTGATGGAGAGATTCTCTGTATAGAGGCCAGTTATTACCTTGTCAACATTAGCTCGTGTTTTTGCAGAAGTTTCCACGTAGTTAACATTCCACTGATCAGCTCTGTTTTTTGCTTCCTCTACAGAAACTTGCCTTTTATCTTCCAAATCTGATTTGTTACCAACTAGCAAAAAAGGAACATTCTCATCTTCTTTTACTCTTAAGATCTGTTCCCTGGAGGAAGAAAAAAAAAAAAAGGAAAAGAAAATTAAGCCTTGCATAGAGTACTATTCTTAGAACACAAAAAGAACTCAGACTAAATACTCTTCCATCTTGCAGTGAAAACCCACTTATTCCTCTTATGAAGCTTACGTAACAGTAAAATCTTAAACTGCATTATGACATTATACAGAATGAAGACAAAGATACACAACTAGTCCTCCAGGAAGGAAGGAGGTGAGTCAGTAAGGAACTAAAAGGTACAACAGGATTATTTTAGGTGAGAAGTCATTCCTCTTACTAAAAGTGTTACTTGAGAGCATTTACCATTGTCTTCGTATTACTGTTTGTGACTGCCATTAAGCTACCCAAACATCAGTTTTACACTCGATTTTTTCCTAATAAAACATACGTGCCATTTTTAAAGCTGATAAAATGCTCCACTGCATACCAAGAGAATAATCTCTTCCTTTCAGGATTCTTTCTGAAGTCAATTATATTTAGTCTCTGCAGAGATCTTCATTCAGTTATAAGCCAGTGTACTAGTTGTACATGCATCAGATTTTGAGACAGATCCTGCTATTGTTTGAACTGCTAAGATGCAGGGTTTCAAGTTGCAAATAAAACTCAGTGCTACAGTTTGGTGCATAAGTCTTCAACACTGAAAAAAACAACGAAAATTTTCTTCTAATTAGAAATGCATTAAAAGTACCAAGAAGAACAGTTTTCTCAGAAGAGGGATATTTGCTATTTTGTCTCAGAAAGGAATACGAAGTTAGTAGTGAAATGTAGCCCTTTATTGTGAAGCAATTTCTGAAATATCGACAAAGAGCACAGAGAAACAAATTCCTTTTGCTGGCTGAGGTGAAACCTTCTGCCAGATTTAAAGTTGAATGAAGAGAAGCTGAAGATAATTAATTAGTTAATATTCTAAAGGGCCTTGATTTGGCTTACAGCAGAATCCTCCTGCTGTTACAAAAACCTCTGGATAGAATGCAGTCTTGTTGAGGAAGTCTACTCACAGGGCTCACACTGCAGTTAGCCCATAATTTTTTTTAAAAACAACAGATATGTATTTGAGGCAGCTTGTAACACCACCTCCATCTCTGAGGTGTCATTAAAGCAGCATTCCTCCTCTGCCCCACAAATATCATTGCATGTGTTTTAACAGGGTCTGCAGCTACCCAAAAGTAGTCTGAATAGTCAATGGATTAGGAAGAGTGCCCAGAAGAAAAGCCAGTGCATCACTGCAGTACCTGTGCAAATAAGACTTCTGTTAAAAACTAGCAGATTGCAACACTACTTGTTCAGGCAAAGCCAAACCATTTGAACATGTAAAGAGTTAATCTAACAGCAATCCAGGTGACAATATTCTCCTTTTAGCCCTCTCTGAAAACTGGTATCTCCTAAACAAGAAATACCTAATTAATGATACGCCAGCTTGAAATCCAGAACTTCAAAAAAAATCATTAGAGCCAGGCTAATTCTACTCAAAGCAACACCACATTTTATCAAACTGCCTTTCAACTATTTAAAAGTTCAACAGTGCAAAAGGTATTTTAATTGTACCTTCAAGAGATACAGGTTACTTTTACCCAGCATAGAAAGAACGCAGTTTTTCTGAGTTACATTTTAGCATTAGGCTTCTACAGTTTCGAGAGTAACTTAAAGGCACTTTCAGATTCAGATAGGAGAGAGTTTTAATCTCTTCATTGAAGGCATTTTTTTCTTCCATTTTTGCTGTTTCAGTATGTATATTGTCAATACTCACCTTTGCTGGAAAAGCAGGACTTTTTCTAGAGCCAAAGAAGATCATGTACTTTGAAGCATTAACAGGATTTTAAACAGATTCGAAGAGGTCATTTTGCACTCTAGGGGACCTCAACTATACTAAATTGTCCTCCAGGGCTGACAATGCCTAGCATAAACCTGCAAACCACTCAAGGCCTGCCCCTCCCTCCCTCTCTCTCAAAATATATGAGCACACACATATACAGAGACACAAATAAAAAAACACCAAAAGAGGAAAAACTCACTGTCTCCCCTTTTCACACCTCTTCCTCCTCCCTTAGAGATGATGTTAAACATATTCTGGTACTTAGTGCTAAGTTGAACTATGACAGCCTTATCAGGCTCTGAGAAGCCTTATTTCAGTGGGATGCAGATAATTTCTTTTTATATTTCTTTCCTTACCTTTATCTCAAAGGTTATCTCCTCTCCCATTTCACTACACTCTGAGCTGGTAAAAAAATATTTTTCTGGTCTCTTTCATCTTTTTTTTCTAATGAAGTGATGAGTGATTTAAATAAGCTTTCTCAGCCAAAATTAAACACCTGTAATACACTGCTGCCTGTTTAATAGTCTCTTACCATTGTAAGGGTTTTAATGTGCTACATGCCTGAAAAGCATATTAAAAACCCTATCCTGTTAAATCTTTATTAAACCAAAAAGATCCAGTTCTAAATTTTGTTTTTACCACATCGCTCCCTATTAAGTAAGACACTGACTTTGATGGGAAGGGTCAATGTTATGCAGAACCCTATGCAGAATTTTTGTCTTGTAAATTCAAAAATTAACATCAGTATCTTTTACAGAGAAAAATTCCATCCAAGCAAAACTGAAGGGGCATATTTAAAGCAGGCCTTTAAACAAAATGCATGGCTGCTACATAATATTCAAAGATACTTCTCATCACTGTTGTTCATAAAATCATCTTTAAGAGGTAGAAAGATTTGTGTTGTTGATGCATTTCACAGAATCACAGAATGGTCAGGGTTGGGAGGACCTCTGTGGGTCATCTAGTCCAACCCCCCTGCCAAAGCAGGGTCACCCAGAGCAGGCTGCACAGGGCCTTGTCCAGGAGGGTCTTGAATATCTCCAGAGAAGGAGACTCCACAACCTCCCCGGGCAGCCTGTTCCAGTGCTCCATCACCCTCAGAGGGAAGAAATTCTTCCTGTTGTGCAGCTGCACCTTCCTATGCTTCAGTTTGTGCCCGTTGCCCCTTGTCCTGTCGCTGGGCACTACTGAAAAGAGCTTGGCCCCATCCTCCTGACACCCACCCTTCAGATATTT
>Ga0181612_129197_pt1 | contig 12950 bp, 7 predicted proteins | sample HoacroProtozoa21_FD_119630 | JGI IMG/M metagenome (GOLD analysis project Ga0181612, IMG submission 119630) | Hoatzin crop microbial communities from Cojedes, Venezuel. Combined Assembly of Gp0051906, Gp0051904, Gp0051908 | reverse complement strand
GTGGCGAGGGCGCTGGTGGGGGTTGTGCTGTGTTGCTCCGCTCCGGGCGGGGCTTCCCGTCAGCGGGTGTGTTCTGTGGCTTCGGCGCAGGCCTTTGAGGATTTGCCGGGGCCTGGGCCGGGGGGCCTTGGTGAGGGGAGCCCTGAGAGGCAGGGGAGGGGACAACGCTGAGGGGGGCCGTGAGAGGCGGGGGGGCGCGAGGTGAACGCTGAGGGGGGCCGTGAGGGCGGGCGGGGAGGCGTGAGTGGGTCTCTGAGGGGGTGTCGTGCGGGCAGGGGTCCTGCTTTGCACCTGGCCTCCCGTCTTTGGCTGGTGGGGGTGCCGAGGGCCAGCCGCATCCTTGGGGCTGTTGGAGGAGGGCTAAGCCGGGTTTGGGTTTTTCTGTGGAGCGTCTCCCTAGCTGCTTGTCTCTACGAGTTTTAAAATGTTGGACGAGCCAACAGCCGGTCATACGCTTTCCTGTGGTCCAGCCAGCAGAGCCGTGAGATTCTACAAGTTCTTACCCACTCCTGGACCTGCTGAGTTGCTTTCCTTGCCCTCCTGCCTGTGTGCCCCGTGAGCTCCTGTTGCCTTTGGTATACTGTGAGCCAAAGCAGGGAGATGCCAGTAGAGCGGGAGAAATGGTGCTGCGCTTTGCTTGTGATAAGTCTGCGAGATCGCGTTGCTTCTCTGTCCTCTTTTTGCAGTAGGTTGCAGGTAACAGGAGTATGAGGCAATTGCACTCTGTGAAACCAGAAACGCACAGCTGAAGGGTTAGAAAAGAGTTTTTGTAGGGGCTTAGCTGAGTTCCTGGTGCTATAATTATTTTTTTAGGCTTATTAGCAATGTGGAAGTCCTAGACTGAAAAATTGGGATGTGTTTATATGTTTGAAAGTTAGGTTTTCGTGTTTTCTTTCCATTTTAGGCCACATCTAGACTCCTGGTGAACTACCGAGAACCTTATCGCTCCCAGATTTTAGATTATCTGTTCAAGGTAAAGTTGGTTTCACGGCTACAATAATGTCTAGTTTCATGCTGAATTTCTTATTGTGTAGTGTTGGAACTCCTACAGTATATTCAGTACTACTTGAAATTTGACAAACTCCCATTTTGTAAAGCATCTACTTTAATGTTGGTTTTAATCAGAACCTTAAATTTTAGCTGTTGTTTTTGACAACCAGCATCTTGTTCAGGAGCCAGTTGCTTCAAATTATTATTAAAATGCTTTTATGTTTTCACAATATGTTTAAAAATATATTTTCAACATATTTTCTTCATCCATGTGGGCTTAATGAGGATTAAATTGGTTTTGTGGCTAAAATGAGGGGTTTAGCTGTTCATAGTGATTGCAGGAAGTGGGTCTTTGAGACAGTTTTTTTTTTTTGCATACAGATAGTCATATGATGTGAAAACAACTGTGCAGGCTGCGTAGTTTCAACAGCATATCTGTTCCAAACTTGTCTCAAGTATAAGTGCAATGACTCTATAAAGTGTGTGAGTGTTATTGGTTTGTGGGCTGCTTCAGTTAGCAAGTGTAACCTGTGGAGTTGCCCAACTATATAATATGTGGTAAGATTATTGCACTGGACAGTAATAACTTGTTTGCTTTTGGCACTGTAAATTGCTGAAAGACGATGTCGTGTCACTTTCAAGTAGTGTAATCGAGATGGCTGGAGGGGAATAATTTGCTGTGTGGTTTAAAGAATTGGTTTTAAAGGGTAGAATAAGGCATAATATTTGACTGGGGGATCAAAACCTATATTTTTTGGAGACTGAAGCTGTGTGTTACAAATACGAGTTTTCTGAAGGAATCAGTAGGCATGTGGTAAAAGAAAATCTAGTTGAGAACATGATTTTCAAAGAATTTTTGGTATGTTCTTTAACCAAAACCTCTTAAGCTGTCATGAGATACTTGGGAGTGGTATACCTTGCCTTTTTCTCCTTGTCTCTTAATGTCAGTCAGCCTTTGTGATGGGGATGGGAGAGCAAATGTGTTAGTTTGAAATCAGAAATGTCAGGAAGAGAAATGGTAAATTTGGAATATTTGCTTCTTATTTTAAAACAAATTAAAAAAATCTAAAACTTGCAAGCCAAGCAAATTATCGTCTATGCAGCTTTTTTTTTTAATCAAACTACGTTCTTGCATCTTAAAACTTTTTTTGGATGCCAAAAGTAGACTTGGGTAATTCCATGGAGGAGGCCAGCTCATTAGCGGTTATTAAAGTAATGATCAGTTGTAACTTTTGGCTTGAGCAACTCTTAAGGCACTAATGGCCAGCAGAACATACTAGGAGTAGGATCACCTGTAGTTGAATTCAGCCTCACCTGAGGTTGAATTTTATATTCTGCTCCGTCAGCCAGATGCTGGGGAAGAGCATGGTGGATTGGGTTTCCAGTGCCGTGTTTTTTCTCTCTTGCCTTTCTGCCTGTAGTTAGCAGATGCTAACTGTATGTATGCGCTTTCACATAATCAGTGTAACCTTTTACATAAATGAATAAATTATTTACTGAAATATTAATTTTAATAATTTGATTTTAGGAGAAAAACTGAACTTTTAATAACATTAAAAATACTGTTGTGTTCCTCCTATAGCCCAGGTTCTACTTTAAGAGCACTTCAGTATTTTCTTGAGCGTAACGAATTTAAAATCTGCACAGCTGGGGAGAAGTGTGGTTAGTGGTGCAAGATGTGCTATTTATCCTGCTTGATTTCCTTTTGAAGCAGAAATTTGTGTAATCTCCCATTACATCTATAATGGATTGAATTTCCTAGCATCCTCAAAATTGTACACTTATTTAGTGCATTCTTCTTAACAGCAGGATTCTGTTTTTCTGTGTCTCTTTGTTTTTCTAGCCAAATTTTGGTGCTTCTTTACATATCCTCAAAGTAGAGATTGGAGGTGATGGACAATCAACAGGTATGGATTTTGCATGAGCAGAATTTAACTTCTCATTGTAATGATGCTGTGACATGTCCTGCATGTGTCACTTTGGCTGAAGGGTGGAGATACATTCTGTAGTTGTACTGAAGTTGCAGAAAAACATAAACAATTTCTGCTGGCTTGTAGAAGAGAAATTTACACTAGCATTCGGAAGACTGTGCTCACTATCATATGGTTAACAGGTTGTGTTCTAGAGCAAATGACTTCTTTTTTCACCCCAAGATTAAGAAATCTCTAGTAGCTTTCTGAATTGCAGAGCATTTCTTAAACACCAATTTTGCAATACAAACTCTGTAAAACTTGGGTAGGACTAGGTAGGTTATATCTTAAAAGCATGAAAGTGTGAAGACAACTGGTCAGAAGGAATTGTTTCTTTAGTTTAATGAGTTGCTACATTTCACTGGAGTGGTGTTGTCTGACATTAGGCACTGTTTTTTTGTTTTGTTTTTTTTTTTTTTTGCCTGACCACAACTGCAAATGAGAATGTCTTGGTGTAATTTGCCTAGCCTACTATATTTACATGTAGGAGAAGCTGTTTAATAACTGCTTGTGATCGGAAACTGAGAAGCAGTAACTAGACTACAGTTTGTGTCTTTACTTCTGGGGTGGGGAAAAATAAAATCTTGGCCAGGTCAAGAACAGACTTAAAGCAGACTCAGTTAATAAATACAAAGCATAGCATCTGTCTTTGTGGCATTTTTTGTGTATATATATATATATGTATATACACACACATTTTTTTAAAGTCTGTGTTTGTGTAATTAGGTATTGTTTTTCATTTCTTTGATTTACTTTCCGTAAGAAAAATTAACATGGTGAAAAGTATTATTCTGGGTTTAAGAGCGTGGTATTTGGTCAAGAAGTTGCTGGTTAGAGGAGAACGGAGTTGTCTTCATGAATGCACAGACTTCTCTTCAAACACTCTCGCTCCTGGCTGAGGAGAATGTTACATACTCGTGTGATGACTTTCCAGATTTTAGAACAGTAAGATGCAGATGTCTTAACACATTAGACTGCAGCTCTTATTCTGACCTCAGAGGTGTGATCAGGAGCCTGTCTGAAATGTAATCAGGAGTCTAAGTTTGGAATCTAGTTGTTGTTCTGTGTCTCTAACAAATAGAGCTTCCATGTAATCAAGTGTTAGTAAGGTAAAAAAAAAAAATCATATTTTCTGTAACAAAATGTGCTGTTTCAGCAGACTTCATTTAAAAAAAGAAGTCTCATGAGAAGAGATCACTGGAACAATTAGGCGTATACCATATTGTTTAGCATAAGTAATTGTTTCAGTTGCGTGCACAAGTTAATTAATTGACTTTTGTGTGTAATGACTTCCCATGAAACACTGATTCTTTTGCACCTTTCTAGTTTGCTTACCTTTGCCTGAGGGAATTCAGTGCATAGCCTTCAATTCCAAAAACTCTTCCTTCAGTCATGGAACACTGGAAATTACAAACTAGGTCTTTTACTATAAAAATCTCTTTTCAGTTACTGAAAAGCTTCATGGCAGTTCCTTTATTTTTTCTTCCTGGACTTGCATTGTGCAAAAGAAACAAAATATAACCTTTTTTGTTTGCTTTTTGATTTAGATATAACATGCCTTTGCAAGTGTAGTGTTTTCTATTTTTTGCCTCTTGATCTTAATGCTACAGCTTTCCTGGTGGTTGTTGGGAACAAGATAATAATGAATATAGATTTAGTATTATCATAGCTAGGGACAGAAAATGCCCAGTTAGTCACATACTGATGTTAAAAGCAGGCATATACCCTTAAAAATGAAAAATATTTAATTTGTGCTAAGTTAATAGGCTAAGAATGAAGATGGCAAGTCTTGCCTGTTCCCTGCCACTACTCATTTTGCTTTGAAATACATACTGAAGAATGTATGAACAATATTGCAGATATGTGCTTGCATACTATAGCGGTGAGGAATACAGAAAACTTTATTATGTGTAACAGCTTATGACACAGAAGATAATTGTGAGCTACCTGTCTGTTTCCTTCCTAGATGGTACTGAACCCTCCCATATGCACTATGAAAATGATGAGAACTACTTCCGGGGCTATGAGTGGTGGCTGATGAAAGAAGCTAAAAAGAGGAACCCCCAAATTAAACTGATTGGTAAATTGCTTCGAGCTTTAGGATTAAATGCTTTTTTTCCCCTCTAACTAAATGGCATATCTGACACTTAATTAGCATATTAATTTTAATGGGCAGATGTTTTGATGTTGAAGTAGAATGCCTAGTATTTGGTAAGCTTGCCTTGATACTTCACTTAATGTGCTTTACTTTGTTACAGTAGCACAACAAGAATGTATGTAACAAGTGAAATGACTCTCTAATCATTTGCTTGTATCAAGTAACATTAATGCTTAGACTGTAGCACAACAATGAACGTAAATGATTTATCATGAAAGCTGAATTTCTGAATAATAGAGTAAAAATAATTGTGAGGGATAAAGTAAACTTGCAGGAAGTATAATCTGTAAATCTTATGTGCACTAAATTCAATTATATGTTCTTATTACAAACCCATCATCCCCTCCCCACTGTAGTGGTTCTTGTCTTCTGATTTGTTTGTCTTACGTAGTTAAGTTGTAAGAGGACTTTCCTATCTCCCTATTTTGATTGTGGGTTGTGTGGGGGCTGTGATGGTAGAAATATGGAACCCTAGATTTTAACTGAAACACTTTACAAAATGTATTTCACACGAAACAAGGGAAGAAATCTATCAATTAAAAAATATTTAATCCTCCCTCTTCCAGGGGTCAGGCTTTGCCACATCCAGCCACAAGGGATGACTTGGTGCAGGATTTGCCAGTCAGGTTCTGTTAGGTTCTCTGACAAGCAGTAAGCTTACCATCTATGACTAATTGTGATTATATTAATTACTTCCCTGTTCCCTCAGATCAAGCTCTCAACAAAGGAAGGAGGGTCTGCCTTTGAATTAGCCTATGGTGTCTTATACAAAGTCAGCTGAAAACTTAGCAGGATTTGGTTAGATTAGTTTGTTGTTCTTATTTGCTACAAGATGCGGTAAACAGCTGAGACTTGGAAATGCATTTTTATGATCCTAATGTTCCTCTGTTATGATCAGATCATTACTTCTTTTGAAATTCATATGCAGGAGAGTAACAATTTCAGTATTGATAGTTTGTCTATAACTTTGTGAGTTTTTATCCCAAAATCTTTGGAATTTTATACCTGTTAGAGCTAATACCATATAACTGAAAGATTGTGTGTAGTTGGTTGTTCTCTAGTAATGAAGGTTTTCTAGCTTAAAAATAAAAGCAGCTATTGGTATGATCAAAATTGATATTACAGCATACTATTCAGTTAAATAAGTTATGCTTCATTGTATTCACTGGAATTTTGGTTTTGAAGTGCGTATCTGCTCCTTTGTTTTAGGTAGAACAAATTACAGCTTGCTGTTGAGGCTTACTGAGTAATGTAGACCAACCACTGATTAATTTGTTTTTCTCTTTCCAGGATTACCTTGGACATTTCCAGCATGGATAGGGAAGGGTGAAAACTGGCCCTATGACTATCCAGATGTCACCGCTTACTATGTTGTTTCTTGGATATTAGGAGCTAAACAGTATCATGATTTGGACATTGATTATATTGGGGTCAGTAAAGCAGAATCTCCTATATATTTCATATATTTTCATTCCTAAGATCTTGGTCATGTCTCTCTTTGTTGATTACTGGAGGTGGGGGGGATGGGAGAAGAAATTATTTTGTAATTGCAGTTTTAGCTTTTTCTGTTGCAAGGGGAAAGGCAACAGAATGTTAACTTACAGTGTTACTGCAATAACGGCCATTAAAGCAGAACCAGTGTAACGGGGCTAGTCTCCCGCCTTCCCAGTTCTAGAAGAAAGTTACCAGAGAATTTGAGAATTCTGAAATCTGTTTGAGTCTTGGGCTTGTCATTTTCTGCTTTGCTTGTTCTGCTTGGGTTTCAGCAGTTACCAGCTAACAAGAAGCATTGCTCAAGAGAGACTTAGTGAAAGTCACCTAACATGACTTCTTGGTGTAAACTGTGGTTGCAGTTTTGCAGAAGGGCAATCGTCTGCATCTTCTTCCATTTTGACCTGCATTATTTATAGTAGAAAAAGATGCATGTGTTACAGTACATTAGAACTACTGTATTGTGTTACCGTGCAATGTATGGAAGTAGCAAATGAATGTCTGAGAAAAATGACATAATTTGGAGATGAGGGAGAGGAGCAGATAATCTGGAAAAACGCTGTTCAAGTTCATTATTTGACTGAGATTCAACTTTTCCTTTTTTCTTCTGATTAAGAAAATGGAAATGAAATAAGCCTTTCAGTAAGTTAACTTTTGATTGGCTCATTTCTGAAGTTACATATTAGCACTTATGGAAAGATGTAGATATATTGAAATCAAATGGACATATGCCACATGCAAGAAACTGTCTGCTTGTACATGGTTGGGTAATGTGCACCTACAGGGGGATACTTTCACCTTTACTGGTGAATGTTAGTCAGAGTGTTCATCTTGTGTTCAGAAAAAAAGAAAGAAAGAAAGTTTCCAACTGTGGATTTTATTGGCCAGGGTACTTGGTAGAAAGGAAGACTAGCATTTTTGCTTTTGAATTTTGAGCTGTGTTTAGCTTAAACACTCTTTCCATAAAAGATGGAAAATCCAGAGCAACAGACATCAGCTAATTTTGTGTCTGTCTGCTTAAAGTATGCTGGATCTCTCTTGTGCTCAAGTATGGATGTAGTCCAGTGTGACTCCTCTACAACCTACTGTAGGTGACCCTGCTTCGGCAGGTTGGACTAGATGACCCACAGAGGTCCCTTCCAACCCGTACCATTCTGTGATCCTGTGAGTTAGAAAGAACTGTAAGTGTCATTGAATAACCTCCTGAAACTGCAACTTTGATATGTAACTTAATCTAGCTCTCCTGTGTCCATGTGTGGCAACAGGGCCCATTTATTAAGAACACACCTTGAAGCCACAATGTGTTTCTTATTGGTTTCTAACAAACTGTAGACCCATTAGTAATAATGTCAGGTGTAACACTGCTAACATTGCAGAGCTCAGGCAGCTCTAGAATTCTTTTGAGCAAGAAGGCCGTCAGTAGACCTTAGAGGCAGATAAACAAGCAACTATTTTGAGCTTTTGTACAGAATTTTCACCTGAAGAGCTAATAACAAAACCAACCAGAGCACTTTCCTCTAGCAAACTGAAACCCTGGAGTTTGTTAATGGATTGTATAATCTTACATATACACAAATAAAATCTTTCATTATGCATTGACATACGCTGATTTTTCTAAATGTCTTTTTACTTTTCCGTTATAGATATGGAATGAAAGGGCATTTAATAGCAAATATATCAAGGTATGTATTTTTTCTTACTTCTCCAAAGTGAAATGTTTCTCTTTGTTATCGTGAGTAAACAATTAGCTTGTCTGAATTTGCCTAGAAAAGGGACCTTAATCCTGCAACCACTTCACTTACTGAACCTCTCTTTCTTGTAGTTGCAGGCGTGGAGTGCTGACAGCATAAAATCGCTAGATTTTTTTTTTTTCAGTGTGTGTGTGTCTGAAACTGGTATTTTGAACTTTATGTGTCAGTGTATGCTAAATGTTTAGGACCTCTACATTTCAATGGAAGCTCCAGTTCATGCCACTGGAATCATACACATTCATCATCTTTGTACTGGCTTGGAGGTAGTTGTGAGTCCAAGATCTACAATAACTTAAAATTCTGTAGCAAAGGTCCAGTGGGTGTAATACCCTTAAATTATTGCTATTAAACTCCAGGTTCTTATTTTATGAAAAAGTTAAATCAGAAAGCATAGTAAAGTCTCTGTGCTTTTAACTGTGCAAAATTCAACATCTCCTGTTCTAAAAGAGTTGGAGGAACACAATATTTTGCATAACCAGCCTAGAGATATCCCTAATCCCTCACTGCTGCCCTCCTGCCCTGCTTTGATAACTTGCTTCTGTTTGTTGTTATGTTGAAGTGGAATCTTAAGTATAAGCTTCTGCTTTGTTCATTTCCTTGTTGCTGCTTCAAGGCTAAGAAGCAATAACATTACCTCATCTTAAAAGCAAATAAGAGTTACACTGAGTGCATAGAAAAACTGCTGATATTTTTTTTTTTTATCAGAACTCAGCAGGGATTAAATCCCGTCTGCTTAAAATTAGTCAGTTGGTGGCTATTAGAAAAGTTCCAGTTCTTCCAGTTTGTATACACTGGATGAAGTTAGTCGCATCATTTGACTTAGCAACTTCTGTAGTTACTTTGTTGAACAGTTAGTTTTAGTAGAATGACACATGAAATTCTGTACAACAGTTAAACTTAACATTGCAATAAGAGCAAAAAAGTATCTTTCAGTTAAGTACAATTCATGAGGCTGGTGTATATAAAATTCTGTCTACTCCTGAAAACTGAGAATGCACTCCTATAAATAATTTCTTTTAAAAATTATATTTCTAGAATGTAAAATTAGATGAATACCCTTAGAGCTGTTTCTTATGATTTGTGCAGTGCTTTGACTGAGGGAGGGCAAGAAGCACTGGCAGAAAGCTCTATATGCTGGTAGTATACCTTGTGTAAAGAAAAAAGCAATACCTTATATCCAGCTTTGTGGGTATTTCAAACTAATTTACTGGGTCCACTGCCGTCACAGTAACTTAGTTTCCAAGTCTCATCACATGTTAGACCAAATTCTGTTATGTATACTTTACTCCACAACTAATTTCATTAAAGGTGTTTTCGAGACTCTCACTTTTGTAGGCTGCTAGGCCATTAGTTCGTTTTGGACACAGGTTTGGTACTAGAGTTTGAGTGACTTAGAAAATGCTTTGCAGATAAAACACAAATACACTGAAGTGTGACACAGTAGGATATCTTGGCATCTACGTTTTGTTGGGCATGTTCGGTAACAGAACTCTGGTGGATGTGTAGATGCTTCGGATTTTGCTAGTGAACCTACTTAAATCTCTGTGTAAACTTGGTCAGTGGGTGTGCCTGGAATGCTCCTAAAATAGCCCATCCCAATGTGTGTGCAGCACAAACCATAGCTTGACATTTTTAAAGCTCGGAAACAAGTTCATGGAGTGCTCTCTATTACAAAACCCCCTCAGGAACTAGAAGTTTTCTGCCGTTTTCAGCCTTAGGCAATGTGGTTTCCAGGCTTTTATTTTTCAAAAAGAAAAGTGGTTTGCTAATCAGGTATAGGTTAATGGAGAAATGACTAAGGATACTACTAGTCTCCTAAAGGATAATTCTAATCATAGGCAAGTTATACTGGTGGGGGAGGAGGGGCAAATATGCGTGTGGACTTCAGGTAGAAATCTGTTATTGTTCAGTATGTATATTATAAAAGCAAACCCAAGCAGAACTGAAAACACTCATTTGCAGGCTGGAATAAAACAATGCAAGTAAGATGGAAGATAAGTAGTGAAAATTCTTTTTTTAAGCTGCAAATTTATTTTCTTCACTGACTAGATGTCCAGTTGCTTGGAAGGCCTATGCAACTGAACCCTTTGTAAGAACAATCATCATAGAGAGAAGGCACATCTTACTGTAAATAAAATATTTATTTTGCAGTATCACTGATTGGCTCTTTTTTAAAACTGATTTTCTAGCTTTCTGTATGTCTTGTAAAAAATAGAAATGTTCTATTTCACTTGGTCCTATATCATGTCACCTGGAGGCTTTTTCATCTGTTTGTCTTCCTTATGTGGGGAGAATGAGTGTGGAAAGCAAACTGTCATGTGTAGGTGCAGCAATCTACTTGTTAGCTTTTTAAATGCTCTTTAACTGGGACTAAGCTTTTGACTTCTAGAGCTAAACGTTTAGTTTAAAATCTGATCTTATAATTGCCTAAATATTTGCTGAAAAGTATTAGCCTTCCTTCCACTGTATGTTAATCGATATAAGGCTTTTTATGTAACACCTATTTCACCATTCATTCTCTTACACTCTGCAGTGTCATGTAGCATCTATTCTCTAATCAGCATGATCATTCTATTTGCAGTCTGCCATTTCAAAAAAGGTCTATTTAATGAAGTGTGCTATTGCACACCAAACATTTTCTGTAATGTCTGACAAATACATGACATAGATAAGCTCTTGGTTATCTTGCTAAGTTTTTTACTTGTAATAAGATTTTTTAGTTACTTCATCCACTAAGGCGCTAGCTATGTTTCTTATTAAGCAGAAAAAATTAGAAAAGAAGTCAAGATTCTATTGCTTAGAAATTCTTATTCGAGAAGATCCTATTCTTCCAATTATATTTTTAAATACTGTAATCTTAAACTAGCCCTAAAATTTAAGGAGTCTCCGTATATAAACAGGAATACTGGGTGTGGGGGGACCACTCTGAATATGTTATTATGGAGTGCATTTTGAGTGTCTACAGTTCTGTGTTCTTGATACCTACCTTTCAGCAGGGAAGTTCTGCAGCCTTTTTAGTCACTTTGTTATTCTGAACTCTCTATGGTTAGGCAGTCTTTCTGACTGTAGTTTAGATTGCAAGGATCTTACTGTAAGTATTTCTACCATTATGATTTTTTCTTCTGGTAAGCTTTGTGCCTCAAAGGCTTCAAGCAGCTGACCAGAACTTCATTGCTACTTTTCTTCTTCTTAGTAAGTGTTATGTCCTTTAGATCCAGGCTTTCATTGTCACCAATACTTGGACTTTGCTTTGTGTCCTTATTTGACTACACATCAAAATAAAAATGCTTGCTATCCTCCTTCATATTGTCGGAGGGCTATTACAAGATTCGTGCCTATTGATCTTCAGATGGTTGGAGAAAATCTTTCTTATGCATACATACATACAGCAAATAGTACATCATTCCTTAGTATCCAAGATTGGAAAAAGGATTTTAGACTCTGGACTGATGTCCTTTCCCAGGTGCAACTGCATGTGGAAGCTGTTGAAAATACTTTAAGTGAGTGTTCAGATAAAACATGTTTGTATAATAGCAGCTCTGTATAAGCCTGGTTCATTCTTCACTGTTATAACTGGGTATATTTTGCCTGGGTATATTTTGTCTGAGAAGTTCCACAGGCAAATGTGAGAAGTTTATAATCTTTGACAGTGAAATAGTAAGGAGAAGCTGGAAAAAGAGAATAGGAATTCTGTTCTGCTGGCACATTTGATTTCAGAGTTGACTGCCCTCAGTTTTGTTGTAAATGTGCAGTTCCAGTTTTGCGTTATGTTCCTGGTAATTAGTGAGACATGAGAGCTGAGTAGTGGGTAAACTTAAGTATCACATTTACAACATCAAGGATTTTTTTTGTTCTGTAAGATAGCTTGTGAAAGGAATGCTTAGTTGATCTTCACTTGAAAACAACAGATGTTCGGCAAAGATTTCTGTTCTTGTAGAGCTGCATGGTTACAAGGTCTTTTCTATTTTAAAACTTCAATCCTTGTTTTCTCAATATACTTCTTTTGGGATCAGGTTAACTTTCATTTCCGATCACTTGTGGAGGTATATCCACTTCCACATTCCAGCCAGTCATCGTTTTTAGATCCACTTAACGTGATGGACTTTATGATAAATCCATTACTCATCTGTAATGAATTACATGCATGCAGTGGATGCAGTCAGTATGTTGAGAGTTCATGTAGGTACATGGGGTGTCAAAAATAATCCAAGTGATGAAAGCCCATTTTTGTGTAATGGATATCTGAATGTCATAGATAACCCTTAAGTGTTAAAAATACTTATTAGCTTGATCTTAGTTGTCATTATGACTCTCCTTTGAGAAGTGAGAACTTTTCCAGTCCATCTTGGTCTGAAGACAAATGTTTCCACCGATGACTCCTGCAGTTCTTAAATTGTTTTCAGTCTTAAATTTTCATGTTGCCTGGTTGAAGGCTGTCCTTTAAGTGGTGTTATTTGTTACTAAGGTACTTCGACAATCTTTGGACAGACTGGGTCTAAGGAACATTGGCATCATCGCTGCGGATGGAGATTGGAACATTTCAAGGGAGATGATAGTTGATCCCTATCTTAATGATGCTATTGAGGTAGT
>Ga0181612_135796_pt1 | contig 12951 bp, 7 predicted proteins | sample HoacroProtozoa21_FD_119630 | JGI IMG/M metagenome (GOLD analysis project Ga0181612, IMG submission 119630) | Hoatzin crop microbial communities from Cojedes, Venezuel. Combined Assembly of Gp0051906, Gp0051904, Gp0051908 | reverse complement strand
TTGGACTAGATGACCTCTAGGGGTCCCTTCCAACCCAAAACTTTCTGTGGTTCTATGATTCTATGATAAGTCTTTTTCGCAGGTGGCTGTTAATGGCAATGTCCCCTAAACAATGGATAAACAAGGGTGAAACACACAGATAAAAGGAAAAATAAACTACCACACCCAGCATGTTTCTTTACTGACCACACTCTTCTAAGCATCTTTTCTCAGTATTACCTCTTCACTGTTGAGAAATGTTTCCCTACTGAACCTAGACAAATATTACCTGTAATATGGCCCATTGTTGTTTATTCGTTTTCCAAGGTTTCAGTCAAAATGTTCTAATTGATTAGAATTAATTTTCCACTTTTTTATTTCTCATAGCTCCTCTCTGAATGACATTTCAATTTCTTCAGTACCCACATTCCTACTCATGTTTTCTTTTACTGTCAGTGTTCTTTTTTTTCCTCACATTCCTTCCTCTCCATTCAATAAACACCATTTTCCTCACTGAAAACTTCTTACACATACCACAAAAACTCCTGCAGTGCCTTTAAATCCTTGGGGTGGACAACACTGGGTAGTCAGTGGGTAGCACTGGTCTCAGAGATGACCATGCCCCTACAGGAAATGAGAAAAGGGCATCCAACACATTTCTACCACAAGAGGAAAAATTGAGGTCACTACTGTACTTGAGAATTGTTATCTTGTGGCAAAAAGTCCCATGCAAGGTTATAATTCATCTACTATAAGCATGAAGGCAATTTCCTCTCTATAAAATTGCTTTTCTATTTCCTCAGAATTCACAGAAATATTCTAAAGTTCTGGGGAGGTGGCAGGTCACAGGTAATTTTAATGCCAATGTAAGTAAATATAAAAAGGGAAAAACAACTAAACCCTTTATTTTCTTGAAGAAAGTAAAATTACCAGGACAGTAGATGAACTAGAAAAATGAAAATCAGAGTGAGTCGTCTGAGAGTCAATAACCAAGGTTTAAAATGCAAAAGTCTTATATTGCAGTAGTTGATCCATTACTGACACTGAGACAATAGGTCTGCTTGCCCTTATTTTTTGATTAATGAGAATGAATTTTCTGCTCTTAGTTATGGCCCTTTCTGGGACCATCCTCTTTAATTTTATAAATTGTGAATATTTCTCAGGTTTATGCCTGTGCAGTCCTGAAGGAACATGGTAAAGGGCACCAGAGGAAAATTCCTTACCCAGGATCATTAAAAAATCTCCAGCAAGAAGGTAAAAAAAAATGGTATATATTTACTGGAACTCCAGGGGTCTTGTTCAGTGTCAGAATCATATCATTGAGAAGATTTTCTTAGTGTAGACTTGAACAAATTGGAAAGCAAGACGCAGTAGTAACACACTTCTGATACAACAAATTTCTCTTTATTGAAAGTTACCTTTTAAATACGAATAAGATTTTAAAGCCTGTCAAAGATGGCATGCAAAGATAAAAATAAAGAATTGTCAGGAACAAAAATGTTCTTTCTCTCTTCCTCTGAATTAATTTGCATGTCAGTCAAAAAATCTGTCAATGCATATGCAATATAAGCAGCATGACTTACGCTACTAAAAGCGTAGGAAAAAGGAACAAGAAGAACTGAAGAGGAAAACAACAGCTGTGATGAGCAAGGATTCTTCCCAATCTACAGTATGCATTCAGCTATAACAATACACCCCAAGATGGTAAACAGAGATATAAAATCTGCTGAGCAGAAGTGACACCAGGTGGTAGGGCTTCTCTGTCGACCCCCACCAGCCAGACCACAAAACCTGTTGAGCAGCAGGGATCCCACGTTCTTGTGGCAGCCATCCCAGGCTAAAAAAATGGTGGTGGGAGCAGCTGTCAGCAGAGAGAAGGCTAGAATAAAGAAGGTCCTGATGGGAAACAGTAGACATGAAAGGTGTTGGCTGAGGTGTAAACTGGATTACTGATTGCTACATTTCAAATTCATCTGAAGCCCGGGAAAGGAATGAGCTGGGACCCTAATTCAAAGTCTTTTTTGCCCAAGTGAAGAAAAGGTAGAGATTCAGTTTCTTGAATGTTTTGTGCAAGCTGTTTAGAGGTATCTTTCAATTAATCTTTAAATTGAAACTTTTCTTCATTAAAAAAATCATTCTGTTTTTCAGCATTTAGTGTGAAGACCACTGGGATGTAAATGAGTGCTATTTGCAAATATCATTAATAAAGCTAAAGCTACCTTTTAATCAAATCCCGCCAATTCCTCTATCTGGAATCTGATACGAGACTAACTTCAGTTTTCGCACGTATGAAGAACCCTATAAAACAGTATCAGCTTCCCTTCAGTTCTTGTTAGGTTCATCTTGAACCTGACCAGAAACTCTGCACAATACTTATGGTGGGACAGAATTCAGCTTCAGTGCTGTCCTAGGAGAAAGAAGCAGAGAACAAGAGAGGGGAAAAACCTCCAACAAACCAACGTAAAAAACCTTAACATCTCTTTTGTCTGAAGAACAAGCAGTTGGAACCAACTGCATGCAGAAAGATCTGTTTAATAATGAGTTCACATATTCACATAGCGAAAAGAATTGTACTCCAAATACGGATTTGACGGTTCCAACCCAGGCAGCCAGCATTGCCAGCACACTGGGCTGGCATTTTAAGCTACAGGTAACACTGTGAAAAGTGAAACGTTTTAAACGTTGTTTCTCTCAGACATTAAGATATCATTATTCTGAGCCTGCTGCTCAGAGAAATGCAGCCAAGGCTTTCTTCCACAAAGCAGCAAGGGATTGTCCTATCAGTCAAATTCTGTCTAAAGAAATAATGCTTCCTGTAATATTCTTCTTAATTCACTTCTTCACAACACTGAGCATTTGTATGGGAGATGTGGCTTCATTCCCCAGTGTGGACTGAGCAGTCTCATACCTCAATTCTTACTGCCATTCCAAACTTTATAGAAAAGACTCAGATTCTTTTGCTGATGTTTTTGCAGAATGGATAGACTGTGTCTTTGGGGAAGAAAAGCTATTGGTGAGTACATCAAGGAATTCACCAGGAAATTGAAGGCACCTGATTTTCATTCTCTGCTCCAGTGCCTTTTGAAGATATTATACTAAGTATCTTGTGAATAAAATACAAATACTACTATTGGATCTCATGGGAAATAAAGAGCTCCACTATACCAGGTCTGTTAGTGTATATTTGCTTTTTTCTTCTTTCTCTTTGTGTGTTAATTTTGTTTACAACAACAAAGATTTAAACTTCCAACATGGTTGACAAGGAAGACTACTGAACAGCAAGACATTGAAGTTTGTTCCATTAACATTAAAGTTACTGCTCTAAGAGCTCAGTTATTGTATTAAACAGGTAAAAGACAAGGAACTATTGTCTCTTTTTATGGCACTGAAAGCCTTTTTGCAGTTCCGCTCCATGATCAAAGAGATTCCTGAAATGCCTGTTCCCATAGGATTTAGGCATTAGTAGCTCAGTGTGAAGCTACTCAGCCTTGAGTGGATCCAGATCTGTGCGCCAGGTAGAAGGAGACCTTGCAGTGTCTAATACAGAGGCATCTGGGCATTTTTCGTGCTCCAGGATCAGAAGCAAGTGGTTGCTGAGGACCCCACCTTCAGCCTTCAATATTTTGAAAGCAAGTAAGGTTGTGATCTTGCAGCAACAGAATAGCAAAGCTCCATATACATATCTCTGGTAGTAAATGTGATTTTATTTTGAAAGAAAAATATTTTCATTCACAGTCTTTCAAACCAGTGGACATACATTCAAGAGGTCCTGACAGCTAGGCTTCCTTGGGCTGATGCAGAAGAGGAGGAATGATGGCTACCAAGGTTTTATTATGTCTTCTGGACGGTTTTGAGGTTCATGACCTTGTGCTGGTTCTGGATTTGCCTTTTTTAGAGGCTGTTGGTGATTAAAAGATTTTGCTCTTTGGCATATCTCACCTTCATGAGTCACTGTCTTCTGCTTACTGTTTCATCTCTTATTTGGGTGTCATAAAGCTTCAGTCATGTCTTACCTTTTTACCGCTGCTTCCTAATGACTTGAGTCTTTTGAGCAAGCTGTCCCCTTCCTAATCCCAGAGATGCTGAGAAGCTATATGGAAAATGCCCAGATCTTGATAACCTGCTAATGTAGAATGGTAGGTAGGGGTTGGAAGGGACCTCTGTGGGTGTTCAAGTCCAACCCTCCTGCCGAAGAAGGGTCACCTACAGCAGGCTGCACAGGACCGCATCCAGGCGTGTCTTGAATATCTCCAGAGAAGGAGAATCCACCAACTCCCTGGGCAGACTGTTCCAGTGCTCCGTCAGCCTCAGAGAGAAGAAGTTCCTCCTCATGTTCAGACGGAACTTCCTGTGCCTCAGTTTGTGCCCATTGCCCCTTGTCCTGTCACTGGGCACCACTGAAAAGATGATGCTGTCGTTCTATGATTCTGTGATAGGAGATTCTTAAAAGTGCAGCATCGAGGCTAGAACATCTTCCTAAAGGTTCTACTTGAAAGGAATTTGCATGTTTCAAAGAAAAACAGCGTTACACAGAGGCACGTATGGAAGCGGAGCTCTTTCCTGTAGCCGTGTCCCCAAAGTGTCGGTGCAGCTGAACCTCCAAACGTCATTCCGTAAGGCTTCCGATCACCTGTGCGAGCCGGGAGCGTTAACCGTGTGATGCCGTGAAGAGCCGGAGTTGAAGACTCAGTAGTGGGCAGACTGTTCAGCAGGTGTCCTCTATTGCGGCGCCGGGCACACGGGGGATCTCTCCTCCAAACCCACACACCAAACACCCTGTCATTTCAGGCTAAATACAACCACAATGTACATATTCATTATATTTCTGAGAAATGCATAGCATGTTCATGACTTTTCCAAGAACTAATTACCATATCACAGAATCACAGAATGGTAGGGGTTGGAAGGGACCTCTGTGGGTCGTCTAGTCCAAACCTCCTGCCGAAGCAGGGTCACCTACAGTACGTTGTAGAGGACCTTGTCCAGGCGGGTCTTGAATATCTCCAGAGAAGGAGACTCCACCACATCCCTGGGCAGCCTGTTCCAGTGCTCCGTCACCCTCAGAGGGAAGAAATTCTTCCTCATTTTCAGACGGAACTTCCTGTGCTTCAGTTTGTGCCCAAATTTCCATCTCTTTGTTGCAACCTCAGTTTTTATTATAAATGACCAAGTCTTTCTCAGACTTTTTTCAGGAGAAAGCAAAGAATTCAATAACACATCTTTAGCCAAACACAAACTTGCATAAAGCTGTGAAAGCCTTAGGGATCACAGGATTCTTATACCTAGCGCTACAAATCTCATCCATAAAGGGAGCCATTCCCAAGAAAAAATTGCACAGAACATCTACCTTCTTCACAGACACTGAGCTTATAGAATAAGCTGGAAACTCTTCTAACAGCCCAAGGGTGCATCTTGCACTGAGATTTACAGCAAAATATGCTGGTGTCGGTAATTCCTCTTTTGACTTCCAGTAAGGGGGTTGACATGTCTTATGCCCCGTTATGATTTTTTTTGGCCTTTTGCAAATGAAGCTGATTCGTAGTATTTTTCTTTGGAAACCAAATGTGTCTGTTTTAATATAGCTTTCTACATGACATGTTCTTAGATTCAGGATTGCAATCTGTAGAGAAAATAATAGGTAGCTCAAAAGCAAGGACATTTTCCTGTGATCGTGCGAAGTGAGGTTTAGGGCTCTCTTCTAATTCTTGCACTTTTTTGTCTGAACTTCAGGAATTTTCCATTCAATCTGTTTTGCTTTGTTCTGAAATTCTTTCCATGAGAGAAAAAGCTCTTTTTCAGCTAACATGTAAGATTATGATGTATTCACATAGTTACAGTAAACTCAAATAACCTGGAGCGCTAAATACAGTATGGCTTCTGGGAGCACTATGTCAAGTCAAATTTCAGATAACTGCATGCCTTTCATGACCAAGGTTTCCATTACTGGTTAAGGGAGATCTGGATTTATTTAAATTTTCTGCTTTCCAGGACTCATCAGAAATAATGCAGGGAATCTGGGCATAACTAAATTATTTAATAATAACTAAAGAATTTTGTCTAGGGGACAGCTTTGATCACCTTAGGTTAGAGCCTGATGTGATGAATGTACACCAAATGTGGACAGTTAGAAGGCTAAGAGGGTGCTGCACCAAAAAGACAATCCTACAGGATAGTACAGATACATTTTAAATCTCTGGAGGAGCCTTTCTTTTGCTTTATTAACCAAAGAGGCAAACTAACAGATTATGCTATATCAGCCAAAATCAAGCATACAGTACTTCTTTCTGCTTGGTAATTTTGGTACACATTACTAGTCAAAAACGTGCTGTGGAGCTTGTGTTTAGAAATTGGTTTATGTTTTGCCTTAACTATGTACCTCTTTTGTCAGCAGTTTAATTATCAGTTTAAACCTGTGTTTCCATGGATTGTTCTATCTGCAGTAAACCTGTGGTGAATTACAATTAATAAGTAAACTCGTATTAAGCTCCAGTTAATATCTTAACTTTCTTAAATGTCTTAATTCTCAAATTGTAAAGGAATTTAAACATTCATTTATCATCTAAGCTAAACAAATAAAATGTGTATTATACCATTCTCTGTTCAGTACAATATTAACTTGCAAAAAGTAATGAATTTACATATACACTTCTATAGTCTTCTAAATTGCTTATGACTTTGAAATAACCTGCTTTTTTTGTACCTCACATTACTGTACTTTTAATAGTACTTTCACCTGACTAACTGGTGATTCCTTGCATCATGAGACAACAAGGGAAGCTCATGGCATCTGAGCATACTGTCCTTGTACTGCTTCCTGGTTGTTGCACAGATTCCGTAACATCTCCCTGGCATCATTAGTATCTGTCTTCATTGACACAGAAATTCTAGGGCATGTGGTAGGGTTAAGTTACCTTCAATTAATAACCACTTTTAGGTTGTTTCTTTTTGTACATACACACACTAACTGGTTCCTTAATGCATCATTTAAGCTCTCTGAACCAGCAATGCTCTGTTAATTTTCTTAATTCAGCCACTTTAAAAAAAAAATTATAGAAGTGGAAATGGCCTGAAGTCACCAGCAGTTTAGGGATTAGGTCATTTTGTGCAGTTTCCACAGCTATGTAAATGTTTGCTCCACTCGTATAATAGAAAATCTTAGATTATGCAACAGCTTAAAAAGGTTAACCACCATTACCCTCACTAAAATCACAAAGCTTTTTTCACAATTTAGGATATTAGTTAGTTCATATTGTTTGAAGCCTGAGATACAGGTCGGTCAGTTCTCTATTGAGCCATCAAAAAATTCCATTTCCCCCAAGTTAGACATTAACCTTTTTTCTTTTCATACAAGCAATTTACTCACAGTCCCGGTAGCTACATAACGTTTTTTCCTTAAGTTTTTTGCTAGGCTTTAATCACTCTCTGTTTTACAATATTTTATGAGTCCATTTTATTATCAGTGTTCTGTCCTTTGCCATTGGCTTAACAATTGTATTATGAAGGAAATAAATCAGCAATTTTACTGAGTGAATTATATGTGTAACTTTCAACTAGAAATATATACAACTCAGCTAACAGTACTTTATACCTAAGAAATGGTGAAGTGATCATAGTAAAATAATTTACAAATAATTTGAAGATATATTACCAACTTATTTCACACCCAGAATGTAAAGAACTCTTTGTTTGCATATTTTTCAACAGTCCCTGAGCACAGTTCAGTTTTATAGGTTCCACACACCAAAATATGAGGCTTTGCAGTATATCTCTGGTCATTTCCCCTGTTTATACACTGCCTGCTTTACAGTGCAACATTTAACCAAGTATAGCACACACAAAAAATGATTAATTCATCTTTACAAGAGGAAGATCCTGGTATTATTGGGAATGTATTGTGCATGTCCATACTTGTATTAGCTCAGTTAGTTACTAGTTAGTAACCAAGAAAAGCAAGGTAAATTCCTGGAATATTAGAACAGGAATGTAATCAAAATCTAAAACCACCCTTCTGTCACTGTAGTAAATCCAGAGCATACTCACCTTTTGACAATGTGAGTACGTTGGAGCCCCATCTCGAAGGACGCAAGGTAGAACTGAAAGAGACACATAACAAAGTATCAAGGCTTCTAAATGTAAAATGCCTAAAAAAATAGGACTTTTCAATCTGGAAAAGAAATAATAAACAGATGGCATGACACATCTATCAAATTGAGCGTAACATGGAGAAGATAAGTCAAGGATTGTTGATGTTTTTCTCTTCAATGTAAAAATTCAGGGATTCAGTTGAATATTAGAACCCAGACTGTTTATTTCTGATATTGTGTGACAGGAGAATATACCTTATCAGTCTGTAGTAAGAGATGCCATTTAGAGGCCATTAACACACTTTGTTCACTCTGCAGTTGGCTGTAGTTCCAAGTGCACACATGGAGAGAGAGAAATTGGACTGCAAAAAAATGAATTTTAAATCAGAATGCTTAACGGTATTTCAGCAAAGAGTATTTTAATTTGAAATTCCACATTTCTTTTTCTGCTGCTTTGGGCTGCTGAACTGCTAAAGCAGACTCTGTAAATAATAGAGCAAAAGTATTTTTTTAGTCTTCTAGGTAAGACTGTTCTCTTCACCCCTGTTTATTACTGCTCCATAATATTTAAGATTTGTATGGCTTTAAAAAAATCACTAAACTTCATAATAAAGCTTGTAAAAAACTTGTAAAACAAAGGAAATTCAGAAGCTGTAAATAAATCAAAGTGGAAAATTGGGGAATAATTCGAAATAGGAAAACTATTTGGGCAATTTAACTTGAAAATAGGACATTATACAAGAAAATGGTAAAGGGGCTTGGGATTTTAGTGGGTTTTTTTGGGGTTTTTTAAATTTATTTTTAGTATCTCAGGTCATCTGTCTAAAGAGACAACAAATTGCTCACTTTTGGTTTTCTGTAACTAGAGTTGCAATGATCACAGCCAACAGAGCAGGATTATACAGGTAAGATTTTGTCTTAAGTGGCATCATGGATCAGTGACCACACACTCATTTGAAACTTCAAGGAAGGATAGACATTAGATTCATAAGTCATATGTCAGGAGATAAGAGTTATAATAAAAGTTCTGTCCATTATAATTAGACAAATTTGCGAAGTAAAACTCTACTTATAAAATACCTCTGGATATCACTTCTACCATTACCATTAGCACTAAAGAAACTTAGAACTTTGAAAAACTTCAACTTAATAATTTTTTAAGCTTTATGTCTGTCACTAACATATCTATTCAAGTGTCAGTCATCAAGACAGGAAAATCCAGGGAGAATGTCTTCATCCCAAGTTTTGACACTATTTTCAGTGTCACTTTATGGAGCATGGAATAGGAGATATATATAGATTTGTGAAGTACTGCGAACACAGCCTTCAGCCTACATCTGTGCTTGGGTTTCCTGCAAGATCATAGAAAAGAATGAAATTATGAATTTTTGACTGTGGCAATCTGTGTTTTCATGAAATCCCCAGTTCTGGCTCTTAGTTAAAACTTTAAAAATAACTAAGTTAAAACTTAAAAAATAACTAATCAGCAAACTGACCAAATAAATTCTAGCCAAAGTTCTATTAAAAACTCTGAAGTATAAAGGGAAAAATACAAATCAGAGGTGCTATATTAGAGTGCTACATGTCTCTTCAGTATGTTACAAATGCAACAAACGGAAAACCTGTTGCTATAGAAGTTTATTTAATCCCTATTGAAAGTCTAGATAATAGGTCTAGATGTCATCCTACAGTAGCATTGTTAATGCCATGTGACAAGAAGGAACATCCATCCATGGCCACTGCTAAGATCCATTTATGAAATGGACCAAGCAAGGGAATGTGTCAGGAATAGCTAGGCATACACACGCACGTGCACATGGGCACACAGACATATACACACTGATAAATATGAATAAAAACAGTTTACAAAATTCAAGACAGTTAAAAGAAGTATTTCCAATATCAAGTCAACAGTGTTTAATGCTTTGTAAATAATGAGTGAAATCCAGTCGCAAATCAGTAATAGGAAGATAGAAAAGACTGATTTTGAAAAAAGAACAGTGACATTTTAATTTTATCAAACAAACAAACAAAAATTATAGGAAGATAGAAAAGACTGATTTTGAAAAAAGAACAGTGACATTTTAATTTTATCAAACAAACAAACAAAAATTAATCAAGACCAAGTATAATATCCACTGAGCATCAATGAACTCCAAATAAATAGCTATGCATTTGAGAAAAACTTCAGCTTGTGTAGATTAAGTTGGATATCCAGATGGATACAGATCCCACCCTGTTTAATGTACTTCTCCACAGACAGTCTCACAATTTCAGCTGTTTTTTTCAGTCTCATTTCCTCAATCTTATACCTTGCAAGACCAGACAACAGGTTCTTTTTTTTTTCTGTATATGGCCCAACTTTCAAAGTGTTTTATTTTTCTTGATTGAGTAAATTAATTCACATTTCCTGTTTATCACCATTATCTGTCATAGTGATTCTTTTTACAATTCTGAAATAACTATTTTGAATGATTTTGATCATACTGTATTCCAGTATAATCAATTTCATGGATAAAAATGTTTATATATTTTTTTCATAAATGTTTTATAATGTAAATGTAAACAATTATGTTAAGTTTTTGGATTAAAATCTACAAAATCATTAATGAAGTTAGCAATCTTCTAACTCTTCTAAAGGATATTAAAAGAGAAAGAAAGAGAAATGCACATATGTACACGTATGCATATATTTGTATGTAACAACTTTTATCCTGATAAATCAAAAAATGTTCTTCAAAACATTTCTGATTTTTTTTTTTATTCAATAAACCTTTTACATTGGGTGTAAAACCTAGGGTAGAATGTTCAGATAATCATGGTAAAATTTGCCCCAATATTTGCATATTAAATATGTATTAAATTTTAATCTGGGGAGGGGTTCTGCTGTTCACAGAATATGAAACTATAAATTTTATTTTAATCATTCTTACTGTGGTAGCATTTTCAAGAATTTAGATACTTACTTAAATTGCTACCAATTTTCAAAATAGCTTAATAGGTGAGTAGACTACAACATAATCTTCTCGCTCTTTTCAATACACTCTCCATTTTTTATACGACAGGCATAACTATTTTTGCTCTATCCAGTCTTTAAATCCATTGTGAAACAATTTGAATACAAAATTGTAATAGATTATTCAACTGAACCTGCACCTGGGATTGGCTTTAAGCATAGACATAAAAAGGAGCTGTTTTGGACAACAAACAGACAGATGTGCTATCTGCACGACATGGAGAGAGAAAGAAATACACAGAGACTCACAGATGGACCATTTGACCCTTTAGCCACAGTTAGAGCAGCATTTCTTCATCACCACTGGCCCAGACAAGCTGAGTACTGAAAGAGGTTGCTTTTCCTCATGATATGTGGGGACAGTGACAGCTTTCATCCTTCCCCACACTTCCACCAGACATCTCAGGCAGTCTTGGTGTACTTGTAAGACTGAAGAGGTAACGTCGCTGTCAACTGTATGGCTTGTGGGGATTGTCCTTTCTCAGAGGCATTATCTACTTATAAAAAACCCACAAAAAAAAACCAAAAACCAAACCCAAAAGTTTGTCTAATCTGCTAATTCAGTCCTAATTCTACAGTTACATATTACATAGGGAAAAAGAAACCAAAACACAAATAAGGTATGATTTCAGGTGTTGAAGTAGTTTTCCTATCCATTGCTGCATAATATCACTCCACCTCATCTGTCCTTTACGCCTCTCCACCTCTCGTTACAATGACTGTCTGATACCAGGCAGTGCAAGAAATGCTGTGGGAGTGCTGGCAGAGCAGAAGGTACACCAGGGAGGCTCTCTGATGCCAAGGTCGAACAGCTGAGATCCTCCCATCTCTCCTTGTTGGGAGAATCAGTACAGGTATCTCTGCTCATAGCCATTGATTTGCACCAGACTTTCAAGTATTTATTTCCCTTTGAGACTTGTAGGCCTTTGATAAACTTCAGAATTTTGACAATGGATCAGAAGGCTTTAGACATAGATGTGGCAACATTCAAAAATGGTCAAAGACTACAATTAAAAGTATGTCCAGAAATCCACCTGCAACTGAAAAGCAGAGAGGCTGTTTGCTTTTCTGGTGAAATTCTTTACCTGGGAAGCTATTTTTTTGAACTAGATAAGATTTTGCAATTGTCTGAGAGACCAGCATCTTATAAAGAGTTAGATCAACGTGAAATGCACAATTTTTTAGCGTTACCATTTCTTTGTCATGCATGTAAAATGCATGTAAAACATAGCTTAAAAGGTAAAAAATTTCAATAAACAAGTTAATGTCCTAATCAAATTACAGGAAACTGAGCACCACATAGAAAGGTAGTATCAGTTTTAATGAGTAAGTTACTGCTATTTTTTCATAATGATGGCAATATTGTACTTTTGAGATGTATCCTTGACCAAGAGGACTGTGTACGGAGAAAAGAAATCTTCTCTTTTTTTTTATTTTGGAGTGCTTTTTTATCAATGAGAATAAAAGTTTTAAAAAAAAAAATGGTCTCTGTCCTGTTATTGAATAATTTAGACTCTGAAATGCCTGTCTTACATACCTGCACTTGATTGCATTAATAAAAAAGAAAAGCATGTTCGAAGTTATTTGTGTACTACTCTCTTCTAACAGATATTATAAGAGTGAACTAATATTTTCACTAGATTTTAAATATCGCTGCTGATCTACAAATTTCTTCAGCAAGCAGAAGAATTGAGTATGTAGTGAGATGCTTTGCTCCATTACTTTGAAAAGCCCTCCGTTTGACAAGCCGGTAGAAACTTGTTCTGCGACCACAAGTGCTAAGCAATGTTTGTTATCTATCCCAATAAAGGACAGTTTAATTTTTTAATATTGTACTGGGTCTGCGTGGCAAGGTTTTGGTAGCTGGGGGCT
>Ga0181612_130087_pt1 | contig 12951 bp, 6 predicted proteins | sample HoacroProtozoa21_FD_119630 | JGI IMG/M metagenome (GOLD analysis project Ga0181612, IMG submission 119630) | Hoatzin crop microbial communities from Cojedes, Venezuel. Combined Assembly of Gp0051906, Gp0051904, Gp0051908 | reverse complement strand
GGTGTTGGGTGGATGGTTGGACTCGATGATCTTAGAGGTCTTTTCCAACCTATGATTCTATGATTTTGTGATTCTATGATTCCCTGTCAGAAACTGTACACCTTCCCCAAGCCTGGATCAAGATCTCATAGTCTCTAAGAATTCAGGTGCAATCTGACCTAACACATAAATTAACTCTGCTTTTAGCAGGAGGTTGGACAAGGTGACCTTCCAAGTTCCCTTCCAGGCTATATTTATATATGGTGATATTCTTCCTGCCCTTCCCACCAGACCAATTCCCCAATTAAAATCTTAGCCCCATGCCGCCACACCTACTCTTCTACCACCTATTCCCTACTGCTGAAAATCTACACCTTATCTCTGTTCCTCACCCCACCCCCGCTAAGACTTCCAGTCTTTCCCCTGCCTAGCATACACACCCTCTCACCAGCTTCATTTTCCCACTCTTACACTATTTCTGTCCCATTCCTAAACATTGAACTACTGATAAGGGAGTTCCTGACATCTAGCTAGGCTCACGCAGGGACTGTGAAACACAGCAAAATAGATTCAATGGCTGAAAACCAAGTACCTGACAATCACCTCATTAAGCTAATCTACCTGCACAGAAGCACTCCTTCCTGAGATCAGACACCCTACATAAGCAGCCAAGGTCTGTTGCTATGAGATACTCATAGTAGCCACAGACTGGGAAATTTTTAAGAGATGGTGAGAAATACCAAATATTTGTAGGGCAGTAAAATCTCACCCTGGAAATCACTTTGTTTTTCTTAGCCTAACTTTCTTTTTTTTTGTACTCCAATATATTTTATTTTGTTTTAGCATTTTAAATCATCCTAGAGCTTTATTTTTAGGATATTTTCACAGCTCCTGCAACTTCCCTAAAATCCTTAGTGAAACATGACTGATGGTTTTCCTCTTTGATGGTTACCAGACATATACACATGGGAAAAACTTCTTCTTGATGTTCACAAAGTCATGCACGTGATCCCCAGCAATGTCAGGCCTTATCTAACTTCAGCCACACGGTCTCCTGTGGGAAGTTCCCTTAGAAATTGTACAGAAATTGGGACAACAATATCCTCTGAACAGATGTTCCATCACTTATATATCCATGATGCAAGGTCAGATATGGCTCTTAATCTTCAAGCACTTTGACTTAACTCATGGGATTCCATAACTATGAGACCTTTATCTCTACTGCTTCACTTCAATATTTGAAGCACAAAATCTTTTTGAAGTTAGGATGCTTCTAGTTCTGTCTTTGCTTATCAAGGGACCTCATTAGTGTCAGTCTTTTAAGTTATCAACAGGCGAAGAGAAGCTCCACATGACTGTAGTCTATTTTTGGCACTCTGTATTGTTCGTTTGTTATATAACTAAGATGCTTCCCAGCTTGAACCAATATGATTACAGAATCTTTACTTTGTCACAGTTGCATTCAAAATGGAACTTAAAGCCTTGCATGTTGTCCTAAAATTCTTAGCACAAACAAGTTGGGGAATCATGTTGTTTCCTCATGCTCTCACATGAGTTAGAGTCAAACACAAGAAGCCAGCAGCAGAAGTAGAGAGTTGCCAAGTCTCTGCAGGGGATGGTCCAAGTCCACATTCCTTTTACCACCCCATCCTGCCCTACGGACCCTCAGAAGCACAAAAAAAATAGAGACTGATCAATTGTGTACCTTGAAATGAAATTTAATTTCATGCAACTGCCCTCAGTCACCAGATAGGCTAAGGTGTGGCAATCACAGAAGAAGAGTAGAAACTCTCATATTTTTAATCAGACATACATGTTTCTTAGGGTACTGCTTGAAAGTAACTACCAAAAACACTGTACAGGCCGAACTTCCTCTAGTTTCCAACCCCCACAAACGCAGTCTGCTCAGAGTCAACATGTTGTTGAAATCACGATTGATGCAATCACAAATTCATGCATGATAGATAATCTTAAAAAGGCCTTCACTGAGCAGTTTTAATGCAGGAGCTTGAATATATTTTATTACAGAAGGAATGAGTCTCTTGCACATTGCCTTGCAACATCAGGTAGATGTGAAGAAATACTGCCACTAGTAACTGAAAACGTAATGAATGTTCTCTGTCCCCTCCAAAATTCTTTTTCACCAAAAGCAGACCAGACCCATTTAGGACATCTGGGGCTTTCCATTGCCTTAAGCCCACCAGTGGTGGTCTTCACTGCCGTAGACAGCCTGAGTCCCCAGTCCAGCCCCAGGTCTCTCATGCCACTCTATGCCACATTGCCATTTCCCTTTCCAGTTCCCTGTCCCAGCTCTGTACACCCTGAAACAGCCCACTGACATACCATAGCAATTAAATCACTTGATATAAAGGTCCCAATGAGCCCAGACCTCATGAGTTCACACCTCGCTGGGAGGATAGGCAGCTGCCTGAGTCCTGAGAGGTTGTAATGGCCCTGACCAGCCTCCTCTGAGGCCTCTGACCACACAATCTTTCTATGAGGGCCAGGAGACTCATTTAAGCTTAGTCCTGGGCTGTCAGTGCATGTCTGATCTCTGTTGTAGGGTTACTGATCTCCAGCTCACTCACAGCTGTGCTTGGCCATGAACCACAAAACTCTGGGAGCTGACCTGCAAGCTGACTTCCCAGTGTGGGCTCTGTCCTGCCTTGTCACCATGGTCCTGTCTGGTGATCACTGGACTGTGTCTGGCCTTGGTTGCTATCGGTGGACCTGATCTGCAGATTGCCTTTTTGGTTTGACCTTGGCCCTGCCTAGTTACCCTGCATTTGCCTGAGGATCTGGAGTCTTGGCTGAGCTTAACAGCCATCTGTTTTCCCTGATCACTTTGTTGGGTATTGTGGGACTGGGCATTGGCTGCTTTGCTGACTGTGTTTTCATAGAATCATAGAATCATTAAGGTTGGAAAAGACCTCTAACATCATCAAGGCCAACCGTTAACCTATCACGACGATGCCTACTAATCCGTGTCCCAAAGTGCCATATCTACAGGTGTTTTGAACACTTCGAGGGATGGGGACTCCATCACTTCCCTGGGCAGCTCATTCCAATGCTTGACCACTCTTTCAGTAAATAAATTTTTCCTAATACCCAATTGAAACCTCCCCTGATGCAGCTTGAGGCCATTGTCTCTCATCCTATGGCTAGTTACTTGTGAGAAGAGACCAACACCTGCCTCATTACAGTCTCCTTTCAGGTAGTAGTAGAGAGCAAGAAGGTCCCCTCTCAGCCTCCTCTTCTCCTCACTAAACAGTCCCAGTTCACTCAGCCGCTCCTTATAAGACTTGTTCTCCAGACCTTTCATCATCTTCATTGTCTTAGATTTCATATCCCTGAGGGGCCAGCTGGCCTTTGTTGCTCCCTGACAGCTGGAAGGGTTTGTTGGTGGAAGTGTTACTTATGTCACCCTAGTTCAATGTACACTGCATGTACATTTCTTGGTTTTTACCTGATTTCAGGCCACTTCCTTACCCCATCACTGCCATCTTCAATTATGATCCTTTTCTCCAAACTACTTGAAAATAACTTGTAGTGTGGTATCTCTGTGAATACCACGTTTATTCATTGAAGCCATTTATGAATACGCTGACTAGGTTCCTACCTGACGAAAAACTTCTGTAACACCTTGCATGACACATCTCTTCCAATATGATGTAAAACCATGAATATAGCCTTCCAGCAAGCTGTGTCTATCCTGCAGTTCTCCACCTTTATGTTGTATTTTTTTCTTAACATCATCTTGACAGCATCATGGAAGATTTTTAATGAAGTCATAACGTGTACTATCATATAGAAGAAGAGATAGCTTATTCTGAAACAATTAGTTATTGAAAATACCATGTTGTTATTTTTCACTGTGTTACTTTCTAGTTGCTCACAAAACTGTTTATCAGTTCCAGCAACTTTTTGGGAACCAAACTCAGATTGTCTGGTGACAGATCAGCTGTGTATACCACCTCTCCCCCCCAAAAAAAAAACCCAAAAAATTGCTATATCTAGTCTTCCAGAACTTCATTCATCCATTCAACAGCTCTCAGAGATAACTGGGCTGATAGTCTTGGATCAAATGATCAGAGTACCAGAAGCTAAATTTCATTTGATAGTTGAAATTATCTAAGTGTTTTCCAACCTATTCTTTTTTTATTCTAGTCTGAGCCTTTGTTAGTTATATTAACCCAAGTTAATTTTTTTTGTTGGAGACTAACACAGAAGAGATCTTAAATACCTTGGCCTTCTTAACATTCTTTCTTACTAGTTTTTCACTTTCCTTTATCTTTTTCTCTAGCTCTGCCTTAGCTTTTCTGACTGTTCATAACCTCTTGTGCTTATTCTTTCTTATCTTTAGTAATTTGATTCATTTCATGCTTTCAGTAGGATTCCTGCTTCCCTATATTCTTTTATATCTTGCTGTAAAACTTCCCTTTCTGGGGTTTTAAGCTTCAAATCTGACAGTGAAGGCTGATGGTCAACAGGACGCCAAGGGTGCAAGGAATTGAAAGGAAATGGCACTAATCTGATGAAAAGTCTTTTGCAACAACTCTATTCCTCAGACATTCAAGCATCCCACAGAAGAGCAGTCCAGTATTTAAAGTTCAAACTGCTCAGGTATCTTTCAAATTACAATAATTACTTATCTTCTGTTCAGATTTCATTTATTCCATGACTTCCCTAGCTCTGAATCATCAGAATCCTTTCCTAGATTGTTTTTTGTGCAGAAATCAAATGTAACCAATGAATAATTGTTATTCATAGGGTGCTATGTGCTTCAATGTTATGAATTGTAATTTTTTTTCTTTTTTGTTTGTTGGTTTAGAGCTGAGCCTAACAGTACAACCTAGCCATCTACAAGTAATGCTTAGAATGTCTGGTGGTACTAAAGGTGTTACAAGTTCTTTAAAACAACCTGCTGCCTTGTCTTTTCCTCTGGCCCTGAGTCAGTCTTTGGGTTAGACACTGCTCTGCGTGAGAGATGTTTGAACTTTGTTCTGGCTCGATAAACTTTCTATAACAAAGGCTCAACATGAAGCTCTAGCTAATATTTGCTAAAATACTTATCACAGATTAAGGTGTGGCTATGCACAATGCTAGTTAAATAGCTCTTCAAAATGTACCCAAGGTTTTCCAGGAGCCTAAATACAATGTATACCACAGAGTTCTGATGAGTACTTCCAAATTTAATAAGGGAGACGTACCACTTGCACAAAGAATGTGGAAGTTTCGGGTTTTTTTCTGGATTTGGCTTCTTTTCATTGTTTTAAAGAATATATAACAGCTATGTCTACAGATGTTTTAAAACTTTTGGTGAATGATAATACCTGTAGCAGTGCTATCTTTTGCTATGTTCTGCCAATTTCTCCATAGTGGCTTGGGAATCAAGTACAGCACTCCATGTTATTACTGAAATTCAGAATCCGAGTGCCAAGGTAGATTCTTGGTGTTTCTTCCTCCAAAACAGGCATACAGTGCCTAAAATAGGTGCTAAACCTGAAATCTATAACGATTGATCTGCAGCAGGAACATTCTGCTTTTGTCTTCAATTTTTATGACTGAAGCTATTGAAACAACTTATTTAGCAAAACTGACACTGGAAACAAATCAGAGGCTTAGACCAGTTAAAGGAAGAGAAAAAACAGAAGGACTTTTTTTGAAACTGGGACTCATTGTGCAAGGAGTTGTGAAAGACAATACAAGATAACTAATATCTGAACGATAATTATGACCTTAGTTATACGGTCATAGCATGGGAGAGCAGGTTTTTGCCTCTTTCAAATAATCATTTTTAGTATATTAATTTTGAAAAAAAGTTGTGTGCAAGTGGAATTTCAACTCCTAAAATGTCAAATAGCAAGAAATCATTTGGGGAACTAAATAGTGACTTCTTTGCAAATATCAGATTACTAAAAATAACACAATATTTTTCAGAAAATTTCTACTAACCAAGTCACTTAACCAGGTAAAGATACTGCTTAAGGGAAAAAAAGCTGTCAACTGCTAGTTGCAAATAGATAATTCCTAGCAAAATATGCTGCTTTTCCTACACCAAAAGTTTTTGGCTATTCATGCTGAAGGCAATGTGTGTTCATTCAGAGAAAGATCATTTGGAAGAAGTAGTGATCTGAGAAGAAAATAACATACTTTTGCTTTCACAGTCTACTGTAATACTCTACTGATGGGAAAACAAGGCAAATTACCACCAAAGTAATATTTTGGCATTAAATGGAAGGATCTCACTAGACTGTATCAAAGAGTCAGTTCTGGTTTTATTTATCCCATATCACCTTAGAACAGATATTGCAGATATTTACAGAATTTAATTCTAGAAAATAAGTAGTCACATGGAAGTTTTCGTCTTCACTGCCTACGTGTTGGTCTGTTTACAGAGTTCTTGAATTTCTCTTGACCTTTAATCTTCCATGTCACACAATATGTCTGGATTGGCATGGGAACTATCCAGATTATGGTATGAGCGTGAAGGGGCACAAAGAAGAGCAAGTAATATCATCCAACATTTATTGCATTGGTCTTTGTTCTTCAGCAATGAAAAGCAGAAGAATCTCTCTCAAAAATCTTCTGTGTAGAAGTTTTCATGGATTTTTGCACATTCATATCAGACCAATAGGAAAATGAGTATTTTGCCATATTTTATGTATGTGATTTTATTTTAATGGATAAGGTTAAGAATTTCAGAACATGAACTACATGTATACAGAAAGGCATTATACGTCTAATCTGTTATGTCATCTCATTCATTTATTTTAAAGAAAAATAGAAAGTAAACATGCTAAGCAGAAACTGAGGAAAGATACCACTCTAGCTATCAACAGCAATGTATTTGTTTAATATTTCTTCTTTTCTTGTGTTTTTTATTCTACAAAATTTCAGATTAAAAGTATATTTGTTTCGCAATGTGATTGTATTTGAATTAACTGTAATATGACTCAAGTATCAAAAGTTACAGACTCAAGTACCACAGTTATAGACATACAGAGGGATTCTCAAAATGTCACATAATCTACCTTCTACTTTTTAACAGGTCAAGTGTCTAAGTAATTTGTACAGATACTTCTCTAACCTTTTCTTATTAACCTACAGTGAAAGAGATTCCAACACTTTTCTACAGTCCTGGAACAAAATAGTTGTACTACCTTAATAATGAAAGAGTTTTACCTCTATCTAATCTTATTTTTACCCCTGATAACTTGATACGCACTGATTATTTCCCAAGGGGGTATTTACGCCCTTATGAAAACCATCGTCTCCATAACCATAGAGGAAGACTCTTGCAATCTTTCTCCTTGTCGCGCCCTCCATCAACAAAGGAACAAATCCAGTTTCTTTTGTCTTTTTGGTTTTGCACCTGAGATACATTTGTGTGAAAAATAGTTTTAAACCTAGGCATGGTACTTCAACTCACCTTCTCCCAACACTGAACAGACCAGAAGATAGGTGGGTTCTGATGTCACTGCAGCTTTCACCCTTGTATGAGTTGTTCTGAAAGGCAGAGAAGCTCCCCAGCCAGACCAGTGACATGTATTGTGCCTCTGGAGCTCTAAGCCCAGTGCTAAAATGGTGATGAGTGAGACTACTAGCAGAATTTTGGCACTAGCATGCCTTCTTTTCAGTGGTGCCCAGCGACAGGACAAGGGGCAATGGGCACAAACTGAAGCACAGGAAGTTCCGTCTGAACATGAGGAAGAACTTCACTCTGAGGGTGACGGAGCACTGGAACAGGCTGCCCAGGGAGGTTGTGGAGTCTCCTTCTCTGGAGATATTCAAGACCCGCCTGGACAAGGTCCTCTACAAACTACTGTAGGTGACCCTGCTTCGGCAGGAGGGTTGGACTACATGACCCACAGAGGTCCCTTCCAACCCCTACCATTCTGTGATACCATTCTGTGATCTAATTATAATCTATGTATTGAACTGGGCTGTGTTTTTATTGCTTCGCAAGAGCAGTCTCCAAAGCAACCATAAGTCTGACCAGCTCTTACTCTTTCTTTGATCCAATGTATGAGAAGCTAAACATTGGGAACTGCGATAGAAAGCCTGACCAGTGATGGCCATCGGCTGAGATGTGAGAGAGGAGAGGTCATGGTACTCTGCTGCCAGTGTGATCTGGCAGTGAGCACAATGTGTGACACTTAACATGTCCGAGTGCTTTGCTTTGCCCGCACTTCACTCAGTGTTTCACAAACTACTTTTGGAGAGCCTGTGAATTGCTAATGTGAGGCATTCCTGGCGATGTTGAGACACATAAAATCTTGTACGGAAGCATGCTGTTGTAGTCGCTGAAGGAATACCCTTACGGAATGTCTGGAGAAAAGGCAGACAAGCGTGATCCCGAGTGTAGCCTTGGACCTATCTCTCACAAATGGATTAGGGATGGTTATTGAGTTGAGTGGTGTTATCGCACAGGATAGTCTATCAAAGCCTGATGTGCTGAGTTACCTTACAACCCTCATTTTGTGCTGTGTGTAAGCTGCCACTGTCCATTCATGCTGTTCTCTTTTGTATCCCAGGTCTGCCTTAGTTTTCTAGCAGTTGCTTCCAATGCCAAGCTACACCCCAGTCCAGCTTGAAGAGCACCTTCATTTTACTTGAGGGACAAGGGAGTCAGTTAAATTATGCAAGTGAAAAGCAGAAACTGGAACCGATTATGCCTATTGCTCCCTCAAGGGTCTGAATCATAGCAGTGTATTTTACAGAAATATTTTTAAATGGTTCTTAAGAAAGTAGACCATAGTCTCATATGCATTATGAGCAAGGTCTGTAAACTACCAGATCCAAGAGCATGTAATTTTAGCAAAGCTTTCTTTTTGAAGTATGTAATCCAGCGGGGAGGGAGAATGAATTATTTAAAACCTAATAGTCATAATTATGAAGAACTAAATTAGCATTACAATTTCAAAGTCAAATTTACATGCTGATGAAGAATGGGAAGATGTTGTCTGAGAAGGGCAGAGCATTTCAGGAAGAGTAGTTTTCTACACTGTTTACAGTAGAAAGGCTAATGTATCACATGACATTTACTTGCAGGATTTTTTAATGAAATCATGAAGGATATTTGTGTCAAAATCAACAGCTCTGGAGAAAGAGAACTATTTGCCTACCATGAATATGGCAAAAACAGCAGTTGAAGTTTGTCCACTTATGTAGGCCAATCCCTGTTCTTCAGGAAAGCCCTTTGGGCAATGGACTAGTTTGTCACAAACAAGAATGCTTTTGGGGATGGAATCTTCCTTGTGAGGTTCAGATACACCCCTTAATAACTCGACTAGAAATACTGATTCATTTCACAGTTGGGGATTAAGTAATGGAATTATTTTTAACCATTATTAACGGTAGCTGCTTTGCCTAAGGAATAGGCTCCATGTTGTCAAAGGTGTTAAAGGTAATATATCCCATTTCAAATCTCTTTTGAGCTATTCAGTTCAGGTAACCCAGGTCTTTCAGCAATCAAAATTTTGAGCTGCATTTTTGTTTCCCCTTATCCCTCCCCACTTCTCATGTATTTCAAAAAAGAAGATGCAGTAACAAAAGTATAAGCTTAGATCCGTTTCATGAAATGCTCTTTGAAGAACAATATGTGATTGTACTTCCAAAGACATTTGGCAGCATTTGACTTCGCATTGAACTACATGGTACTTATGAAGTCAAAACCTTTTACAGGTTTATATCTTTGTAGGTCTAAAGTATAATGCAGTGCCAGATTGTGCCTTAAGCCCCTCTTTTTTTCTCCAAGCTTACTATTCATTTCTTTCATGAAATCTTTAATAAAGTTCAGTTTTCCTTACTGCCTCAAGGCATTTTTCTTATAGAGCCAGCAGACAGTTATAACAGAATTGCTCAGATTTCGCATATTCTAGAAGAACATGTAAAAAATCCTATTCCCTTACACAGCCATGAACTAAGCTTTGAAAAGTATGTGGTTTCATCTTGCAGCAATGACAAACTGTATCTTATTATAAACAACAGCAGCAGACAGCTCATAACACACACTTATTGTTTTCCCTTCAGTAAAAATTATGATATCTGGAGGTCAAATTGTGCTGTCATTTACAGTGATATAAATTTGGAATTACGTGGTTGATTTGGGGATACTTATGGCGTTACACATTTTCATAATGCAAATGAGTAGAATTTGACTCTGAAAAATCTAACTATGTCTGGTATATTATTTCTGATTTGACATTTGTGATTTTTATCTTCATAACTACTGCTGCTAAAGTTTCAGAAGCCTATCCTTGTGTAATTTGCCTCTTGGGAATAGCAAACAAAATACTGTGACTGTATTATAATAATGTGCTTATGCAATGGCATATTTACAGCCAGGCAGCTCTTGTGATTATTTTTTTTTTCAGTATCTGGAAGGGAAAAAACCAAAACACCTGTAGTTTATGCGTGTTCTTTTAAAATTCTAGCAAAGCAAGGATATTATTCTTTCTAGCAAACCTGAAAAATGACTGCGTGGCAATGTTTTCATGACATACGTTTACCAGTATTTAAAACCTGGAATATAACTGGAAAAGATAACTGAACTCAAGCGTTTTCAGGCCTGTGTCTATCATTTGGGATATTTATTCAGGCAGAAAATATACCACTGTGGTTTTGGTCCATGGGTTTCAACAACCTAATCTAACAGGTTAGGGGTGATTTACTGGAGTGAGTCCTCCAACAAACTCTCAGAAGGGTTTAAGACTGAGTTTAATTGGGTACCTAAGCACAGGACCACTACTTCATTACAGTCCGCATAAGCACCAGCTCTGTTGCTGTACAAGTCCTAGTAAAAAATCAGATTTCCTTGGAAGTCAGTGCCAGCTAGACACTTGTGCCAGCTGTAAACCATGGCTTTTTCACTCGTATTCAGGTCAGGTTTGCTACTGGACATTATCCAAGGAAGTTAGTCTGGGAAGCTTTATTTGAGAAAGAAATTTGACATTCAGGAACTGTTTCAGTTTATACTGTTAGATCATTTCTGCTTGACTGAAATGAAGGAGTCATCTCTGCTCCAGAGTTTTGGGGTGATAAGGCCTGTCCCTTTCACTGAGGTGAGGGAGATGGGTGAACTGCAGCAACGTACAGCATCTCAAAATCAGAACCTCCTGGGTTTTGCCATTTAAAACAGAGAATTCTTAGGCTGAGAATTCTTAAGCAGAAAATTATTGGATGAATAACTGGGATGGATGAAAACTTAGGAAACGAAGTGTTTTAAGTGGTTTTTTACTTTCCTTTGCACTAAAAGGTGCTGGTTAATATAACGTGTTCAGCATGAGAAGCTTAATATCGAAGCTTCTGAAGAGGCTGGAAAGGTTAATGAGGAAAGACAGCTGTCAATTCTTGTTCCCCGAAAGTAGAAAAAAAAAATCAAAGAACCTGCTGAATAGTTTTCTAAGTAAATTACCGTTGGTTTCAAAAAAACCGCAAGAAACAGAAACAATTGAGCTGTATGAAATAAAAATGATCACTGAATCCACGGAAGTCTTTGAATGCACCTAAACTGAGCTGTTTAAAGGTCAAGTCACTCTGCTGCAGATAAAGATAGAAATGCAGCCCTAAACTGAGGGGGGAGCTGGGCAGCCACGTCACTGTGACAACAGTTACATTGGAGTCTCTTTGTCACACTGAGTAATCTAACAAGAGGGCAGAGGGCAGTTTCGGGAGGCATTAGAAGTCTTTAACCAAAGATGTACCCATTAAAGAGCACAAGTCTTCAGTGTTCAATAGATCACTAAAACATCCTGATTCAGAAGTTAGTACTACAGATTTGCCACAAAAAAAGAAACAGAACAACAAAATATGCTCTATTTCTTCTATTTGTTTGCCCAGCTTTTATTGTGAGTTTTTAATCTTTCTGTAGCTTTGTTTGCTGGATTAGAGAGCTCATGATTATACTCCTGAAGGGTTCTCCAACAATGGTATGAATCCTTATAAACAGAAGTCAAGCAACCCCTTGATTTCTTTTATTTAGGATTGAATTCACTGACGCTTTCACTCCAGTGAATTCATTCTTTCATTCTTATCTCTTTCCAATATTTCAACATCTTTCTTGAATCATAGATACTACTGCTAGGTACAATGCTGCAGTTGTACTAATGTCAGACACTATAATAAAGGACCAAGGCATTGCCTTCTCCAAACTCAATATTGTCATTCCTGTGTCGAGAATTCATTGACCCTTTTGGATGTAGATGTGGATGAAGGCCTCAAAGCACAGGATCCTCATACCCTACTTGTAGCTGAGGACCCACATTGTAAGTGTGTACTCTTAAAGCTTTTGTTTGGAGTGATGGAACAGTATTTGGTTGTATTCTGTTACACTGGTTTTGCAACTAGTTTATCAGATTATTGTGTCATGTCAGTCTGTTCTTTTAATTGTTTGTCACTCTCCTCATCACTCTGCTCTCTGCAAATTTTATCAGCAATTTCCTGTAGGTTATTCAAAATAAGCTAAACAACAAGGAGTCAAGGTCGGTCCACCCTCTATGACCACATTTGAAGTTTGTCAGCCATTTTTTAAATTTAATAGGCATATTAATTAAGAATTAATTTAATAATAATTCTTTAAGGTATAATTAAGAATTTAATGTAATTTTCTATTGCATTTAATGTAATAATTTTCTATTACAATAGTAATTTATTTTTAAAATTTTTATTGTAGTTTCTCAATCAAAATTGTATGCAGTCAGGTATTTTACAGAAGTATAAATACATTTATACAACACAGTTACGTTTATCTATTGAACTTGTACTCTCAAGTACTCAAGAGCTCTTTTCAGTGGTGCCCAGTGACAGGACAAGGGGCAATGGGCACAAACTGAAGCACAGGAAGTCCCGTCTGAACATGAGGAAGAACTTCTTCCCTCTGAGGGTGACGGAGCACTGGAACAGGCTGCCCAGGGAGGTTGTGGAGTCTCCTTCTCTGGAGATACTCAAGACCCGCCTGGACAAGGTCCT
>Ga0181612_114039_pt1 | contig 12951 bp, 7 predicted proteins | sample HoacroProtozoa21_FD_119630 | JGI IMG/M metagenome (GOLD analysis project Ga0181612, IMG submission 119630) | Hoatzin crop microbial communities from Cojedes, Venezuel. Combined Assembly of Gp0051906, Gp0051904, Gp0051908 | reverse complement strand
TTTTTTTTTTTTTTTTATTTCCAAGATGATACTAAAATTTCTGCTACTCCAAGGGAAAACCTATTAATCCTTTTTTTTTAATTCCTGAGCAAAAGGGTCGGGTTACAAAGGAGTCAAGATGTAAATTCTGTGTGTTCCTGTGGGTTTTGCTCGCTGTTCTGAGCAAAGAATGTGAAGAACTAATATGCTATCTGCTCTTTGTCATAACGAAGTGAACTTTAAGCAAATGTCATCTGCTTGCTGGAGTGAAAATGGTGATTTATGAACATAATTTTATGGAAGAATAGCCTTGTTTAAGCTAAGAAGACAAGTTTTTATATTAAAACTGTCTTAATGTCTGCAAAAAGAATCATCTTGCATCTCTTGTAGTAATGCTGTTAGTAAACTACTGTACAGAGAACAGACCACAAAAAGCCAAGCGTGCATGCCTTTAGAAGCATTTCAGCCCAAATAGAAAGTATAAGGCGTTGGCTGATTTGAAATACAAGTAAATAGAAGCAGAGGGTGGTGGTATTTTTGTCCTTAACAAGTGTGTATATGCACTTCACCGGTCTAGTTAAGGAAGGGTAAGCTCTTCTGGTCTAAGTAGCATTTCTACTGATTTTGCAGTATCAGGCTTGATTTTTGTGGTGGGTCATGCTGTTTTGATTAAAAATATTTGCCATTTGTAGGAAACAAACTTGATCATTAACACGTCTTTACAACAGTGGAGTCTAGGTATGCTTGCTAATTATCAATCACTTAGACCAGCTAGTTGCAGATATCTATTTTTTAGTTCCTTTCAGGCTTTCCGTATGTAGTATGTTATCATTAAAATGGCATTCCTCTGCGAGTCGCTTGATCTAATACAGGACTGAAAATACCACCAGGGAAATGTTCTCAGAGTATAATGTAGATCTATTTAATCTTCCATAAAGAAATCGGACTATTGCTGTAGTTTTTGTCAAAAGGTTCCCTCAGCATTTCATGGTAGAGTCTTGAATTGGGAGCTGTTTCTTTTGTGCTCGTAGTCATGTAGGAATACTTGGGTGATCAACAAACTTCCCATGCATATCTTGCTGATCAGGACCACTTCCCAAAGTGAGGTCACCTGTATTTCATTTTTTGGGCAAGTGTGTGTGTGAAGCTTTACTTGTATGTTCTAAGGCCCAAGGGCACCAGTGATGTCAAATGCTGGTGAGGTACTGAAGGAATAAGGTAGCCATCAAGTCAGTACCTCTTATTGCACCAGGGTGTGAATTGCATTTTGAACCCAGTCTGTCAGGGTGGATGTTAAACTCTCTGTACCGAAGGGATGGGTCTACACGTATAGTGATCCTGGTCATGTGCTTGACACAGTATGGATTAGTACTAAGACAAATCAGCCTGGAGACATGAAAAGTGATGGAGTGACCAAACTGGTGGTGTTCTTTGTTTTCTAGGTCCTTTTGTGCAGAAGTTGGTTATCAGATCTTCAACCAGTGAAGGTTTGCTATTGAACCTTGATGGACTTCTACCTCAGGTGGAGAAAGTAGAAGAAGGAGAAAAAAGTGCAGAAGATGATGAAGAAAACCGTGTCCAAGAATCTGTTAGTACCTGATGTCTTTCCTTGTAGATCTGATGTTCGAGCTTAGAAAGCAAATGGTGTAATTCAAATCATACTTTATGAAAAGAAATAATAAAACTGACTTGTGGATTTCACTTGTAAATTTTGTGTAAAAAGAAACACTGTCACAAACAAGAGTCTGATGTCAAAACTGAAGACATTTTAAATTCCTTTTGTTGGTACCTGAAAGCTCCCTAGTTTGTGTAGTTTTTCTTCTTTGCACATAATAGTTCTTACTTTAATAAAAGTATTTCTTCTGAAGTATTGCCATCCAATTTCCACGGTTGCAGCCAAAAGGCCAGCATGTGTTATATCCGTAATGCTGGGCTTTTTACTCTGTTGAAATTGCAGAATGTTAATGCTTTTGTTGTCTTGACTCAGTCCCTCCCAGAGCAACTAACGCAGTTACTTGTGGAAAGATGCTGTATAACTTGCCAGTGATTGGGAGTAACTTCTGCATGATGCTTGTGATATCTCACTTTCTTTTGATTTAATCTGCATACATAGATACTGGAGGGGTATACAGAGGATTACTGCTCTGCTATTTTGAGCCTCTGAGTGCAGGTTAGTCTTTGTGACAAATTGTAACAGGTGAGGTTTTGCTAAGGAAAAATCAGATGTATTCTGTGGTAGGAGTGATGATGCACCTTGTCTTTCACGTAACGCAGTTTCATCTATGCATAACTGTTACGATGCCCCTCAGAGAATCCAGTCAGGTAGTGGTTTGTTGGCACTATCCTGGAAAGAATTATGCTTAAAATGCCTTGGGATGAAACCTGAGTGAAGCTACAAAGTTTAAGTGCCACTTCCTTGTGTATTTTCTGTCATAGAGGTGGTTCTTCATGGGCTTGTGAATAACCACTTGGGATAAGTGGATGGGTTTGGTGGAGTGGAGGCGGCTTCACAACAAGCTGCGTAAGATCTCGTTTCCATACAGGCGACTCTCAGAGGAAGACTCCTGTGCTACACTTTCTGATGAGTGTTTTGGTTTTGTTTTTGCCTGAAAATGCTGACTGATGCTTTATGTGGATTTCATGTGTTATTGTCTGGAGATGAAGAGCATGACCATAATGGGAGCAGCGAGTAGCTAGGAGCTGTAGGGCAGTGGTCCCGTGCTAGGTTAGTCATCTTGGAGGTGTGCTAGGCTCTGTAGGCCTGGCTGGAGGACACTGATTTTCTACTGGCTGTCTAGAGGCTCCCCATCCCCTCTGCCGGGGGTGGATGTGTGTGTGGTAAGTCTGTGGGGGTCAACTTTGGTTATCTACCTGCTTAACTTTGTTCCTCTGACTCTTAGTAGCTATGCATACCACTTAGATTGGGCAGAAAATCTTGAAAATAAAGTCTCTTAATTGAAGTGGAGGTCTCTTTTAGCAATAGCACAGTTTGACATAAGTGGGAGACTACCAGTAAATGAGTTGAACTCTTGTTGGGGTTTGAACTCTTAAATGCATCAGAAGGCTCAGGTTGGCAATGGCTTCATTTTTTGCATAGTTTGCTTTTTGGTCTTTGGGGCTGGTTGGTGTGGGTCAAACAGATTAAAACCAAGACGCCAACCCTTTTTTGCAACAGCCGGTTTTGAGTGTGCCTTATTTTGCTTACCTTGTTTTCGTCCAGCATAGTTCTTAAATATAAACTGGAGACCAGCATAAATACCCATGAATCTTTTAACTGGCTGTTTAAAAATAGGTGTTTTTTGCTTTGCTGCAGAACTTCTTTCCCAGTTTTTTCCTTGTTGTTTCCAGCAGGTGGCATTCTTGTTCCCGTCTGTAGAGGTGTTGCAAAAGTTTTTCCCAGTGGGTTTTTTTTTTTTTACTTTGTTGCTAAACATATGCTAGAAAAACTGCACCCTAGAATGTTAGATGGTTCCAGAAAGGACTGGCTATTTACAAAAAAGATGAGCTTATCCAAGTCTGGAAGGGTGGTTTGTGTTTGTGGCTCTAAATAATTTCTGGTTTTGGAGGTAAGGCTCATTTTTCAACAAGGTTACCCATATCTGTCTGTATAGAAATTGTTGTGCCTCCCATGTGAAGCATTTGGCTGCTGTTAGTCAGGGTGCTTGACAGATTGCTGTTAGGCCACACCACTATATTTTTTTATTATGTGGGATGCTTTGCTCAATTTGATCAGAAAAGTCTCTTAGAGATAAAGGAAGGCTTCACACTGACTTCGGTAGACTTACTAGGTAGTATGTGGAAAAAGCAGTGCCAGTGCTCTGGAATAGCCATCTAAACACTTTTTTTTTTACTGTGGGCTGTGCTCGTACGCCTAGAAGAAAGAAGAAAATTAAATCTGTTGCTTTTCAAAGCGAAGAGTTGATGTGACTGGCAAAAATATTGTCAAATGCGTTCAGTGATGTTCACTGCTCTAAACATCCCATTTGGTCCAAATCTTCTTATATCGGGAACTGGCGTTGAGGAGGCTGGTAATGGTAGTCATTTGTAAGTATCTTCAGAAAGGATAAGGTCTCTTATTTTTTCCGTTCTTCCTTTCTCTGTTCTGCAGAAGTTTAAAATTGTAGAGTAAAGCCTTTTCAGCTCCCTAATACTGATGTCTGTTAATTTGTGGTCTGGAGCATCAGGAAAGTTTCAGGAGATAAGTGAGGGTAGGTAATCAAGAGGAAACAGGTATTTTTAAAGTGTTTCAAATCTGTGGGTGTTTTTCCCCTCCACCCTGTGCCTTAAGTAATTGACTGTACTGATTACTGATGGTTGTGTACTGGCAAGTCTAGTCTATGCTTACATAAATGGGGTAGCAACTTAATCAGTCTGCAGCAAAAGGCTTGATTATTTCTGACAAGTTTTACCTAGATGTTTCTTTCTAATGAAAAAAAATTAATCATGTTGCATAAGCTCTTCATCTGCGATATGTCTAGCTTCATTAGCTCAAGTACAGCATCCTCTGCAAGTACGTCACTTATGCTCTAACCTTTTTCTACTTGGAGTTTGTGCAGAGGATGCATGCTTGTGTGAACGGAAAAGATAAAGCCATGGGGATGTGCTTTGTTTTGATGACCTGGCTCTTAACTTTGCATGCATCTCAAATGGATGACGAACGGTTGATTAACACTCTGAACTTCAGCAAAAGGTAGGAGACTGTTTTACAGGAACATTGTTTCACCCTGAAAATAACATTTTGTGCCTGTGTGTAAACAAAGAGTGGTTTTTACTAATGAATTACACATAACAAGGAATATTATGAGGTATTACATTAGTTATGTGCTGTTTGCGACCCAAAAGCAACAATGTGGAGGTACGTTAGTGTTGATGTAAAAAAGCAAGGCTTGTGATATCATTTGCATAGGTTTCTTGGTCTATTCTCTATTTCTTCATGGCTTGTCTCAAAGACTTTACTACCCATTGTGGAAAAAATTGACCTATCCTTTTGGAGGTGGGTGGCTTTTTTAAAAAGTGATGCTTAAGCATAAGTATACAAGTGAACTTAAATCATAAGCTCTCAGATTTGCTGGGTGTACTTTGAAAGAATGAAAGTGTGGAATAATAGCCATTCCTGTAGAAATCTAAACTTTGAACATTTCAACACTGTGGGAATACTTTAGATCTGAACCTGTAGAAGTCAGGTGAGTAAAGAAAACTCATGCTTGTGAGGTGAGCTCATGAACTTAGCAAATTTTCAAATGCATTTGCTCAGGTGTAATTCTGCAGTTCCGAATACATGCTACCATGTTACTGATCGATAAAGTAACAACGCCACTGGTCTGTGTAATACTGAAATAGCATTATACAAGCTGTTGAGTATATTGTGATTTGTATCCTGAAATGCTTGATTCATATGGAGGGGAGATGAAAGGGAAGAAGACAACATGAGATTATTCCCCTGTAATAATCTTAATCTCAAAACATGCAGAGTGGGAATAACTGTACATGTGGTTCTTGTGCCAATATGCCTTGGTAATCAGTTTAATTGTTACAGTAAGCATAACTGAAATGGCATTGCTGGCTTCTAGGAGTTAATACTAGTGTACTCACTGCAAAGCGTGGGGTTGTAATGCTTTAGTGGTTTCTGGTTAGTGAGAGCAGTATAGAAATAGGTTATCTGTCCTGAATGTTAAATTTTTGTAAATCCTGTATAGTAAGAGGCACCCTTTTTTTACCAGAGTTTCTGTGAATTAATATTCCTTGTAAATAATATTCCTTGGTAGGTAAATAGAGCACGTGTCTTCTATCAAAAGCAAAATGGCAGTAACCCAGGACCTGGTTACCCAAATATGAGGTGAAGTGAGAAAGGATGGGTTACAAGGCGTTAACCAGTCCGTGCCAGCTGCTTTTGTGTGGTGTTACCTGCAGCAAGTGGAAACTTATTTCAAATAAGTTACTCCATAGTGAAAGGTACTCTAGGCAAACTCTTTGCACATACTTGGAGAAGAGAGCACGTACTCTTGGTTCCTGTGGAGCAGCTGACACATCCCTAAACGTAGTCTCCTGTTAAGAAACCATGACTTGCTGTGCACATTTGGCCCTCAGCAAGAAGGGGGAGATGTCTGGGAGGGTGGCTGGAAGGATGAGACCATCTTCCCATATGCCACAAAGCCAAAGACCACCATCTTCCCATATGCCACAAAGGCGAAGAAGGCCAATCGGTGTGCCCTGGTTCTCCCAAAGGACTTTGTGGTTCTCAGTGCATTTACCCTTTATTCTCTCCTGTCTAATTTTTAGCAACACAATCCAAGCTATGCTGAATTTGGTTGGCAGCTTCATTTCAACCAAAAATATTTCAGGAAAGTATCTGGTTACGACTCTGAGGTTGCAGCCTCTTTGCCTCTAAAAGTGTGCTCTTACTGATGGTAAGAAAGCAGGAGTTGATGTATGGTGCTTGGCATCCTCACTATTTGAGTATTGAATAAGTGCACTCATGTTCCTTGTGGGGGGGGAAAAAGGGAGTGCTGCAATACATTTAGTAATGCAGATAATGAATGACTGCTTTTAAAATTTTTATATGAAACTGCTGTAGGTTTAACTAAGGAGAACCAGACAATGAACTTGGATTCAGTTAGTGCATACAGAAACATTTGCCCAAACGAGGAAGAAATTGTCATAGAGGCATGCGCGCAGTTGTGGGGAATGAAGGGTTTAGGCTGACACTCAGCCTAAACCTAGATTTGCACGCGAATTAGTTGCATTCCAAAAAACTTTGAATCTGTATAGGTCAAACTGAGTTCACATGTCTTTTTCCGTAAATTACGGCATGGAGGTGAAGTTAGAAGAGTGGAACAGGGATGTTACAAATGCCACATTCAGATCTGAGGTGAGAAGGACTAGCCTCTCCATCCCCACTGGGGATTTTCCAGGGTGCTAGTGGTTAGAGTTAGCATTAGTCCCGCAGTTGCTGTTCTGTTGTACTGTAGCTGATGGTAGTCTTGGAAATATCAAGTAAAACCAGCCTTGTAAACCTCCTGAATTTAACTTGTCTGGTGTAGATACTCACTTGTTAAATTTCCTAGGGACAAAGCTACCAAGTTCTGCTCTGCATCTGCCTCTGCTCTGAAAGTTAGGCTAGTCTTAGATGTTGGGCTGAGCACTTCATTTGAAGCATACAAAACTGCTTGGAAAGCACAAAGTCACTGATGAAGTTTGTTTAAAAAATCTAATTGTGCCTACAGGGGGTAAGATGTTTCTAAATGCCAAGACAGGCACTACGAATGATCACATTCGTATTCTGTACTACCATTGTTATTGTCAGCCTCCAAACTTTGGATGAAGATGATGCCATGGCCTACATTCTGTCCGTATGGTAAAACTTGCATTGATTTAAATAGATGGAGGGGAAAAAAAAAGCTGTTAAGACTGACTAAAATACTGTTAGGAATAAACATTGTAGTTTTACAACTAGTCATTTCTGTCAGTACCTCACCTTGCAGGTGGCTGGAGGCTTCATCCCACTACTGCATGAAGGGGGAGTTGTCAAAGTGAATGAATTCCTGGTGGTCTTAGCTTGCAGGGCTAGTGTTCAATGCATGTGCAAGTAGTTTTAATGGGGGCGGGGGAGTGCTATGTCATTCAGGTGGAAAGCTGGTTTGGGAGAGCAGTGTCCTTCCTATCACTGTTCTCAGAAAATACGAGTTTTGTGCCATGAAGATAAGCAGCATGGGAATCAGTCCATCAGGGATTTATATTAGCATCCTGCTGAGAGGAGGAGGCTTCATGGGAGACTTGATTTGGGTACACTTACTGACTTTCAAGGTTTAGTGCTGTGTTTCATAAGTGGCCTTCAATATAAGCTGCTTGTTTTTAGGGTAACCTTTACCCCTAGTGTGTAGTGTTCTACCATTTAGCAAACGCAAGTGCTCATCTGTGAAGCTTTTGAGAAAAAAGATGGGGCTTTCTGCTAAATTTGCCTGTGAAAAACATGAAAATAATTGGAAGATTACTGAATCTCTTTAGAATAAAATTCTGTGGAGTTAAACATTAAGTTCTTTAGCTCCGAGAGTACTTGGAAAACAAGGGGGGAAACCCAGTCTTCCCGAATTTCCTGGTACTGGGAAATGCTGGGTTAAGATAAACTATTACTGCAAATGGTAACTATGAAATGCTGTATTGTTTTGGTCACTGACAGAGCTAGACAGGTGTATGTCAGGGGCTGTGGCACGTGGAAGCTTTGGTGTGATCCTCAGGGGGATAGCAGGTCTTCTTGTGAGCCTGTAGGTAGTTCTAGTGGGCATCTTTGTATTAGAAACCTGTGCTGATGGTATTTATTTGTAACTGGAGTTGTAAAGGTCTTTGTATTGTTGAAGTACGGCAACATCTGGAGGACTGTTCTCTCAGCCTAATGAAGGCTTAAAAAAAAAATGCCCGGAAGTGTAAATGTTTTCAGTAAAAAGGGTAGTGATTAAAAATACTTTGTTCTATCCTGAAAGCTTCATCCCTGGAACCATTCAAGGCCAGATCAGACGGGGCTCTGAGCAACCTGATCTAGCTGAAGATACCCCTGCTCACTGCAGGGGGGTTGCACTAGATGACCTTTAAAGGTCGTTTCGAACCCAAACCATTCTGTGATTCTATTCATCTTGCCAGCAGGAGGAGTCCTGCGATTATATTGCTAGCAGCATGGACTCTGAGTCACTGGGAGGAAAAGTGACTGGGGCAGAAATAGGAGAGAAGTAAGGCAAAACTCTTTTCTTTAAGATGCCCCTTGTACAGAGTCAGGTCAGTTTCATTTCCCCACATCAGTAAAAATGGTTATGAGAAGACAAATTTGAAAGTGACCTGTACACAGGCTGGCTACTATTCAAAGCTTTTAGAAAATATAGAATACTAACAAGGTAGACAGTGACCTCATGCTAGAGGTGCCCTGTGAAAAATAAGGCTTTATTTTGGGGACTTTGAACCATTGTAAGTATGGGCTTTCCCAAGCACAGCTGCTTGCAGCTCCGAAGGTTTGTTGGGGATGGGGAGTGGATTCTGGGGACTGAGTGAGATAGAAGAACGTTGTCCTAAGTGAAGCGAAGTATCACACGTGCCATGTAGTAGGAAGACATTTACTATTTCTGAGGTTTCTGGAAATGTCTGCTGGATTTACTACCAGTGTGGTGCCTCGTGATTTTTGTACTTTGACTGCAGTTCTGCTGGAAAGCTGCGTTACCTGAGTGCGGTCAGTCATATGCTTCCCTAAAACTAAAGACCAGGTCTGTCTGTGCTGTGTAGCACATAGAAGTGCCTATCTGCATTGACTATACCAAGCTGAAATGCAAGCACCCTGCATAAAGCGAAATGATTTTGTGCTGGGCACTCAGTTTGCAGAAGGGAGTCTCTTTTCTGCTTCACAAGAGCTTTCCAACAGGATTGTGAGTAGACGAGATGGCAGTGAAAGCTCGAGTTGTTCATATTTCAAGAAAACTAGTTTTAATATGTTTTTTTTCAAAATCCTCATGAGCATCCATTATCAATGGATAGTGGCTTGAAAGAGATGCACTTTTTATTGGCCTAATCTCAATGTGTTTTAAAAATGCTTATTAACAAAATCTGTAGTACTATATAGTGCATAGAGGTGGTGTCTTATTCCTTGTCTGTGTGTAGAGACATTGGGAAAAGATTGAATTTCCTTTATTTCAGTAGTGATTTGTGGTCTTGGATGTTATGTGAAGGGATGAAATGGCTACTAGATGTAGAGCTTCCAGACTCTGAAATGCAGATTCTTCTTAAAGTGTGTCAGTGTGGCCTTCAAATTGTCATTTCCTTTCCAAAGCCTTTGTAAAAAAGGTGTTGTAAAGGCTACCTAGCAAGCTGGAGAACTTGAAACTAAAACCAAGGACAGGGCATTGTATCCTGATGTGTGTGTATACTGAGCTACAGGTACTTAGGTTTTTTTAGAGTATATTTTAATGTTTCTGAGGGAGATTGACCAAGTGGGGAGAAGGTAAAGTCTGTAATCTTGGACGAATAACTTAAGGGTGGCATGTTAAAAACACATCTGTCCTCTCTAAATACATGCATTGGTAAATAAACCAGTTTGCCTTACCTCTGACAAAAGGCTGACTGAAATACAGTATGTAGTAGTCAAAGCTATCTAGGGTGAATTGGGCTTCATGCAACATGAGAGAGAAGTTAATCTCCTAAATCTTATCACAGCATCAGAATATTACGAAAGGAAGTTGTTTTCTCTTTGGTCAGATAAAACCTATTCAGTGCTTGATCTCACACTTAGATTACAAAAAATCCTTTCTTTTTTAAATTAAATAAATCCTTCATCCTTCCGGGTAATACAATACCATCTGTAAGCAACCAGGAACACATTAAAGTCAAGCCAAGTTTCTACTCAATGATGGTGTCTTGGGGAATGAGTTTTAAGTCCTCTCCGAAAAAGGTTGTGCCACTTCATATGGCGTTTATTTACCTTTCATATGAGAACTGTGAATTACTTATGGCACAGTTGCAGCCTCTGGCATGTTATTGTCCTGTGCCAAGAAAAGCATCCACTGGTAGAGTTTTTCATTCAACTTTGACGGATTTGCTGCTTGGAATTCAGCAAAGCACTGTTATCAAAGATAAATTGGTTTTGCTATTTTAAATTGATTAGAAGCCTTGCATCTGGTGTGTGCTTTTTAACTCCAGGGAAGGGAAGAAGGTGCAGTGTAATTTTGTTGTTCATGGATTGTTTGTACCTGTAGCCATTGCTTCCTTTACCCTCAGATTTCTCTATGGAGAACACCATCTACTTTTTTTTTTCCTCCTGGAGATGCTAGAAGCTCTGATCAGTGCGCACACAGCACTGATACTGTTACTCATTAAAGAAGGTCAGTTCATTATACCGCTTTGACTTCAACAGATCAACTTACCCTCAAAAAAGACAGCAGAAATAGACCAAGATGCCAAAAAAAGATTCAGCTATGGCAAAATTCTGCTCACAGGACTGGCTGGAAATGTTAACAATAGAAAAAGGAAGAGCAGTGCAGCGGGTAGATTCTGGCCTCCTCTCCATCTTTTTCTACAGAAGAGCAGTGACCAGGTTGACCAGAAGTTAGGAGTTCACAGTGATTAAATGTAATTAATGCGCATAAATAACTTACATAACTCGTTTCTGTAATTTAGCAGCCTTAAAGAAAGAAGCGTATATTTATATCAGGTAAAATTTGGAAGAATTTTTAGCTATAAGAACAGAAGTGTCAGGGATTCTGCAAGTGGGGAATTCACAGAAAAATCAATTTCATAATTAGAATCTCAGAATGGTTTGTGTTGGAAGGAACCTTTAAAGGTGATCTAGTCCAGCCCCCCTGCAATGAACAGGGACATCTTCAGCTGGGTCAGGTTGCTCAGAGCCTGTCCAACCTGACCTTATCTACTTGTCAGGTTTTTTCAATTGTCCCAGAAAGCAGCTGGCTTGATACAAGTATAGGACTACATCTGAGTCTACTTCTATCTGACAAGTTCCTGTATGAAAGTCGTGATCTTCTTTGGAAGGCCTAATCCACAGATACCCAAGTATGGACCACGTGGGCTAAATTCCAAGGAATTCAAAAGATCCTGAGAAGATACCTCAGCCAGCAGAGCTGGAATGAGACACATCCTTTTCAGAAACCCGTTTCTTCAGCTGTTCTGTGTAAGTCTGTGTCAGCACATGACCAGCTTTCAATGAACCTAAGTTATGTCTGGCTCGAATCACTCGGACCAGGGATTTCCATGCTAAACTGAGAAACAGATCCTTAACACCAGTGTGCAGATAACTGACCTCTGCCTAGAGATTTGAGAAAAGGATGATTAAAAATTGTTTATTCCTACAACCTCAGTGACTTCTTGTGTCGCTAGTTCCAAGATATGCAGCTGCAGTTGACATTTGGGTCACTGCTTTGCAAGATGCACTCTTCAAACTTTCAGTCTTAGAACAATCTCTTATTTCTCTAGACAGTTTGAAGCGTGTTCTGTAATTTCCTTTGCTGTTAACTTGTAAATGGACTCAGAACAGAAATGCTGCTTTTATATCGAATTAGGAGTTAAAAAAAGATGTGAAGGTCAGCATTTGTGAACTGTGCAGCAGGACCTGCTGGACGAAACCTGGAGAAATAACAAAAGTAAGATGGTGGCATGGGAACAATGAGCAGGTTTGTACTCTGGAGATGCGGAGGAAGGAAGAGGGAAGGAGAATCAAGCTCAGGACAGCAGAAAGGAAGATAGGAGAAACAGGGAGGGGGAGGCTGCAGCTGAACAAGGGAAGCAAATAGTATAGACAATAGCAGCAGAAAGATGGACAGCAACATAAATTAGTCCAAAAATGTGCAGGTAAGCGATTTGAGTTGTGGCTCCCTCTGTGTCTGCATCCTGCCCCTGGAGAAAGGAAAAGGCTAACAAAACTGACCTCCCAAGTACAATTGCTATTCATTAATAATTGCTTTTTCTGTCCCTTTCTATCTTACGCCATAGGGAAGGACCGGTCTTGCTTCTGTTGACGCATTAGTAAGAATCGCAGTCTCACCAGAAGCATGAGCAGGTGATAAATTTGTTTCAACTGTTATGTGGAGTGGTATCAATCAAAAATACCTTGTCTTACTAGATTATGCTGTCTCTCTGAGCTTTTCTTCTGCACTGTCTGAAACACTCAGGTGTCAGAGGCTGTGTTTCTGAATGTCTTCAGATGATCCAAAGTGAAGAGCCAGACCACTCTGCAGTGGTAATTTGAAAGGAGCTATGCATTTTGGTAAGGTGGTTGTACGGCAAGAAAACGTTGGCAGTGTTGCCTTTGGTTGCCTTGGTTTTACCAGTAGTTAGCAGAAGCAAGGACAGGAAGCAACCAGAAACATTCCACTGAGCTACTGCTTTGTTGAACAAGCACCTGGAATAAGAGTGTCTCTACATGGCAGGCATCCCATGGACTTTACACATCTGTTAAGTTAATGAACGCTGTGTTTGCCTGGCTGCTCT
>Ga0181612_100592_pt1 | contig 12951 bp, 4 predicted proteins | sample HoacroProtozoa21_FD_119630 | JGI IMG/M metagenome (GOLD analysis project Ga0181612, IMG submission 119630) | Hoatzin crop microbial communities from Cojedes, Venezuel. Combined Assembly of Gp0051906, Gp0051904, Gp0051908 | reverse complement strand
CTCTTCCAGTTTAAAGCCATTACCCCTTGTCCTATCTCTACATGCCCTTGTAAAAAGTCCCTCTCCAGCTTTCTTGTAGGCCCCCTCCAGGTACTAGAAGGCTGCAATAAGGTCTCCCTGCAGCCTTCTCTTCTCCAGGCTGACCAGCCCCAGCTCTCCCAGCCTTTCCTCCCAGCAGAGGGGTTTCATGCTTCACACTAGAACAACCAGACACTTTCAAATTTGAAGGATCTTGATATCAAGTGAAGGAAATCAACAAAAAGAGCAGAATCTTCACACAGAAGCAGTGTGTGCTCCCTTTAATAGGCTCTAAAAAGTCTTCATGAAACAGCAGCTGTCCCCAAAAGTAGGGCACTCATAGAAACGTCAAGATACAGTACGCTGGAAAAAAAAAATGTAACTGAACACTCCCTAATATCCAATCTGTTGATATCCATTCCTGGGTTTTAGCTAATAAGTAGGGACTGTATGTTATCTGACATAAAAATCACATGTGAAATTCAAAAGTTACTAGTCAAAAAGCATTTTGGGTCATAGATGAAGCTAGGGAATACTACCAGGTAATTGTGAGGACTTGGAAATATATTAAAATATAATTCACAGGCTTACACCTTTCAAAATCTCCAAGTCAGGCCAGAAAAAAACAACCAATTATTAGCTTAGGATGCTTCAAAGCATGCATACATATGAGTAATTAAAATCCCAATACACATGAAGGTCTCTTTTCAATGGAGTTAAGTGACCTTTCACACTGTTATGGTGTGCCAGTGCTCCCGCTTTAAATTAATTTGTACCAAACAGACAAAAAAATGCCTTCGTATAAATGACTGAGATATCTTTTACAAATAAAATCCTGGGCGAGTCCTCTAGCAGCAACAGGAAATCAGGGTAATCATGGCAATGGATGAAAAGCTGTACTTGAATACAAAAAGTATCTGTTCAAAACAAACCAGATTTTCAAAAGCAGTGTGGTTTCACCAAAGTGAGTTTAAGTGAATGAAAGAGTTGCTGTCAAATTTTATGTAGGCAGTTAAATCTGTGGTAAGTGCCATTTGAAATTTCCACCTTGTATAAGTTCTTCGATCACACACTTAGCGTAAAAAAAGGCAGCAAATTGACATACCACATTTTTAACTCAAAAGTATATAGTCCACATAAAATGTTTTACTCTTATTTCCTAGCATTAACCATGAAAATGAACACGACCGAAATAATATGAGAGAAAAAATGTTTCTTTTCCTTTGAAGTGTTTGCTTTGCACTTTTAAGACCCTTTACTGTATAAGGAATCAGTTTTCTTGTTTTATACGCTTCTTTCACATAGTGAAAAGACAGAAAATTCCATCATTTAAAATAAGAAAACGTAACAGGAAACTACAGAAATCGGCAAGAATATAAATAGAGGAACATACTACTTTTAAATCAGGTCTTTAAACGGACCAGATTCCAAATTGCGTCACCTCAGAATCCTAATCTTCCTGCTGAAAAATCCACCAAAAAACTAGTACCAGCTAGAAATTTAAAGAAAGCTCCATCAGTAATGTTACTGCCCATTCGCAGGAGAATTTTCCCATCGACTTTTGGGTAGGAAGATTTCATAAATGAATTTAAGTCCTTATAGAAAAGAGGGGGGAAATATATCTGTCTTGGTTACATCCTAACTTTGTAATGTTGTTTCAGTTAGTTTTAATTTGGGGAAGCAGGATGATACTTTGCTTTTACACTGCTAGTGTGGGGTCTTGGATTATGTCAGTCCCCATAAATCTGCTTTTGCTACGGGCAATTCCAAACCCAATAAGCTCAGTAAGGTTATTAGCACTGGCAGTCTTTCCTTCAGACTGCCTCAATTAAATGAAACTCAACATTAGTCTGAGTAAAAAGTCAAGAATAATTAGGGAAAGTCTTACATTAAGTCCTTTTGTAAATCATACTTATTCCTTACCTAGAACAGGAAAACCAGCATCATTATGTCATTGTTTAGTACAAATTCATTGTCAAGCTAGTTTTCGTCCCCCTAAGAACTTAAACTGATTAAGTGAAAACAAAAGGGTCACAGCAAGCTACCTACTTAAATAGCAAGGGCAAATGCTAATGTGCAATTCAAATATGGCCCAACTGATGATAGGCCTCCACTTTTTCTTTTTTTAAAATGTTAAATTCATTTACCTTGGGACCCTAAAATGGCTTAGTTTGTACTTTTTCATTGACTGAAGGTCCTTGCAAAAGTAAAGTCCTATCCAACAAGCAGAATCACAGCTCCAATCATTTTTCTGACCCAAGGAATCAGTGAAATCAATGGGACTGTAAACAGGGAACTTGGCTGAAAGTTCATTTTCAACCCTCTTCTCTTCTAGGAAGAGGCTTGTTACAAGCTGCGTTGAGGCTGCGTTACTTAATCACCACCTACATTTCATCCACAGTTTTAAAATAATACTACAGTCTTTGTTTTATACTTATTTCACTGGCATTACTTTATTTAAAAATCCACATCTAAGACTATGTAGAACTATTTTGTCTTATTGTGGCAGATATCAGACACTGAACTGTGCTTTATATGCTCAATGCAGCCCCAAGCAATAAATGAGCCCTTTGGTAACTCGTCATCACGTCCCAGTATAACATATCATGTCTTGAAGAAACAAAATACAGTATCTGTCATTTAGAGATTAAATTGTGTAAACTAAGGGAATGATTAAACTCATCTGTATTTATTTTATCCATGGTTGTTGAAGGTTTTTTTTACCTGTTGCTGTTATTTAAATGGATGTAATTACCGCAGGTTTCACATATTCAAAAATATTACAGACTTTATTCTCACAAAATGGAAGTAGCATTAGTGACCCCACTGAAAAGACAGGAAGATGATGTGGAGATCAATTAAACCCTTATTAAAAGCTGCATGCAGATGGAACCCTACATTCACTAGTATTCACTTGCAAGCCAAGGACCTAAGAGTATGTGTCCTCAACTATCAGAAGCAAAATAGCCATATTATTACAACATGGTTCCTGGACCTCTGTTCAGCTCTTCTGACTGTATAATCGCTTCAGTTTGGGTAAGAAAAGAGTACATGGTTTCCATTTTTGGTCTCATGGACTAACATAACATCAGCTGCAAATAAGACAGAATAATATTTGACCAAAGCATTGTAAATACACTGGCCAATTGTTTTCTTTTCCCTATCATTACACTTTTTCAAAAAAAAAAAAAAAAAAAAAAAGCAGCATTGATCCCCAGTCTAGTTAATTCTGTGGAATATCCAAAACTGACAGTCATTTATTTGAGACACACCTGGGGAACAGAGCATTTAAGTTTGTAACAAAATTCTAACCAAACATAACAAGAGTAACAAGTTCAGGATGCAGTCTTACATACTAAATTGCTCCCACGTTACATCTTATTTCCTAGCAAAATAAAAAAAGCTGAAAAAACCCTGTATATGCTATATGCCAATTTACAGAGTTGACCTACAGATTTTACTCCAGAATAGCTAAAGCAGCAGCAGCGCTCCAGGAGGCACTCCAGAATCACCAGCCTACTCACAGCAAATGTACGTTAAAATTAATCTTAGAGGAAAACGTATATATAATATTCCAAGGAAACCTAGTTACTGATCAAGCGCTACAGACTAAGTTGCCAAACAAGATAAACCCCAAGGTAACCAAACGTACTGGAATTTGTCTGTTAGCTTAAACACAAGACTTTCAGCAGCTGCTCTCAGCCTCAGCCTGCTGGCTGCCAGGGAGCTGTGGGGGAAACACCCTGGGTGGGCTGCAGGAGAGAGTATCTCGAGCAGATGAGGCATTGCGCAAGCCAAAAGTGGAGATGGGTCCAAGGAGAATTTACCCTCTCAGGAGGGAAACACAGAGGGAAAGGGCCACTGAACTAAAGAATATTTCTTTCCCCCCTAACAAAACCATATTCATTAGTACATCCACATGAAACAAGAGCGCCTGTGACTTTACACACACTATAAAGCTGGACTGAAGGGATCCATTCACACAGGATAGTTTCCCATGTGAAAAAAACCCCTTTGCAGATGGTTAGTGAATGCCTGATAAAATGCCATACATTAAATTTACATTTGCCAGAAAAATCTCAATTTTCAATCGTACTGGTTTTGTCCTGGATAGTCAAAAAGCATTTGATTTTACTTACCCTCTAAAATTGGGAAAGGCCTCAGCTCCATTCACAAAAGGAACGTAGCTTGCTCAGAACATCTTACTGGAATTGCTCAGCATTTTATAATGTAGTTGTCTCATAATACATTATTTAATATCCTTAATTAATATTTTGTAAGAACAAGAGGGAAGAAACAGATTTAATAATTTGGGGGCAGATATCCTCGACACCATATCAAAGCCGCAGACACCACGGTGAAACACTGGCCCTGTTGAAGTTAGTAGCAATAGTTCAGCTACCGAATTCACGCCTTCTGTTGGGATGGATGTTTCTACCCCTTCCTAACAATCTTTTCATCACACTGTTTGATTAACTAAGAAATTTCATACATAAACAGGCATCCCTAACTTGGAGCATTGAGCATAACACTTCTGACAAGCATGAGTGACAGCCATCAGTAGTAGTTCCATCCAACCTGTTGTTTCTAAAATAAATAAACTATGTGTGCTTGTGCTGAGGGTTTCAACCATTTGTACTACTTCAGTCTCCTCGATCATTTTTTACTACACCACTCTGTCCCTCTTCAGCACTCAACAGAAGAATTGTGTAATTTTTTTGAGGTGAGGAACTAAAGCAGACCAATAAATAAAATATAGATACACCTCCTCAGTACATCAACAGCCCTAGCGAGCCAAGTCATGGCTACTGCAGCTACTTGTAGGCCTTTCCCTGCCACGTGCATCACGGTTTCTTTTGTATGAAGCGTGGTCTTTCTCTGCACATGCAGAATCTGGAGCACTTCCCGGACGCACCAGACCGGCTGCGCAGGGCCAGAGTGACAAACGGTGATAGGCAGCTTGTACTTGCCCCACCATGAGAGGTCTAAGAGGAAAAAGTTAGATAAACACTTGCCAGGAATAATGTGGATAGGGTTTATCCTGCTTTAAAGCATGGGAATAATTTAAACTATCTTTTTAGATTCTTTCCAGCATTATCTTTCTTCCAGCAGGAAAATGCGATCAATATACAGACTATATTCTCTCTCCAAAGTGAGTCCTCGTCTGGAAAGCAGGATCCACTTCTATCAGACAATAAGGTCTGATAAATGGAAAACCAAGGAATAAATAAAACCCAATTTAAAAGCATTTAAAAAATAATTAAAAAGGAGAGCGTCACAGTTTTAGTATTTTCCATGTTGACATGGACATTCCATTTCTCTTTCTTGGAAGCAGCAAGGAAAAAACTATGTCAACACTGACCAAATTATGGATGATTAACAGAAGAAAGTGGAAGAGCAACAACAGCAGAAGGAAGCAATAGAGAAAAAGGAGCAAGAAAGGAATCAGCATTTGCCTAAGTCAAGGATCTAGGACCTGAACCTATGGACCACAATCACACAAAGCTAAAACAAGAAAAACTTTGTCTAAGAGCTGTAACTCTAGCACTGTGGGTGCTGCTGTCACTATTAGAACTATAAACCCCGGAAAACGTTAGATAAATGTCAGTGCAGTTGCCTAGTTACTTACACTACATTCAAATACAGAATGCAAAACAGATTTATTACGGAGAAAGGTTCATGCTGCCTGCTTTACTTTTCCATTTCCTTTCCATGCCGTCTTCTTTCCAATATTTTATAGCTTTTGTGAGCTTTATTGCACTGTGATTTGAATACGTGTGGAGCACATTTCCCGTTGCCTTTAAAGATTAACTGCTAATTGAAAACATAGTTTACTCAGAAACAATCCATCAACTTTACATTTATTTTTTGTTGCTAGAAAATGCATTCACTGAGCCTTTTTAAAAACTTTACCTCAGAACTCTTCATGATGTAGGCTTATTTTGAAAGTTATGGCCCATCAGCTAGTGGATTTTCATTTGGTTAACAGGCCGAAACAGATTGTTCAGGGGAACACCTACCCTCCACATTCACTGGCATGTTTTACTTTGCCTCAATGGATTGCTTCCATAACATATTTCAAGAAACCAGCCTCTTGCCTTTTTTGAAGAATGATAGCTTAGATGAGCCCGAGAAGTTTTATAAAACAGTTATTAATGCTAAAGATCATTTTATATTTCCTCAGTAGCATAATTTATTTGTTTCTCAAATATCCCTATACCCTAAAATTCCCATGATAGGCAAAAACTTGCAAACACTCTCCTCATATCTCCCGTTAGTTACATCATCTCTGACAGCAGCTGAAATACTTGGCGGCACTGGAGCGCATGAACACAACCTCAGCTTGTAACCTGACCCCCCTGGATTCAGCAACGGGTTGGTTTAAAACAGAGATAAGTAATGGCCACAGTGGGTGACTGGGCTTTGCCTTTCCCCTTAGCTAACAAGTGGTTGATATCCAGGAAAGATTAAGGGTTCTTTTTAGAAAGCAAGGGCTCGTATAAAGGATTTATATTTGAGTACTTTAAAAGTACTGTACCATGTCACATCTGCTCTCCTTCAGATATCCCAGAACATTCACTTACATCCGCAGTAGTTCGGCATGCAAATCAAGTCTAAACACTGCTACCCACAGAGCAAAGCCCACATAGACTTAGCTATGTATAAAAAAAAAATAAATAAAAATAAAAAAACATGGGCAAACCCCACAGATCTCTCTCACCGTGCATATTTCCACCACCTGACGTGTTTTCTGTGGAGACCCCCCGACCAAACCTCCAGTCACGTGGGAAGGTACCCATCAGCACCGCGTCCACCCACCGCGCGACACAGCCCCGGCGCTACAGGCTGCTGCTCTGCAGGCGTGCGATGGAAACTCTTTCTTAACACTTTCTGTGCTCACTTCACGTCCACTACTTCATAGTTCCAATTGTCGCATATACTCACGCTTTATTGGACTAAGCTTTATTCGCTTCATCCAAGCACAAACACATCCACAAAACCTAAGTATAGGTATGAGTTAACTGCAACTTGTGTTTCTTGCAGTCGTGCTTGTTGGCAAGAGACGGCTCGTATTGTGTTAGCATTTTGATTGTTGTATTCCTAGCGATCTTCCAGGTTACTTACAAAAGAATTATTTAGCTTTGTTTATTTAATATGACCTCACATGATATTGTCTCTTAAATACATTCCCAGTCACATATTTATTAAGAAAAGAGGCCTACATAGAAAGCACTTGACGTTCCACAGATTTTAGGATACCAGGAACAAAATGTTTGATTATAATTGACTATTTTTCTGTTTATATTTAAACATGTCATATACTGGGTAGAAAACAAAGATGAAAAACACTGTTTCAATTTCTTCCATATACTTCCAACATTTAACACTGCAATAATTCACCTATGAAGAGCAAAGTTTAATTTGCATGATCGATACTTTAAAGCAGGATGGAACAGATGCTTTTGCTTAGTGTTAATAAAAGCTTATCTTTTGCAACTGGAACAAAACATTTAAATATCTATTATTGCTACTTCATATACTCTTACAAAACTAGCAATAGAAAAGCATGGCAATTTATATACACTTTTAGTGAAGGTGGAAGAATTTCCCAGATTTTTCATCCACTTCTTGTGACTATTTTTATTATTACACCCACGAATAAGAGACTGGTATGAAATCCTAGCCCTATTCTACTGAGAATAAACAAAAAAATTTAATATAAAATCTTGACCTCATCTATTTGCATTCAGGAAGCCTGTGACAATGCCCCTCTGAAGACAAAGCAAACACATTTCACAGGTAAAGTCCTGTCATGAACCAGACATTGACACCAACCTCATCTTGTAACACTCTTCGGAATAGTTGTCAAAGCTGTCCCAAGCTCCACTGAAGCCAGTAGGGCTCCATGCAGATGCTGATCCAAGGATGTGGCAAAGTCTTTAAAAGGTCACCAGCATTTAGTCAAATATTCCTAGGGCTTGGACGTTCTCCAGGCCTTGCTTAGTTTACTTAATATACCTTTTCTTTTGACTTTTTTAGCCTTTTCAAAAATCTTAGACTCAGGCTTGTACACAGGCTCTTCTGAAAAATCTGTAAGAGTACTCTAATATATAGAAAATATAGAAGAAGGCGGAGGGAAAAAAAGTTACTCCTAACCTCTCCTCAGTGCTGCAGACGTTTAAGAACACTGTTTATACTCTTGTAAGAGAACTTTTAGGCCCCCAAAAATCACCTCTGAAACCATGTAATAAAGTTGTTTCCAGTGAGGGTGGGACCTACAGATCACAGACGGCTTCCTGCAGTGCAGCTTCAATACCAGTATTAGAAGAAACAGCCCACTGAGCTGCTAAAGCAGGTCCTTAAAAAGGACTTGCACTGTGGTCGAAGGCAAGTCACCTGTGTGTCAACAGTGAAATAAAAAATACAGATTCTATGGACAAAAAAAGACAGAGGGAGCCTTTTACATTCTCCACAACCAGCAACTGAGGTTACGAGACCACAATAAGCTACTGTTGTGATAGTATTGAAATGGGTATTTGAATGTTTGCTGCTAAACCTAAACCAAAGAATTTTAAAAGCCAACTATCTTACACACAGGCTACAGCAGAGCATCAGAAGACCAAGCTGAACTTAACACACACACAGACTAGAGGAAGCACTTAGTTAGGGTGGCACACAGACGAATATTTTCTTTGGCAGAGAACAAATTTTTATGAACAGGAAAACAGCCAAAACCTACACTTCTTACACGATCTAAAGTATCTGAACTCCAAAAAAAAGACACTACCCCAAGTTATACTACGTAGGAAAGAAAAGACTAGATACATAATTTAGAACAATTCCTGTATTTTCATGAAATTGGACCATTTTCAACATTTTCAATAGCATACTCCTTCAGTGCTTACTGTAATGTTTTGGAAACCCTAGATATCATCTGCTGTACCCAAAGGACCATTAGTTTCTACAAAAGTGGATGTTTCTCAGTAAAATCTGTCAATTCACGTAAACACTGTTCGCTTTTTTTTATTTCCAAGCTGTATTTAGTGTCACATATTCACAGTCAGACTGAAGCCAGCTGTAAGAGCCCTTTCTGAACAGAGACATCAGCGAACATCAGAAAAGCCAAAGACAAATGCTGCTTTTCAAATGATGGTGAGAAATGATTCAAACAAACGGCAGGAACAATTACTTTAAACGATATTGAAACTTAAGTCTCTGATACTTACCAGCATTCATGGAAATCATTCTCCACTGTCTATAAGAAGGACATTCCAGAAATAGTTCTGTCTTTTGTTCACTCACATTCATGCAGGGGCTACTGGAAGACTTCAATCCTATAGCTTGGCTTGCCTACAATATTCCTCCCTAAACATACACATGACCAATATTCATCTTGGCAAGTGAGCTCTCAATGTTTTATCCTATTTTTGTTTGAGAGTGATTTTATCCATATTATTGAAAACAGACATAAATAAAGTTTAATCTTCTGCTGCTTCTTTAGCAAACATTAATTATCTACATCAGGTCTACGAAAATTAGCCCTTCTGCCAGTTATCTCTGTTGGTCCTGGAATTTTCAAAATTAACCTATTTCCCCCATCTCTGAAAGCAAAATTTAAGCCTAAGGCACTTCAGTAATTTCTCATTCAGCAATCTAGCTCAAAGTTCCCAGTGAATACCTTTTCATATGCTTGTAGTACTGTCGTGGTATCCCTTTAAAAGCAAATGTACTTTTAAAGTAATATTATAATTATGTGTATACTCAGGAACTTCAGGACTAACTATGAAACTTCTTTGTGCAAATCAGGTAAAATCAGCACAATTCTTTATCTGTGCAATCCTCTGTTCCCACTGTGGAAACAAGGAAGGGTTTAAACAGTTAACTGGAGATACACATTTTTGTAAGAAAACCAGCTGTGTGCCAGGGTTGGAAAATTCAGTTACCAGTGTTCAAACAAAAACCATTAAATATTTTGAAATCCCAAGGTCATCAGTGCACCTGCATAAGTCTCATTAAACTTAATAGAAATTACGCACATTTGTTGAGGGCAAAACACACTCTACTACAGCTGCAGCTCTTCTGAAATGACTGCTCATTTTCATAGCTTTTTATGACTGTAGGCCAGATTACATTTTAAAATGGCAAAACCTGTAGTATGTTTCAGCAGACTAATCAACTTTTTCGGCTTTGGGCTCTTGTTAGCTTGAGGCTTAGCTCTGGGTATGAGATGCAGAGCTGCAAACAGGTGTGGCTCACAGCATCGCAGCTCCTCCAGCTGTCTGCCCGCTGCCAGGGGACGGCGAGGGACTGTGGCTGGTAGTTTAACATGTGCCAGTTTGAAGAAGGGTACATCTGGGCAGCTCAGCCTCTCGCTCTCTGGGCTTTCCCATTTGCTCAGAAAGATCCGGGCATGAGCGCAGCTGCCCTCCTGCCTGCACCAAGTGATGAAATCCAGGAAGGGCTGATGCAGCAGCATAAGGGGTTGGACACAAGTGATCCCTTGCTTGGCAGATGTTCCTTTTAAGACTCGTTTTCACCTCTTACTAGGGTTTCAAGTGCATCACAGTTGCTATGAATGCTGCTATAAATCAAGCAGAGAATGAGGGGAACCATGACCAGTTCCTCTGCGCAGCCCTGGGAACAGGTCACCGGCTGATCTCAGACACAGCAATGCATCACTCCCACAAGGCTGAGGAGTGCACTACCAAGGAATCAATCATCCGTCTCCTGCTGGTCCACCCTGCTCTACTGTCCTGCCCGACTGCATGTCATACGTTACATATTCAGCCATAACGTTTCTGTTCACATTCCTTTACCACCTGCCCCATCTCGCAGTATTTGAACATTTGCCAAAAGTGAGTTATATCATTATTTTGTAAAGGAAATAGGTGTTGAATGTGTGGTGTTGCTTTTTTATAACATTTATTAACGATATAGTAAAGTTACTTAACATAATCCCAGGTCACATGAAGTCATGTCTAAATTTGCTGTCACAGCAAAACATGTTGACTAAGATAACTATTTCTGTGAATGAGAGATGTGTTCCATTTTATAAACTGGGCAGCTGTCAGGGTCTGCAGGGTTTATATGAGAGTGTATATGAGGTTATATAAGAGTGTATGGACAGCTTAGTAACTTCCCTGCATAGCAATTAACATCTGTCTTTTCTCTACTAAGCAATGTTGCATCATGTAACAATATTTGGAAAGTCATCGCTTGAATAGAAAATTCAGTTTCAGAACTTTGTGTTGTTATTTCTGCAAACATATAAATTGAATCCCAAGACATTTTAACAACACATGAGATGCAAGCAAGGAGACGGTGTGCACCCACAGAGTACCCGCAGTCCCTACTTGCCATACACATACCTTGCTTTCCACCGTGTACCTCCCTTTCACCCTCTGCTCTCCATCCACTCCTTTCCAGCTGTATCAGGGTTCTGGCTCGCAGCAACAGTGGCAGCTAAAAAGAGAGGCAGAAACATGTCCTGATTTCTGGCTAGTCAGGCACTAAGGAGCACTACAATTGCCAAAGGGGGCTGTGGCACAGAAACACAGCTTCCTGACTTTGCTGGGGGGATTCCTAAACTGTGTTTTTCGTTTCTACAGCTAACACTGTACAAATGACTTCAGGTTGTATTCCGTGCCAGACTGGGCTGCACGGTGAAAGACCAGGGAAATAGCAGGACGCAGGTCAATGTCCTGCCTAAGGAGGGTACTGGATCTGAGAACAAGGCACATAGAAGTGAACACGCATGAGTAAGACTCCACCTTGGAGGGGTGCAGGAGAAGGGCTAAGGAAAAAGAGAGAATGGAGGCGTGTGCCCCCCTTGTGAATGCACCTGGGCCAGCACAGAGCCAGGGCTTACTGCTCCAAAGGCAGCTTCCCTGTGCAGGCTAAGTGCCAGCACCCAGCTTAGGACACTGAAGCGTCTGCAAATTCCAAGGAAGACAATTCTGGCAAGGTTAGGAGAAGTGAGAAACATGAAATAAGTCATCCCACTTTAGCATCCCATCTTCTTCAAGCAACAGACATGCCAGAGGTTTCCCCTTTTCACCAGAGAGCCAAGCATTCTCCCTTCCTCTCCTCTTCAGGACATGCCTCGGCAGCCTCTGCCTCCTTTACGTAGTCCTGCCTCCATGAGTCCCTAACCAAATGCACAACTCCCTTCAGTGGTGTCCCAAAAGCCATTTGGATTTCACAGCTTTGTAATTGTCTCTCAGACGTTTATCCATTTACTCCTCCCCCCCTTTTCCCATAAGAACTTAAAAGTCTGTTTTCCCAGCAAGGCTAATAAAATAATAAAGCAAGTAAAGAGACTGCAAGCTAAGGGATTTTGGAACCAAAGAAATTATAACTTTTCAAAAATTAACTTCCTGTGCATTTCTTACGCAATGCAACATTAAAATACTTTGTTCTCTCACTTAACCAAGTCGCCCAGAAAATACAGAGGGAGGTCGGCTGGAAATCTGGCATTATGCTAAGCAGAATCTCACTTTGCCCTGAACAATGAGGTTACTACAGCTGCAGTCATCTACCAGCAATCCCTCCTGATGGAGCATAAAAGCTGCTGTTTCATTTGAAAATTCCCCACTGGATTTGTAGGTTCTAATAAGAGGTTCATGTGACATGCAGGACTGCAGGACTGATCCGGGGAGTGCCCCAGTTTACTTAACAATAGGAGGACTGAGAGGAAGTCATTCCTATGAAAACTTTTTTTTTTAAAGAGTATTGAGATTTTATTTAGTTGAATAGAAACACAGTATCATCTTAGACTAGTTACAACTATCCCCAGCTTTTGGCTATAGAAAGTGAAATTACATCAGCAAACCAATCCCCGACAAGTAGGGTGAGTCACATTTCTGTCTGTTTTCACTTAATTAGATTTTTTTTTTTTTTTTTTTTTTTTTTTTTTTTTTTTTTTTTGGGTTT
>Ga0181612_139083_pt1 | contig 12952 bp, 5 predicted proteins | sample HoacroProtozoa21_FD_119630 | JGI IMG/M metagenome (GOLD analysis project Ga0181612, IMG submission 119630) | Hoatzin crop microbial communities from Cojedes, Venezuel. Combined Assembly of Gp0051906, Gp0051904, Gp0051908 | reverse complement strand
GTCCCTTCCAACTCCTAACAATCTGTGATTCTGTGACACCATTAATGAATGAGGCAAATAAGGATCAGGCCAACTGAATTATTCCATCTGGCATCCAAAGGCAAAAATATGCATATAACATGCTGTTGATTGCCCGATACTCTGCACAGCATCACTGTCTCCCAAGCTACTTGTCTCTGAGAAGGGCCTCTCTCAGAAAGCAGGAGCTTAGCTAATGAGATCAGACATGAATGACAATCAGTTTTCTTCCACTTGAGCCCACTGGCAGAAATTGTGGATGCTGGTCTTTTGCAAATGCATTGTCTTGCCATGGTTCCTCCCTGCACTAAAGCTTAATGATTTTCTGAGATATCTATTTTACCCCTTAGAAATGTTCCCTGGCTGCCCACACAGCAGAGTTCTGCATTGACAGTGAACCTCATTGTTTGTGCTGTGAGGCATCCAGCAAGTGTCAGAGAATTTGAGGAAATTTCTATTTCATGTCTATGTGTCACCTGCAAAGACAGAAGTGCTGCTTGGAGAGACAAAGAATTTAGCGGGAAAACCAGTGACCATTTAAGGAATTCATTCACATTTTCTTCTGTGTGATCCCTGAGCAAAAGAACAGCAAATTTCTTATAGACAGTGTTTTGGCATGTTGCAGGCTCTGGATTGTGCATTGGACTAACGTTCAGGACTCCTGAGTTCAGTGCCTGACTCAGCAATTGCAGGGTGGCTGTGTTCTTCCCTCTGTCTGCACAGCAGAGGTGAGGCAGGGGCATTAGTACAGACCTCCTGTGCGATCTAGAGTCAAAAGCCATGGCAGATGGATCAGGCATTATTCTCTTCAAAACGGTGGCTAATAGCAACACCTTGTGTCTTTTGACAGACAGATAAAGTTGAATTTGGGAGGTTAATATGGGAGGTGGAAGTTTATTTTAATAACGTCAGGGTGAGAGCTTTGCAGTCCTATTTCCCTTCCCTTTTTCCTTCTCCTTCTTATAGCGTGCAATGTTTAATTGAAGTAGGTGTTATATTGATCTGGTAAGACACAAATAAAACCCTAAAAAACTAATCAAGTGGAGAGAAGAGAAAGGGAAAACAGGAGCTTGAAACTGCTTGTAAGTGCTTGTTATATTTCTAATGCTTTACATAGTCCATTCTTCAGTAAACCAAAGGATAAGCCTGTCCTTCACTCTCTTGCAGTTGTTTACAATGTCTGGGAAAGGATGCATTTATTTGACATAAATCAGTTACCCAAATATCGCTTTTAGCTAAAACCAGGCCAAGGTAAGAAGAAACAAAAGCAGATATGAAAAGCAGAAAACACAGTTTGCAAATGCTTCTGAGAACATGGGAATAAACAGGCAGGCGCACTGGGGTTCGTGTTACCCAACTTAACTGTCCACCCCAGGCGACCCATGAGCTGGCTCGCTGATCTCCCTCTGCGATAACGGGCAGCTAGACTATAAGGTGTGTACAGTGGAGGTCTGATGTCGTCACTCTCACCTGATTTTGTCCAAGGAAAGACACAGGCATTTAAAGATGCAGTTCAATCTAGAAGTCATCAACAGACTGAGATAAACTGTGCCCTGCAAATGCTGATTTCTCTTTGCTGACCAGAACTGCAACTTGGGGAACAGTCCAGACAGGGACATCTCTGCCACAAATAACTATGTTGAGTCAGATAGTTACAGTGAGGCCTTCCCGTTGGGCTAGGAAACATCTGAAAACTACAGTGAAGCCTTTTTATACTTCACCCTTTGTAGTTCATTCACTCCCAAGAACATGCATCCATAGGTCATAGACGCAGTTACTTATAAATGGGACATTACCAGAGGAAGACACAGAAGTAATCAGTCAGGGAAAAATGAACTCCTCAGACGTGTCTTTGACAAACAATGTGACAGGGACTTCTTGTGTCATGCAGTCTGAATGAACCTCGTGCCACAAGAGTACTCCTAATTATAAATACTGCTAACAGATTGCTCTGTAAGCAGACACTGATCAAGGTCCTGGCCTGAAGAGGTATTTCACAATGGCAGGTCAGTAGCTCATTAAGGATATGTAGTTCCAGCTGACTGCTAATGAGCATTTATAACAAACAGATGCTTTCTCTTTTTTTTAAGTGGCCAATTTGGCAGAGAAAGTGCACAAAAAACGCTCACCCCATCGTCTTTGATAAAACTTTGATAAGTAGAATCTACCTCCTCCTGTCTGTGAAGTTGTTGAAAAAATCTGACTGTCTACAGAAACTGCTGTCTTTGGTTCTTGCTGAAAAAATATCTGCCAACAACACAGGATTTCCTCCTCTCTACCGGGAAGGAAGAACTGATGTACCTTAAGCACAGATTTAAACTACGTGTTATTGAAGCGATACAGTGAGGACTCAGAGGAAAGAGAAATGATTGGCTGATATGGTTGTGGTGTTAGAGGAAGAGGGGATGTAGCACACAAATCTGTAGGAAAATTTGACTTATTTGGCTCTGTTGCTCTTTTGCACATCAGTTTAAATGTGCAGACCATCAAGTGAAGAAGTGGCATAGTGATGGTCAAAGAGAATTAAATTCATTAAGTAGTAGCCCTGGCAGTGCTACTGCACCTGCAGTCACTTCCTTTTACTGAAAATAAATTCTTTGCAGACAGAAGTAAAACAGTTCCTAGACGAGACCTTTTCCTAGCCACATTATTATAAAATTATCCTTTAGATCAAGAAATATTTTTTATGTATTCTTCTTGACGAGCCTAAAATCCCTGAAGGGTTTTCCTTGCTCTCCTGTGGGTAGGAAGAAGTAGTCAATTACATTATTTTTACCATACACAAAAAAAGGACCGTCTTGTGCTTAAGGCATGATAAGAGGAACTTGTGTTTCGCATCCTGATTTACTTAAGAGTTTGCAAAATGTGAGAAAAGAGTGAACAGTAAAGGATAGTTATACCACTTAATTTTGTGTTCTTCTTTTAGTACAATAAGTGCACATTCAATTTCATATTGGAATTATATATATGGATGTGTGTGAAATTAAATTTGTTTCTATTATGAATTTATTTAAAAATGAGACATTCAGGATCTACTGCAGGGTCGTGATTGGTCACAGCATCACATCATATTATTTGTGCTCCAGGGCTAAAGGAACATAAATAAAGTACCCCAAAGGCAATGCTTTCACAGAACCAAGACCAGCTGCCAAGGAAGCCAGGTGTATGGCCTTGACGGAAACAGCATTAAGTTCCCAAATCCTAAAATTGGCAATGTTTTGCTATACAGGGCAGCCTCATGAAAGGTGGTACACTTATAACTGAGCACTAGGAGGGAGGGTGAAAGATCCTAGCTAGGAAAGCAATCCACTTATTAAGGGCAAAATGGTGAGAACTCCACTTTCCGTATGTGAAAACAAACACTGCCTGTGTCCATAGCCTCTCAGTACTTCTGAGAAAAAGAGTCTTGTAACAAGCTTAGTATTAGCTGTTTTGCTAAAAGAAAATAGAGAAGACTCAGGGGAAAAAAATCCAAGCACCTGAAAGAACTGCAAAAAAATGTGTTCTCAGGAATTGCTTTACTGTTTCTTGACAAGACATGGTATCACCATGTTGTTGTTGGCTTCAGCAGCAGTTAGGAACACTCTCTGTTTTTATTAATTGCTACAGATTCTTGAAAGAAACAGTATTTTTTTCCACAAGTTAAGAAGTCATTGTGATATAAGGAAATCCTGCAATAAATGTGCAGATTAAACATCAGTTCTGGACTAAATTAATTTATGGTGATAAATGAATGGCTTTAATCTTGAAATGAAAGAGTGAAACAAAGGCTCCCTGCCACTGCGTGAACAAAACCAAACTTAAAGTGGACAGGAAGGAAACGATGTAGGTAAAAAATACAGACACATTACCTGGACTAGATACCAGAAAATCTGAATTCTCTTCCACTGCTTACCATGATGTTGCTATAGGATTTGGAGTGACTGTAAAGTGGGATGTCTACATAGATTCAGGTGACAAAGTCCCATTTTAGGCACTGATGTGCCTCCAGTTCTTGGCACAGAAGTTTCTGTCATCAGCATTTCCCAGGCAAGTAGATGTTTGCCCCTGGACGTGCCTGACCATCTCCTCAGTAGGCTTTTGCATTCCCCACTCCGTCTGCTGCACGAGCTTAGTAAAGCAGGGCATCTATCTCATTGTAAAGGCAGGTGAGTCTCTGGTTTCCCACCTGACAAAATATTTACGTATGCAGATTTGTATTTTTTGGGGGGGGATCAGACCTTTTGCACATGTTATGTGCTTTTTCCCAGAAGGGATGGCACTATCTGTTGAGTCAGTATTGCTGCCTCTGATTTACTAGGTAAGTAAGTGTGGGCTGGCAGAGAAGGAAAGCAACACCAACTTATGAGAGGAGTGATCAGAAGATACATGAAAGAAGCAGAGAAACTAACATTTCCACACAGTACAAGGTGGACATGTGAAAATACATTATTGTTTTATATATACAATGCATGCAGGACTAAAAAGGATCAATGTAAGTATCTTTGACGGCTGTTTGCTAACAGCAATTGCTCTTACTGCCAAGAAACTTTTCAGGAACTACTCTACCACTTATCTCGCAGATCTATATGGAAAGTGAAAAACAACCTTCAGAGAAAAGTCTTTCAATATAAAATTAATCAAGAAAATTATTCAGGTTCGACCTATCTTAACTATTATGTTCAAAGCTGGTGTCAAGTAAATCTTGCTGCAATTTATCACACTCAGAAGAGAGGTAAGGAGGATCACCATTAAAACATACAAGCCGCAGTAAAATCAAAGCTGGTTTTAATGAACATTGTACTTTAGTTCTGGACCCAAGTTTTCTAATGTTCGGGCCTATCTTGAATACTACATCTATGGAAGTTTCCCTTAAAAAAGCCATAGAAACAAGTCTGGTTCACATGGAGGTTCTGTCCTTTTTTTCTGATCCCTTTGCTTTAAATTCACAAAACTTAAGTGCATGTGACAGCTTATTCTTTGCTGAATAAAAGAGTATCTTGCACTGAAGGCTAAAAAAGTGTATTGCAAAGACATAGGCATGCACATTACTCCTGACCTCTGGAAGTCCATTGACTTGGTTCTCAGAGGGCAGTCAGTGCGACGGAGTCCAGCCTGCCTGGAGGAGCTTGGGGGCTTCAAGCATGGTAGGACTGACTTGTTTCTAGCTCTGCGTCTCTGTTCTCCTACACACTCATCCCCACCCACTGTCTCACCAACTATTAGGCAGAGGAGGTCTAGTCCTTCAGAACAAGTGTCCTCAATCAACATCTGTATGTATAGGGAACAGTTAATTTTAAAAGCTCTTCACATGAACACAGGTTGTAAAAATATCCAGTAGTCAGAAGCTAAATTACAAATGAGAAGTAGCAACACTTCAGTAAGGTACAGAGAGCAACCAAAATAAAATATTCATCCTCACTCAGTCCTTCATTCGTGATGTAATGGCTTTCTGAAAGATACTTTTCAATTTAACTGAAATTTGTTTAAACACAACAAGCTTCTCTTGCCTAGGAGACAAGATTATTTCTGTCTACAGTTGGAAACAGAGGGAAAGTCAGAAGCTTATGCCATGCAAGAGGGCCAGCTGTCTTAGGACAAGCTATTGTTTGCTTAAAAAAAACCCAAACAATCCTAGTATCAGGCCACGCACTGGAAGAAACATGTGGTCTCTGGTTTTATGACCCCATGTAGCCCTCTGCCTCCCACTCTTCTCCTGCAGAGATGGGAGGCTGAAGTTCCCAGAGCTATGGGAAACGGACAGAGGAGAAACCTACAACCATGTGAAATAACGGGAAGCTCTGGTGTCTGCTTTTAGATGCTGCAACAGTTCCAGACAAGCTAGAGTATAGTCACCTTACTCTAGAAATGTGCTCATTTTCTCTGTGTTTAGAGATCTCTGTGAGCAGTTTCCCTGAAGAGACAAGGTCAGCTTACTGCTATCGGCAGATGGGACCTTGACTGTTCTGCATGAACCAGCCACATCACAACTCAGGCTGGAAAGATAACGCGTTTCCGATCAATGCCTCTCCTTCAGAAGGTGCTTTACTTTTTCTGCTGTACACGATGTATAAATAGAGCAAAGTCAAAAGACTGTGTCCTACATAAGGGTGGACTGCAGAGGCATCTCGTTTACTGATGGATAGGGCAAGTGATCAAAAATTAAGGAGGGCTATGCAGAGCTGTGGTTGCTGCATAGGTCCTTGCAAATCCCTATTAGCTTGCATCAACAGAGAAATAAACTGCGATTTTACATGTTGTCATCTGAAACATATAAATCAATCATAAAAAACTGACTGATGTACCCATTGAACTGCTAATTTCAGGTTGAAGTTTCTTTCTGTGCGCCTAGAAAAAACAACATCAGCAGAGTTTTTCAGACTAATGGCAGAAGTTAATCTAATGCTTCCCTATGGGAGTGCCATAGTTATTTCTCTGTAGCTTTATCTCTTCATTTCACTAAGTGTGTGGCCTTCCTTCCAGTATGACTAAGTCTGAATTCCATTAGAAAACACGAGCGATACCATTGAAGCCTATCACATGAGCTTGGGTACATACAGTATATTTTTCGCCTTGTGATGGCCAAGCCATGTAAGTTTTCCCCCTTGTTTTGCAGAAAAGGGAGGTGAATATGAAGATATCTGGAAGGAGGATGAGAAATAGTCATAGCATGATAGATGACAGGAAATTAAATAATTGCTTTTATTTCTTGTGAAGAACATAACGTTACCCCAGTAAAGAAATTTCATGTTTCAGAATTGTATAGAAACTCAATAACAAATAACAGGTATAGATTAGAATTCTGAAATCATCATATTATCTTCAGCAAAAAAACAATATTTAAAATTACGAGGAAGGCTTAATTCCCACTTCTCTGATAACATACAGGAAATTAGCATTTTCCCTGTGGTTTTGGTTCACTCCATTCCCCTTCTTCTTGCCTTCCTGTAGTGGATTTTCAAGCAGCACAGCAGTTCACTGTGAATCAGATGTTTTGTTCTGTCCTCTTGTTGGGAGAGACAAATACAGTGCTTTGACTATTTTCAAAATACAAAGTACTTTCCTCGTATGACTTGGAATAATGGCTGCCCTCTCAGCTTTTTTCAGACGACTAAACCTTGGTTATTTTATTTATGGAGTGGTTTTCCTCACTGACTGAAAGACTCTTTCTCTCCATTGCACTAACAGTTGAACAGCCAGAGAAGATTAATTGAAAACCAGCCAGGAAGAAATCTGTATGGGAAGGAATTTGCTACCACAGGAAATTAAGAATCTGGCAGGAGGGGGTCTGATTTATTTTGAGATAAAGACCTGATTGTATTCTGAAGTGCAGCTTGACCTAGCTGTTTGAAAGCTATGATTTCCTGCAAGGAAGAAAAGTCAAGAAAAGAGCATTATACCATGTTCAGCTAGAAAAATGAGTTTCAGTGCATGGCTACTCTAGTTCGAGAAGCCAAAATCAAAACAAAATTTCTTCTTCAAAAACAGTGTCTACTGAATAAGCAAAATGTAGCATGGTTTTTATTGCTTCAGAGTCAGTGAATGCTCAGAAGCAAATGTCTCATGTTTTGAAATGGCTTCTAAATCACCGTTCCCCTTTATTTTCTGCATAAGGTCCGTGACTCTAAGGGATCGTAGACATATTCTGCATATTCATATAATCCTCCATATTTTTGCATTTATGATTACCCCAACTGAGTAACAGTTAAGGAGACTCAGTAAAATTAAACGCTGCTATAGGCAACAGATATGTCTTCAATAAATAAGCCAGGCAACATGAACTTTCCCAAGGGGGGCCTGCATATACAGGGTTTAACAATTAGTTACTGCATCTGCACTAATCATCAGCAGCCGCAAGCACTATGGAAACTGAAAATAAACTGAATAAGCCAAGAGCCTGTTGACAAGAAAATACCGACAAGCTTCCATTGCAAAAGCATCAAGTAGATATTTTCTTGCTTTCTTCCAGAGAGTTTTTGCCCTAAAACTGAAATAGCCTATGAGAAACTTGAACTTCTGACCATTTGTTCTCCTGTGACACTTTTGATATCCTTGACCTCCTGTAAGTCTAAGGATATTCACAGACTAATAGAATGGTTTTGGTTGGAAGGGACTTTAAAAATCATCTAGTTCCAACCCCGACCATGGGCAGGGACATCTTCCACTAGATATTCCCAGCATCCCCTGAATCTCTCTTTTTCTTCTATCTGCATCAGCTACCAAGTGCTTCAGTCTTCCTACAAGCTGATTTTCACCAGGCTCTTTGAATTTCTGGCCAGCTCAGATAAGAATCCTCAAACGGTGCTGACAGAACCATTCACAGGTAAGGTAGCTGCAGGGATACATTTTAAACTCGGTAGTCAAACATTGACACAAATTGAAACAGAACTGTAATGGTTGTATGTCATCTAGTCATTTACTCACATTGAGAGTGCTTATTTTGACGTCTGAAGCGTGGAGGTTTTTTTTTTAATCAGGATACTGTACTTCACCAATCTGAGACTAACCTCCTATGGTCAGGAAAAAAAACGTCGCAAGGGATGCCTCTCGGAGCATCTCCATTTCCCTAAAACTGCTGTCTGCATGAAGTCAATAGCTGTGTCACCGCGTGAAGTACTGAAGGGAAAAAGAAATGAGTAATGTCTTAATAGCGGCCATTGATACGGGTTGTTACAAACCACTTTAGCTTCTTGATGGGCTGCAGAAAGAGTAATTTTTCTGTGAGCAAACCACAGGGTACAGAGCTTTGGGAAGACGTGTACAAACACTGTAAACCAAGCAAAAATGCATCTCTATGGACAGGACTAGTTGCACAGAGACGCAAAGTGGATGCAATTACACATATGAAGTGACTGACCGTCTCCTGATAGTGAAGGGGCAAAACAAAGCTACCAACAATGGCGCTTCTCCCACATTGATGGAGGATGAAGGTTCTTTGGTCTTCTCCTCTTAAATGCTGTAAGTAAAGACTTATGCTAGACATTGATGTATTAGAAGCTGAAACTGACTCTCTGTATCTGAAAAAGAAGCAGCATTTTTAAGGTATCATGGGTGGCAAAATACACATGCCTTCATAAAAAAATGCAATACTGATATGGTTAGTCACAGTCAGTTTAAGGACACAAGAATAAAGACATAGCTTGAACTAATGGATTTATTTTTTAATTAGACTGAAAGTACATACGTCGCTAATTATGGGAGCTCAGCTGGTTGATGAAGATTCACTAAGTCACGTTATGCTTAAATATAAGTGTTCAACTATGTACCAAATTTTTTTTTTTTATTCAAGAAATATGAATAAAAGCCTTATGCAGATCCTGCAGCTGAGTATTGAACACGTCAGTGCTATAGTTTAGTATGGGTCTTGTTATATGCCCATCTCCCCAAATTAATTTTTTATATATCAAAAGGAAATCACTCAGCAAGAGAGATTTTGCCATTAGTATTCCATGTAAGCACATAAAAATACTGACAAATTTTGTTCCACAGCCGCTTATATTGCACAATGTTATCACCATGATAGAGATGTAAATGGGTCATTCTGATAACAGCAAGTCTATGAACAACTCTTCAATATGAATAACTCTTCCCCTGCAGTGCAATGATACATATGCCTCTCTATCCTCATTCAAAAATGAAAAACATACATGCAAGGGAAGCTGAAACTTGACCTGGAAAGCTAATGCTTACCCTGCATTTGGCAAAGCTATTTTATGCTGTAAAGATCTACTACTGAAGTAACTCTCCTGAGGGAAGGATGGAGAAAGACGAAATATTATGATCTGTTCAAAAATCGGGATGGATTTTAAAGACTGTTGATGAGAAGCAATGATATTAATAAAGTTTCACCTTTCAGATATAATTTATCTTTTCTCTTGTCTCTAATGCCTTGGCTTTGTCATATAATAAAAGGATTATAACTTTGTGGATTATGAATTTAACTCAATAATTCACATGAAACACTCAATAATTCACGAGACATTTTCCCCACTAATTGTGGTGATCGAATCCTGTTTTGTTCTGCCTTGCTATCAGACAGTAATCAGCTAATGGATTAAAATAAAATCAGCAGATTAAAAATGGTGATATTGATGACTGTTCAACTAGATTAATACAAAATGCCTGTAAGGATAACAAGGAATTACATAGAAGATTAATTAAACTGTGATGACAAAGAGGATAATGTGTTAGTAAAAATACAGACATCAGCCTTGACTCTTGCGTGACTAAGGCTATAATAGCGTGGCAGCCTCAATTCATAACAGGTATGCCCAAATTTTATTTGTAGGTGAGCTCCAAAACTACCTTTAAAAGGAGATTTGGCTTCTTCTCAGGCAGGGAGACCGTGGGGTTCAGGCACGGGACACCGCTGGAGGGTGCCTGTTTGAGCACCGAAGACCCCATGCCCAACCTTGCCGCCGGACATAGTGTCACCCGGTTTGTGGAGGGCGGCCCCAGAGGCACTTCTGGAGGCTGCCCGCTCAACGCGGTGAAGACCGAGAAACACAGTAACCTACTGGGACAGCAACTTGCCATGCAGGCATTACACAGATGCCCTGTGGCCACAGCTGCACAGGTGTGTGGAAGGGCCGGGAACAGCATCTGCTTCTTACTGCTAAAAGGAATAAGGCTGTTGGCTGTGCTGGACACATTCTCCGAATATTGATGAGATTTAGAACCCAATTAAACAGAAGTGTACTACCATCCTGGGGAATTTCTGAAGCTACAACAATTCAAGTGGAAAAGCTTTGAGGTATCTTTGTAATACTACTGTACCTAGATCACTCTCTTTACAAGAAAAGAGACCCATAAAATTCCTGAACATCATCATGGCCAGGGAAGCCAATTTTCCCATTCTTTTTATCTTCTTTGGAAAATAATATTCTATGTAGAATATTCTAAGAACATCTTGTCCTGTCCAGTCCCTGATCTGTCAGGTTTGCTGGACAGCCAGTATAAGCAGGATCATCTTGTTCTTTCTGTTTTGTATTTTTACCTAAGACATGCAGTGTTATCATTTATTACTTTTTTTTGTAAATCACAATTACACTACTTAGTTAAAGTGGAAAGCGTTTCCCTGCCATGCAATCCGTAGGCTACCACAAAACCTGGATGCCTAGGAGCCATGCAACTGCAGTTACAGGTGTAACAGGAGGTAGGATGGTTTTTCCACAAGATTTCATAATGTGAAACAGTTTTTTATTCTCCCACTAGTTACTGAATCTGACAGAAGTGTATACACACACTCTGACTGTGGCTCCGCCTCATTACGACCAGCCCACTTAGATACACGGAATCTTAATTGTGCTAGGCTGAGGCTAAACGTTTCTGAAAGTAATTTTCCTCAGAGGAAAAAAATAGACATTAATTGCCCTTAAAGGCCAGATGTAGACCAGAAGGTTAGCAGCATGAAAAACAGGCACTTAACTTCCACACAGTGTTTCTTATTATCTCCTTGTCTGCAATCAAATTTTCCTCCCTTGTCTTCTCTCACCAGTATCTCCTGTTCCTTGAGCTATAAATATCTCATTTATTCTCCCTCTGGCCCTCTGGATGCAGTAGTCCCTCCTGCAGGCAGCTAGCCACCAGCAGAGAGCTGGCCCAGAGCGCTGGCATTTACATAACTGGGGATCTCTGTAGGCACAAAAGATTGCACCATTCATTTAAATGCTTCCAACAATAGGTAGTTCCTATAAGATGATTTTCTGTGTTTTTTTCAGCATAAGAAAGGCATTAGGCCATGTTGGATGGAGCTCAGAGCAACCTGGTATAGTGGAAGGTGTCCCTGGTCATGGCGAGGGTTGGAATCAGATGATCTTTAACGTCCATTCCAAACCAAACAATTCTATGAAGAAGCACCTCCCGCTTCCAACTACTGCCCGGGAAGAGAGAGACCTCGCTGGCCTTCTGGGGTTGGCTCAAAGCCTTTGCCTCTATGCTCTGCACCTACGGTAATGTCCAAATCTACAATGTCAGCAGCAGCATCCTCACTTTTGAATATGTGGGGAATGGAGAGGAAGCAGAACTAAGATTTCATTATGAATGAGCAGAAAAGATCTGACGGAAGTAGAGTGAGAACACACCAATTATCCAGCATCTCAATACCAGTGAATAATAGGACCTTCCATCTGCTGACTCTTCTACTTTGAAACACATGCTGCCAGCATGAATAGGCACAACAGCACTTTACATGTTATACTGAACACAGAGGAAAATGTCAAAAAAGACTAAAGAGAGTAAAGTGAGATCAAGGTTAGGAAAAGCAAGGGACTGCAGCACTGGGATTTTCACAATTCCTCATTATAAGGCTGGAGTAGTTTTTAATAATTGAATACATTCAGTAGCCAACCTGATGTTTGGAAATGCATCCATTACATGCAATTATATGTCAGTTAATCAACCTAACAATTTTTTTAAATCGCAGGAAACTTAGCTTCAGGTATTCGCTGATTATTATTTGTGTCGCAAACTGCATCCTCTCACTTGGCAGTTTTTTGCTCTCCTTATTGGCTGAAACATCTAAAACCAGAAAAAAAAACTAGCAAAAATCAGCTTTTACACTGAACTTTCAGATATAATCCTGGAGGTTACAATTTTGAATAGACATTCAGTTTCACTGCAGATTATCCAATATTCATATATAACTTCGAATTCAGGTGTGAAAGTTTGACTCGTTCTACTGGCCAAGTCTGAGTATCTTGAAGGTGAAGATGAGAGGGAATAAGCTGCAGGTATGAAAGCGACACATATTGTCCTTGCAAAGCATCCTTCTAAATACAGAAATATTCAAAAGACCTTTCACCTGTGCTACAAACGTATAGCTGCACATGTTCATACACCTACATGGAATTCTAGCCTTACGGGTGGGGCAGCAATGAGTGTCCTGAGACTCCACACGGAATCCTGCGTCCAGCGCGGGCTGCCCACACACCCGACTGATGTGGATGTGGGGGCG
>Ga0181612_135527_pt1 | contig 12952 bp, 7 predicted proteins | sample HoacroProtozoa21_FD_119630 | JGI IMG/M metagenome (GOLD analysis project Ga0181612, IMG submission 119630) | Hoatzin crop microbial communities from Cojedes, Venezuel. Combined Assembly of Gp0051906, Gp0051904, Gp0051908 | reverse complement strand
CTTCCTGAAGGGAAACAAAAAAATGCTATATATCACAGAGCAAATTTGTTGTAATTGTAAATCAAGGAACTACGTTCCTAGCAACTGGCTGATATCAGAGATCTTGCATCTTTCAACAGTAGTTCAAGCAATCTATAATTACTCAGAAATCAGACCTGAATTACAAATACTTTCAAATCCAAATGTACAAGAGAAGGAAGATGAAAGAAAACAAAGCAAAAAACACACATTTCTTACCTGGGACAGCAGAAAGGACAGAGTAAGTTGAGTTTTGTGCTGCATTTTGCCAGACTAGAAGGTACCAGAGGCTTTTTCATTCATGCACTCGGCTGCACTGAGCATATTTTCACTGTGAAACAGCCTTTGAGAAGAGACTCTGCCTTGAGAGCCAGCCAACTTCCCAAATAGATCAGCAGCATCATCACTAAAGCATTGGATAGAGTCTGATGACCAGAACCAATGGCTTTACAAGGATGATTTCTTCACAAAGCATCCCCATTTTGCATCACACACAGCGGGCAAGCACCTCTCACAAACACAGCACCTTTAGAAAGCTTTTTGGTTTGGTGTATTTGTGTGTTTAGTTTCAGGCTAACAAATCATGCCTTACAGATCTCAACAGTATTTTCCCTTTCAGAGAATGGAATTGCACAAAGAGAAATAAGAGCAACTCTGAGCACTGCTGCAGACATTCTCTTTATTAAAATGTTAATAAGGTATGTTTTATTTTCAATAAATCAAAAAAATGACCACTGCAGTTTTAGTTACTTCCAAGCCTTAGAAGAAGAACACCGTGAAATTTTTCAGTGCAGCAGAAATACAGATTATATTTTGTGTTTTCCCCTCAATCTCACAAATCACAATGAAGACAGATCAATTCTAGCCTGCAGAAAAAATCCATCATAAGGCAATAGATTTTATTAACTGCTCAGGTAATGGCAGAACTGGCTTTTGATTCAATGAACTTGAATCTAGGACGAAGTTTCAAAGATGCATGCCCTTCAGTTACGGAAACTTTTCCCGTTTGGAAGAGGTGACCTGATGTTTCAGGAGCCTGCTTTCTCTGGATTGGTTATGTTGCAATCCAGCGAGTAACACCAGGCAGATGGACCAAAGATTACAAATGAATTCCCCTGTCTGCACTTCCAGCTCCACCTCTCTTGCCACTCCCAATCATCTCAACAGTCCAGTCCTTTTTTGACTTGTTTTCTTGCAGTCACCAGGATTACTTAGCAGTACCCTTACCCCATTTTCAGTAGGGTCAGAAGTCTCCTCAGCTTTCACAACCGATGTTTTTCCCCTCACTTGCTCATCTAGCAGAGCTAGCTGCCACCACTTTCTGCTCTGCTCCACCACGGGTGGCTGCTGCACTGGTGGAGATCAGCAGCAACATGGGGAGGGGGAAGGCAGGCAGGCAGACAAAGGGATAGACATTCAAAGGAGCTGCCAACCACTTTGAGTTCCTCAGCATCAGCGGGAGCTTCCTGCTGTGAATAATGTTGCTTGATAGCTTCCCTAACAACTGCTAGTCCACTGCTCACAGCTCATGTCTTCCTTTACTTACATACTGGACCAAAATTGAGAGAAAACACTGTCCATCCAAGTCTAAGCCTTCATATGCAGCAACAGCTCTGCTCCAGTACTTTCATCACACATGAGTATAAACTAATACTCAAGATACATCCAAATACAAACCACACCCAGCAGGAACCACCAGTAGCAACTATAATGCTCTATATAACTGTAAAAGGTTCACCACATACATAAAAAAGCAATTAGGTTGCTTTCTTTTTCATCCTTTTTTCAGGCAGAAAGCCAGCTTAACAGGGTAAAAAAAAAAATCATAGGGCTCTTTATTATCAAAAATAAGTGAGTAACCATATCCCATTACTCCTTCAGGGTCCCAGCTTTCCACCAAGTCTAAATCCCAGCCTCAAGAGAAGAGCCTCAGAGGCTGATAAACAAGGCTGTGGGGTTTTCACAGAGCATAGCCTGCAGACAGCAGCACCAGCTGCACCACAGCACACATAGACCTCATAATGGGCACACTGGGATTTGGACAGTCTCTTAAAGCCCACAAGCATGGACCAAAGAGCTGAGCGAGTTACCAGACCAACCAGAAGTAAGGGGGGGGCTAAAAGAAACAAAGGCATATCTGCATCCTGTTCCACAACAAAGGGACTCATTAGAAAAAAAGTCAGGTCACAGGGTACATGATTCACTCCAAGATAAGGCTTGCAGTAACACAAGATTTGAGCCAATACAAGCAGTTCATTCCTGAACAAGACACAGCATGGCCAAGGGGCCTCCCCACCACCCCACCAAGCAGGCAGAGAAAGAAAGAGGAATCTGAGATCTTCCCTGTGCCCCCCCAGCCACAGGGAGTGAAGCTTGGCCCCGCCGCCAGGGCTTCCCTCCTTGCCCCAGAGGGGCCAGGGCCTGCCCCCCTGATGGGCCCCACCCAGCCCTCCAGTCCCTCACAGCCAAAGGCAACTGCACACCACAGCCCTTTAGCCCCAGCAACAGCAACTACCCTTCATAAACAACAAAATAAAAGCATTGTTTGAACAAAAAAATAATTCATTGAAGTTTTACCTCCAGTCCCACACAGCCTCACCCTACTGCCTTAGCCCCCTCCTCACAGCTGCTCCTATTGCTCCTCTGGAGGGGTAATTAATCACTCCTGGCAGGACAATTAACCACTCCTGGCAGGAAAATTAGCAGCTCCCAGGGGTGAACCCTTCACAGGCGGCTGCCCAGCCCAGGCCCAGCATGGCACACCGGGGCAAGGCAGCCACATCCTTCCCCAGCGGTCACCTGCGCAGGGTCTAGCCAACTTTGGAAAAGGGTCTTTTTGGCATTCCACAGGTGAGGTAAAATCCAGCAGGCAATGGCCCTGGATGCTGAGGGGGGTTAGCTGGGGTTAACTGGGGCCTCCAGCAGCGGGAGGTGGGCAGCTGCTGCAGATCAGCCCTTGAGGCCCAGGACAAGGGTCTGGCCCCTTGCAGGTGTGCTCCTAGCGGGACTATATCTCCTGGGGTCAGGAGCAGAGTCTCCTCTGCTAATTAGATTATTAATGAAAAGCTGGTAGGTTATTAATTAGAAATTAAGAGCTGGTTCCTCAGTCCTTCTCAGCCTTGGGTGAGGAGGTTCAAACTCTCTCAACCATCTCTGAGGAGCAGGCCTGGAGGCAAGGCTCCTGGTTACGGAGAAGCCGTAGAATTGAATTGAAGAAATTTTGCTGCACAAATGAAACATGAAGTTGTGAGGCCATGGAATGACAGTGACAGCAATGACAGCCTCAGGTTTAGGGCACAGTCAGAGGAGAGGCTCCATGGTTCAGGCCTGCGCTTTAGGGCAAGCCGTGCTTCTCTGACCTGTTGCCAGCTGATGTAAAATGTGTGGTAAATTTAGGCAATGACTGAGAGGGCTCTTGATTTGTGAACAAAGATCCTGCTGAGACCTCTTCTATAGCCAAGCCTACATTAACTGATGGATGTAACACACCCTGCAGTCTTTAGATGCAAGATGCCATCGTCTTCACTGCTAAAATCTTGAGCAGCTTGACACCTCAGCTCACTCTCCGTGACATACTCTGGCAGTAGAGGCCAATGCTGAGCTGAGGCTAATATGAACAGTATTAATTGCCTGCAATGCATAAGGTGTTGTGAGAGATAGACTCATTAGCAGACGAAGGAGTGACTGTATGCTGCCAGAAATGCCTTTTGACCTTCAGAAGATTTGCCCTGTCTATTTCGTAAAAGCTGAGGATTAGCTGCTATGAATCTATCAGAACAAGGGAAGTTTAATTTCATATTAAAGGGAGTCACATAAGAAACTTGGATGCAAGAGAGAGGGACTAATTTCCCCTGCCATAGTACTGGCAATCTATATGCTCTTGACTGCTACACCACACTGCACTTTCTGACTCCTTCAAGCCTGCAAAATGGTTTTAGTACTGGGCAGCAACTGGAGGCGTGTAAGCTTGAGTGGCATGTCTCTAGGACAGAAAGGACAAAAAGAGCACATCTGCAATATGGGAGCATAATACAGTCTAAGACAACTCAATCTTCATCAGATCAGCATCTGCCCCTAAAGGACAGGTATAGTTGAATTTCTTTTAGGGCAGATGGACCAAGCGGTGGAACAGAAATTCAGTCAAGCAAACTAATCCAAATAGGAAGTTTAGTTGCAGTGTATTTGATACTGCCCTTGTTATTAGGAAAAAAATGTGCTGGTTAGGACTTTCTGAAATCCTACCGTGTTCACTCCAAGAATGGCCAGAGAACAGAAGAAAGTGAGCCTTACCTGCTGTGTCCATCAGGTTTGGCACATCACCCTCCCGCTATGCCTCCAGAGCCACCACCACTTCCTGAGGAAAAGAAGTTGTAGTAAATGTACCTGGCTAGATCTGGAACCCGTAGCAGGAGTGAAATCCCGTCTTCCTGCCTTGAGGCTCTCCAGCAGGAAGAAATGAAGCAACTGGCTGCAATAATGTTTTATTCTGGAGGATGGAGATTTGGAAGACTGCAATAGAGTTGATTTAGTGAAGAGTTAAGTAATGTGTTTCCAAGCACTGTGGTTTTCTGCTTGGCAGTTCTGCCAAAATAGGTTTGGGTAGGGATTCTCAGTCTTAGTGCAGCTGAAGTTTCTTTAAGAAAGATTCAGAAAAACACCAAAAGAAGAGTTTTGCAGTTTGAAAGTGAGCCCACAGCTTTTCATTATGTACCCAACCCAGTACCTCCATAATACCTCAAGCTTCTACCAGTATTTCTTACGCTAGGGGCTTATTGGCAACAGAAAGTTTGGCATTAGTGCAGCTTTCTCTAAAACCTATGGAACTGCTGAATGCTTTGTCTACTGTTTTCCTACATCCCAGCCCAAGCTCTAGGATAATAAATGGGGTTTGTTTTCTTACTTGCTAACAGGCAAGTCACAGGCAACTAGAACAAACTGATACTTCAGTGAAAAGAAATAGGGTGTGTTTCATTGTCAGAAGAGAACAAAACAGTTGGTGAGTCAAACAGGAATCTTACATTTTAGAAAAACACTTGAGAGACTATCACACCCTTTTCTCTCCAAATAATAATAATAATAATCCCTGTTTATCATGACCATGGGAGCCATTTCTTCAATTCTTAAAGCAAAACACCCGATTACTTGTTCATTTTGCATCCCTGAGCCTTTTAAGCATAAACAAAACATGTGTTCAACTTCTAAAACTGAGCTATTGTAAAGCATTCTAGAGTAACAATTTGCAGTTCTGTACATCTAATCTTCTAATCTTTACTTGGACCGGGAGCAAGCTGTTCCTTAATTCACCCTTCATCTGAACTAAACTGGGGAAGAAGTGAGAAGAGCTTTAGGAATGTCGTGGGTGGGGTGCTCCACAGCATCTGCTTCATGGAAACAAGTTTGTTTCTAACCTCTTCTCCGGGTGGGCCCCTGTGTGGAAGGAACTCCTGCTCCTTAGCTGGCCTCCAGCATCTAACTCCATTTTCTGAAGCAATGGCAGGTATTTTCCCACATCTGTTATGAACTTGTGTCTTTCAGCTGAATCATAGTAAGTAATTGAGCTTGCATGGTGAGCTTGCCCTCACAGTGAAGCTCTGAGGCACTTTGGTTCAGTGGTAATCTGCAGCAATTCAATCACTTGCAATCCTACACCCATACCCATTGGCAGGTGGTTGAATTCTGACCCTCTATTTACCCACTTATCAGTAACACAAAGTTACCTCACACCCATTAGCATATTTGTCCTCCCCAAAGGTTAGGGATACACCAAAATATCCCTGCAACATTACAAAAGAAAGAAAACTGAGCACAGGATGCAAAGGGACCTGATTAAGATCATAAAGGTGATGAAACACAGAGCTAAAAATCGGACTGCTTGCTAAACGCCTTAGGCACTGGCCCTTCTGTCTATTGAAAGAACCCATCGGCCTTCCTGGGGGACCTGGGAGCTTCCTCTGTTATTGTACAAAACCAAATCCAAAACACAGTTTAATTTAAAAAGTCTTCAGTGGCTGGGCTGTCTGTTTCCATTCCCCACATGTGCTTCTCCCTCCTCGTTTTAACACCACTACTCCTTTCCTCTCTTCCCACATACATGATTGTATCTGGCCTAAATACAGGTGTTCTGGAAGCAATTACAGCTCCCTGAGGCATGGTAGCTCATTAGTGGTTTGCCCATGTTGAGGGAATGACTACTTGTTTCCCTTCTGACCTCACCTATTGTCTAGCAAGTGAATGGATCTAGGAGTGAGAAAATTTGTTTTGGCAATGGGATCTGTATTTTCCAAGGCTCTGTTATACTGAATTCTGCACAGAAATAAAAATCAGAATAATTAATCAAATAAATGCACAAAAGAACTTATCATTCCCTATTTTGGTAGCAACTATACAAATTCAAAGTCCTTATTTAAAAATTCACTGTGCAAGTTTATTAGAAAAGTTACTCTTTTATACATTTAAAAAATAACATTTCCACAGGAAATGGGAGAAAAAGCAAGTTATCACTGTCAGAGGTTCTTCTAAGACATATCCAAACTCAAGATATTCACCATGAGTTATGGGAAAGTTAATACTGTAGGAGTAAATTAACCACAGAATTTTAATGGCTTTATTGTGTGACAATTTCTAAAGCCCAACCAAATATCAGGTAGGAAATTCAAATGTAAGAGATATGCTCTTAATTCCCACAGTTACGGATTTTTTCAAAAATCCCTTCTTATGATATAAGGTCATTTAAAATATTCTACCATGAATATACAGCTTACTTACGGGTAGCACAATTCACCATTCTTTTCCAGCCAGAAGCCAGCTTAATCTTTCATCTTTTCAGAGAGGAACAGCAGATACAGAAGTATACTTTAGAGGGAATAAAATAGTTGAGAGAGGAAGGGAGAATGTATCAGTCTTTGAATATCTCTGTGCATAGGACTTCAGCAGACAGAGGCCCAGAGATGTTAAAACCTTCTGACTTTGGGCGTAGCCACTGTATGTGTTGAGAGTGGTGCACAGCTCTGTTTCGTGTTCCTTTCAGCTGCTGTGTTTGCGCTGGCCAGTGCGGCTCTGTCTTTCACATACCGTTATCATAAAGACATGGTTGCAAAGCCCCTCCATCAGAAACACAGTTCTATCTGCCCTGCGCATGGAAGCAACCAAAATGTCTTGGGTTAAAAATAGGGTCAGATACTGGGAGGTTGTGTCTTAACAGCTGCTCCAGCAGGAAGACAGGGCTGTAGGAAAAGAGGCCAGAACAAAACCTCCACTGTAAAATGAAAAGACACATTTACAACCTGACCTGGAAGAACAGACTGGGCAGTCTGAGCTCTGTAACTGGGGTAAGCTTAGAGTGAGCTAAGGCATATCCTGTCCTGCTGAATCCAAAATGCCATAGACTTCAGCTGCATCAAGATTTCATTCTCCATCCTTAAACTCTTTCTTCCCCATTTATATTCACAACCTTTTCTCTATGCAACTGTCATGGCTTTTAGGCAGATAAATATCTTACATGCTTCTCAAGGGTGTCATACGCTATTTAGTATTTTCTCTGTGGTATAAGCACCTGTTAAGCATGGAAATAAAGTGATTAGTCTTACACCTTTGGCTTCAAAAATTGATTTTAGGATACATCTCCTTATCATCGGCAGATATGCCAAGTCAAAATAATGATATTCTCTTCAATGATAAGTTTTATCAGTTTTGATAAGTAGGAATTACATTGGGAAATTTTCTGGATTTCCCTTTCTCATGGAATTTTCTATACCTATCAAACCATTTGTGATAAAGCTGTCTGATATTATGTAGCCTTAGAGGAAATTTGTCTCTGCAGATCTAGACATGACTTAAAAACAGTCCTTGTGATGCAGGGGAAATAAATTAACATTTGAAAACTGAATGTTCTTTAAATAACAAGAAAGCTATTTTGTTTAGCTTGAAAATAACCTGGTACTTTAATCTACCCAGATAGGCCTGATGATCACATTGGATAAAAACTAGCTCTATACTACTATGCAATTACTTTAGGCCTAAGCTAGTGGCATCTCAAAGAGCACCTCAAACCAGCTAGGTTCTGTTTTAACAGGTCATTAATTACCTTTAAATTAGCTGAATATTCTGTTGTAACAATGATTCTATGATTCTATGCAAGTATTTCTGGAGACAATTATTAGTAAGCGTATTGAAATGATCCTCAAAAATTTGTGTCTGTACCGAACTCAACCTAAACCACAGGGTGCTTTCTGCCCTTCTGCATCCAGAAGGTGCATTGTGCCTGATGCGTCTTCAGATTTCAGCTCCTTAAGGGCAAATACCTCTCAAACAAACTACTCTGTATACACCAAAACCATCTGATTCTTACACTGCTTCTTTACATGCCTTTGAAATATTGTATATTATGCATGAATTCTTGGTTCATCCTGTATCTTGAGATCTCTTTGTATTTCCTTATTTGTCTTCAATTTTGTATCTTTCTTATGTAAAATTCATTAAGCCTTTGTAAATATACGGAAAAAATCTGTTCCTTTTGCTTTCTCCCTTGGGATATTAGAAGGTTACCTTGCGTCATGCTTGGCTGTAATATCTCTCTTGGGCTTAGTTTTTAATGCATGCAGTAGTCCAAGAAAGAGGTAGTCTAGGGTGTTTTACTAGACTCAGCCTCAAAGTGAAACAAATAATTTCTTTTGAATTGATGGAATTGAATCGTCTAGCACTAGAACAAAATATTCTCATACTGTCTTGCCTTGGTCAGGTTGTGACCATAAAATTACCTACTTTTTGCTGAGTGGGCCTCTCAGAGGAGGTAAAAACAGATTGCAGTGGGTCATTCTGGGGCTCTGAAGCATCACATAGCTCTTGTACTGAGGTCCTTTGTCAGCTGCTTGTGGGATAGAGCGTGGGTTGGAAATGTGCTTTCGTTGATGCAGGAAGAAAGCACTTAACTTGGAGGAATGGAATGCCGCGAGAATGACCCACATCCGGGTATTTAATTCCCTATTTTTTCCTATACTTTATATCAGAATAGGATTTTGGTAAATCTAAGAAATCCTTCTGGCCATGCCTGATAAAAACTAGCGCTGCATATTCCCATGCATGCCATACAGCCAGTATCAGCAGCTCATCGGTCTCCTGGGAGCTGCAATCAACTGGCGTATATTAGAGCAGCTTTGGGCATGTTCTACTTTAAGCTGAACCCAGCACAGACAAGCCAGTAGATCAAAGAAGCCACAGTCAGCTCCACAATACCTTTTTTCCTTGTGCTGCAGTTAACAACATCAGATCAGGAAATCCCCTGAGCTGCAAATAGTTGGAAGCTGGAAAAGCACACCAGGGAATGATCACATGAGAGTGGCTTGTTCCTGCACTTTCTGAGGCATCTGTTTATGGCCACTGTTGCTGTTGATCTCCTCTGAGACGCAAGTGTAAATGCATTCCTGAAAATCTTTAAATAATGCCTAAGAAGGTGAGGGGGCACAGTGAAAGGAAATGAACTGGTGGGGATATTGATGTAGTGGTACCTGTACAGCACTGATGGTGGGGTCAGAGGATGTCATCACATATGAGAAGGCAGGACCAGCTCTTGCAGGCAGCAGTCCTCCCCATGGAAGAGCAGGAGGTGGATAGGCTGACAATACTTACTCTGCTGGTGGTCAACATTTTGCTCCTTTCCTTTTTTTTTTAATCAGTGGAAAGGCTGCTTTTGTCCCCTCCCATCAGTGCAGCCAACACGGGCAGCTTGGTGCGCGGGGAGGAAGTGAAAGGCTCTGTGCAGCTGCAAGGCAGGGACTGTGCCTTGCCAACGGAAAGCCAACATGGCTTCCTATCAGGATCCTGTCAGGATGCCATTAGCCCAGGTAATGCAGGTGAGATGGATGGAGCCAGTACAGCTGTTCTTGTGTTAGGTACTGAACACATCTTAGTAAGGAAAAAAACCCCAAGAAATAAGAATTATTCTGCAGTACTAGAAATATTCTATAGAAATAGAGGTATTTTCTAAGAAGGACATTTTTCCTCATTTGGAGAATAAAGCAAATATTTTTCTGACAGCAGCTTAAATCTGGTGAAACCAAAACCATTTTCTCAGAGACTCCTGTCAGTGATTAATGTCTGGTTCCAAAAAATGGCCAACATGAGCTCCTAAAACCCATGTACCACATCCTGTGTAGCCAGACTGTCCAGCTTCAGCCCTAGGGAAAGCAGCTTCTATGCATCACAGTTTGGGGATGCTGCAAAGGTATTAAGATGCTGAGCGGTGCCAGTTTTCCATGTTTCAGCTGGTCTTAGAAAGATTCAATAGCATCAAGGCAACAAGAGCTCTTATTAGAAAGCCCAGGTGAAGGTGTCTTGAGTAAGTGTCCTGAAATGGCCTGGGTGGGTGGCACAGCATGGGGACAGTCCCTGGGTCTCTTCCTGAGGCCTGAACTACTGTGGGAGCAAAGGGAGTGAGCTGTTTGTCTAACCTGTCCCACCCTTCCTGGGAGCCCAGCACTTGCAGGGTGCTACAAGAAGGACATTTCATAATAAAACATATAGCTTATGGTACTGGCTCCATGCCTGAAACTCAGCCTACTCAGGAGAGACACTAAGATTTTGTGCCATGGCAAAGGAGAAACTGTTTTTTCAAGCTTTTTGCATCTTTTTATATCTTGTTTGTATTTCTTCCCTTTAAGTAAAGAGGGATTAAAATAAAACTCCAGACCAGAATGTACAAACTAAAATACTGCTTTATTTTTGGAAGAGAGATTGTGGGAAGGCTGACTCAGCTATTAGAATCAGTGCTTCCCTGATTTCCCTGCTTTGAGACCACAATTTAAGGAGTTAAGTGAGATAGACTGAAATGAAGGGACACAGATGAGTTTGCTAGCCAGTGGGTAGGAGGTGCATCTGGGATAAAAAAGGCAGTTCAATGGAAGCAATTAAGGTAATTAACTCTTTCAGTCTATTGAACCCTGAAAGCCAGAGATATAAAGTAATAGCAATCAAATGTTACTAAACATGCCAAGTGTCTTAACAGATAATCATATACAATCAAGCTCCAATAATAAGAAATAAAATTTACTTATGATTAGATCCAAGTCAAAACAGTCAAAACAGATGCAAAAGTAGCTACTAAACTCAGCAGAAACTATCTTCAGGACATCTACTTATGTCGAGATCTAATGGGGTTTACCAATTAAGTAAGCTTACCAAGAAGTGCTAGAAGCTGGTCTCTGAAGTAAACAATCGGATTGTATCCTCTTTGGGAAACGTCCTTATCTGACACCCTTTCAGAGCACCTAGTTACAATGTTGTCAGGGTGCCATCAGCCTTAAAGTAGAAAGCAATAGCTGTTGAAGAACTTCCTGAAAACCAGCTTTTATGCCTAGAAAGTGAGAAGAGATAGGTATAGTCATAGACCAAGTTAGGAAGGAAGAAAATAACGAAACAGAATTCCAATGTAGGCAGAATACTGTTTCAACGTTTAAAAAGAGTTGCAAAGAATAGCTGCAGATAACGTTTCAGCTTTATACTTTATTCAAAAGATGTCAGCACATAAATTAGAAGCCCTATTCTACCATGACAGTATATTGGATCAGTAATACAGAAAAAGTAAGTACTAGTAATATTTTCTGCTTAATAAACAGCAGTGAGTAGAGGGGCATTTGTTGATCAGTAACTTTAGAGCAACTTTAGACAGATGTTGTCTTTGTGGAGGTATGCACCCAGCTAACCTGGGAGTTGATCCAGGTGTTTTGTAGCTTTGACATGAAGTGGAAGAGTGAAAGCTGTTCACTGACCAAGGCAGCAGTGAAGGCAGAACTGAACTCAGGCTCCTTAGAGCCTGTTTTTCCAACCAGTTTAAAAAAAAAAAAAGTGTAATTTCTCCCTACAAACTCTGCCTCACTGTGAACTCTTCTGCACAGTGTCATTACTTGGATGATGACGCAAAAACAGAAGCAGGAAAATGCATAATATTTAAACCACAGCGTTCAGTTCTCACCTAATATTGCTGGTGTATTGGACAGATTTGAAATGCTGGGGTTTGGGGAGTCAATTTTCCAGTGGAGCATTGGAGTAAGCTGCCAACCCTGTGTGAGCTGATGTGACAGTGTTTGGAACGACCACCTCCTCCAGCCAGCCCTCTCCAGCTTCATCCAAACCTGCAGCAGAAAGCAAATGGTTTCTGCCTGCCTGCTGCTGCTTTTATGCAAAACACATGCAGACTGTAAACCTCATAACAAGAATAGACAAAACTGAGTTGTACACTGAGGAAAAAGCCCTAGAGGTCCAACTGTGCCTGCTGGTGACACTTGCCCTAACTGGAAACTGCGTTCCTATTGATTAACTACGGAGGAGTAAGGAGGCAGAGCACTAATACATCCTGAGGGCATTGATTAACTAAATCAATGCTATCACATATTTATGCCAGATTTTGTTTCTTGGCATACCTCTTATTTTACAGTTCTGTGGTTGTGCAAAAGCCTGGTGAGATATTGCTGCTTCAAACACCCACTGCTGAACACGAGCTTTGCCTGAGTTCATGTGGTTTCATGGCTTTTAGCAGCAGTGAGTTCGGTCAAGCTTAGCTCCTTGCTATTCCAGTTTGTAGGGAATTTATCCCAAACCATTGCTTACACGCCAAGAAATACATTAACCTTAGTCAGCAAGTAAGATGCTGTCAGAGACGACAGGTTGCCTCATTCCTTACTCTCTGTTACAAAACAAGCAGCATGAAAATACACTTAGCCTGATACATTTTTCAGGCCTTTTACAATATGTACGCAGCTGCTTCAGTTGACAGAACTATCCAACTATTATAAAGCATCTAAACATCGCATCTTTATCTCCATCCTGGGCTAGCAGGCAAAAATATTCGCCACCAGAGAACTTGATCAGGTGCTGTTTGTCTACAGTTATGTCTTCTACAGAAGTTCTTTCTTACTTTCTGAATTTGCTTTAGGCAGTTCAT
>Ga0181612_127446_pt1 | contig 12952 bp, 6 predicted proteins | sample HoacroProtozoa21_FD_119630 | JGI IMG/M metagenome (GOLD analysis project Ga0181612, IMG submission 119630) | Hoatzin crop microbial communities from Cojedes, Venezuel. Combined Assembly of Gp0051906, Gp0051904, Gp0051908 | reverse complement strand
TTTGTAATATCTACTCATGCTTTTGCAGATTAGTATATAAGCGCTTTGTATTTACTTAGTACATGTTTAATACTTCTATTTTATTCATGTGTGTCCTTTAATTGGTGTGTGATAGCAAGCAGACTAATGAAAAGAGCACAGGTAAGGACTGCATAAGTCCTTACTTTCTAAATTGCAAGTATGCATGTATTAAAAAAACAAAAAGGATCCCCTGATTACAAGACAAAGACATCGACTATTATGGCGAAAGTAAAAAAACCAAAACTAAACTGAATGTTTCAGTTCTGGTAGGCAAGTAGATTAGGACTGAAATCCTTACTCTGGACAAAGCATGAAGCCCTGAATGATCTAACATCTTAATCTGAAAGGGATCCTATAGTGTAAAAAAAAAAAACAAACCTCTACAGATGAAGTTAGCATTTACAGAGAACACTGCTCTTTCAAGAAGTGTCTTAAAACACCTTGGAAATGCTACGTGAGAGATGGAGAAATGAACATTGGTAGTTATGTCAGAAAAAAATGAAACTCTGGGAAACTTGGTGATTTAGCTCACTAACATCACTAGGAGACCACAATCTGTAAAATTCAGATTCAAACAGCTCTTGGCATAAATGAAATGTGAAACTAGAAACTAAAACTGAACTAGAAGCTAAAACTGAATCTAGTAAGCACTGGTATAAAATACAGAGCTACTGGATGAACACTGTCAGAAAAATCTTTCAGCAATGAAGCTATTTAAGAAAGTCTTAGCCAACATAAGAAACGTGGTATTTACTGAAGCAAGTACTGCAAATTAACACTGATGTTGCTCAACTTCTACTCGTGTGACAGAGTATATTGGACAACCTAGAGACATCAAAACTGTGCCTGAAAAATAGCTGGCATGACTGAAGAGAACAGTAAGAAATTTTACCCATATGCACAACATGTGAAACTGAGGAAAGGTAGATGGTGGAGCATTTGAGGGAGTGTGCCCCTACAGAAGTCACTGAGGATTACACAGCTTTGAGGACAACACGTGGTTGTAATGGAAGCATACCAGAAAAACAATTAGAAAAGAACCAAAGAATTGAAGGTGCTGGTGCTATGCAGACGTACGTAGCAAGCAAGCAGCAAACCAGAAAATCCATTTTCTATGTGAGAAATGGATTGATCAGGGCACAGACAACTTAGGCACCAGACTTCAGACGTCAGACATTTCTTTTTCTTTTTTGGAAAAGGCTGTGGGGATTGGAGGCATCTGGAGGTGAGGAAATAGGGAGGAACGGATGATACGGGTGGGCTGCTGAAGTGCTTTAAGGGAATCCAAAAGATATCAGGCCAGGGACAAGCATACTCCCTGTTTATCTATAAAATAGGTACATTGAAGCCAAAAATTGTGCAAATACTGCTAAAAACATCTCTTTTGGAAGAATTACGTACAATTAACTAGAGACATTACACTCTCCAATTTATACTGGGTTTTCCCCCACAGAAGGCCAACAACAAAGATGTGACTAGAGTTTACAGTTTTCATGGTTTTGTGATGTATATTTTTGTCCTTTCAGATATGCACAAGAAATATTCAAACTTCTCCAGAACACAAACAATCTTTAAGTTTCTGATTAAAATTACAAATATGCAACAAAAAATTTTTACTATGAGGCTTGTGTTATCTCTAATAAAGGATATAGGAGCTAAAGTGGAGATAAAGTCGGAACAAAGACAGTTATCACACAAATGATATAAATGTTCATATATATCCTAATTTTTTAAAAAGCTGTATAACATGACAATATACAGGGTACACTGTATGGCAATGTCTGGATTACCCTAGGAGATGCATGTTCAAGTGAATATTTTTGTTAGACTACAAATATAACATCAAGAGTGTCTCATGAGGATTTCTAACTGCTTCATGAGCTGCAGTGGTTTGTAAAGATGGTCTGACCTCCACTGACTTGCACTAATGGTGTCAGCTAATTTCATATAACTCACTAAACACAAGTAATCAAGAGCGATCTGCTATCAATAACCTGGGAGGAAAGTGGAAAGGTGATCTTGGCACCGTCCACTGTTTCTACCTGCTTTGGCAGTTTGTCACTATCAAGCTCTCGTCCCTCTGTTGATTTCCTTACGTTGAAGGTGCACCAAGGCTGCTTAGTGCTCTTCACTCAGTTTCTAGCAGCAGCTCCCTGAGGTTCCAATGAGCTGTGATGGCCCCAGACTCACACATTTGCACAGGCATAACCTACACTTTTAAAAAACGTACCTCGTTCTTTCCTTTCACAAAGCTCTGGTATTTACTTGGTTCTACTATGTTACTTATTGCTAGATGATAAATCAGTGGAACCATTCACGAACCAAATATCAGTTCCTAAATCTTAATTCATACCTTCTTGTTTAGACAATGTAGAGAAAGGGCACCCTAGTTATTCAGATTTTCCCATGAGCCGTATTTTTTTTTCATCTCTTACAGTTCTTTGATAAGAATTTTTTTCCTCTTCTTTCCACACATTTTGCTCTAAACATTAGAGATGAATGCCCGTGGCCATGTTGTAAAGCCCCAAAAAAGTGAGCAAGATCGATTTTATTCTTTCTGTTCTTTGTTTCATTCTTTCTTTGAATCGTTTTCTCCACCTTCACATTTTTGTCTCCCTCTCAGATGATCCCAGAGGTAAGATTTATGTTTACTGCTGATGTTTTATGGTTAAGACACTGAACTTTGGTCACTGAATTACTACTATCTGTAGGTTCAGAAATCTGCCAGCCACGCACAAGTCCCCAGGGGACCTGCCACAACCCGGGTGCCGAGGGGCGCGGAATCCAGACTGTAACCCTTAAGCACCAGCAGCCCCCAGTGGTCCTGTCTGTCACTGCAGGTCACTTCTGTTGAGCTGCGCAGGTACTCTTTCAAGGCAACTGTAAAGTCAAGTCAAGTGCCTCAGAACTAGCCAGTACTCAGGAGTCTGATGAACTCAGTAAAGAGCCATAGGTAAAGATGAAAAACTTTAATTTATTTCCAGTCATTACATACACCATGTGTGTATTACAAGACACATACCTGTAAGAGAAGGATTTTTTTGTAAAACACATTTGAAAAGGGGGGAAAATCAGACCAAAAGAAAATCAGACTTTTTATAGAAGAGCATATTTGAAGAACAGAAAATAGGTTCAGAGTCTCCTCCAGGAATATCAGGTTCTACAGCTATTTTTGACTTTTCTACAAGATCGTGACTCATGGAAAAGATACTATAGCAACCATCAATTTTTAATCTGCCTTTTGATTGAAGTTCACATACGTGGAAGCTACAGTCCATCATATCTATTGAATCAGAATTCTAAATCAAAATTTCCTGGCTGACATTTCATTCACATAATGCAAATTCAACCATGTTCTCAGAAAATACTCAATAAGAAGCACATCCCAGCCATGGTTCTTAAACCCAGCCCATTGCAAAACAATTCAAAATTCTGTTGACTGGGATTGTTTTTCCTGTTCCCTAAAAGACCTCAGTCACTGAGGAGACATGAAGTAAGGGGGTACTGCAAAACATCACTGGAAGGGATAGAGAATAGGAGTGAGAAGAGCAGACAAACGATGCATGTCTAAGACAAAAATGGGATGCTCACACCTACCCAGCTCCCTCCCACTCCAGAAGCAGAACAGTCACATCAGCACAAGCCCTGTATCGGTGCTGACTCAGCGGAGGGAGGACGGAGGAGGAAGGATGCACCAAGCTGCCGGGGGAAGAAACACCACAGCACTTCTGCACAACACTTTTGTGCAGGATGAAAAGAAGGAATTTCCTCTCGCTAATGTTGGAGCCCTCCAGTAACTCCTAACATCGCAGCACTGGAGATGGACGGTTGTTAATTAAAACAGCCCATCTGACACTCAGTGGGACTTATACTTAGCTTTACATTCAAGCAGGAGATTATAAGCAGTGCAGAACAAAAACAGACAAACATGTTTGTCCTCTCCGTGCCAGAATCTCACCAGACCTGACGCCTCAGGAGCCCAGAGAGGTGACATGGCTTTACCCAGCCCCTCTGCTTCCAGAATCCAGTAGGCCGGTGGTGTCACTTAGCTCCTTCTTTTCATCCTATTACTCTTGTTGCAATAGCTGAGGACATCTAGCAGAGTCTTATAACAGACGCATACTTCCACGCTTTGTCTGCAGTGCAAGCACTGAATACTTGAGACAAGGGAAAAAAAAAACCCAAACCCAATCCCCAGAACATGTGTGCCTCCCCTGCAACTGAAGGGCTAAATGCCGGGGTCCTTCCTCAGAGGCAACCTAAGGGAAGTCTGCCTTACTCCGTATCTCTGAATCCGATCATCACGAGCAGCAGTCAGCCCAGAGTGTGAATGTGCTAAGGGAGGCACGACAAACCCATGTAACGCCTCTCCCTGATACTCTGTTATTCTGTGGTTAAGGCTTATAAGGATTTTTGAAAGGAAGTTTATTTTTGCAAGCTGCTGAGTGCTGACGATGATGTGGGGCAGCTTTCACTTAGGCAAATGTCTTAACTTTTGTTAAGGCTCTTGGACAGACAGACTATTGCTGTCACATTTACAAGAAAAGCTGTGTAGATACATTTGGCTTAGGCTATTCAGTGAAAGTACACGTTGTAGCTTTTAACAAATAATGGACAGTTATGGTTTAGCACAAAAGGAGAAGGCAGCTTTTCTTCTTGACAGCTGCCATCTCCCCCCATCTTTTGGAAGTTCTAAAAATATTTGAGAGGTCCTAAACAATGTTCCTCATAGGTTGTCATCACTACCTAAAACATAGAGGTTGGTATTCAGTATGACAAATCAGTTTTACGTAGTTTAACCTTCTGTCTCTGCCAGTTACATGAGGTGGATGATTCTGAAAAAGTCAGCAACCATCACAATGAAAATATATATTACAATACAATGTGTCACACAGCACTGAAAATTAATCCTGCTGCTAAAGAAATGGAAAATGCACAATAAACACATTACCTGAAATTAAAATTGGTTTTGACCGAATCTCCAGAGCCTTTAAAGTTGTAACAATGATTTCCTAGCTATATGGACTCCTCGAATTCTCAAGTGATTCCCTGTGGAGAGCTGTATGAATACTTTTTCCAGAATTGAAGAAAGGAAAATAGATAGCTATAATGGAACTGCAGGAGCAGCCAAGCAGTAGATTGATTCAACAGGAGAAATTCAATGCATCCTGAAAGATTTCCTAGGATTTGCTCTCCTGCTGCTTAGGGCACAATTTGTTGTAATGAGAAACTGAGGATTTTGTTTCAGGTGTGTCAAAGCTTGTAGTGATGACTTGAAGGTACAAAGAAAAAACAACTGAAAATCTCTTTTAAATAATGCTTTTGGATGAGGAGAGAACAAGGGCAAGCTCTTCAAGGCGCAAAACAAGTCAAATATCTCATGTAAATTCCTTAAGAGATACTAATTGAATGCACAGTTGAACTCTTTCCTTCATCTCCAAACTCCTGCATTAAACAGCCTGAAAACCACAGTACACTTCAGTAAGCAAAACGTAGAAAGCTTTATTGCCTTATCTGGTAAAATTACACTTGTTCTCACTGTAATCTCTGCTCTCAAACATGTCCATAGAAAAATCCTCAGTTTTAAGTTATGAAGAGATGAGTTAACAAGTTATAAAATAAAAAGCAAGTGAGGGGTTTTTTATTTAGTAAGGGAACATTTAAGCAGGCAGACAACTCTGTTCAACTGGAGCATGCCACACGGTAGAAGGCTGGCAGGAAGAATGTACTGCTAAGCACTACATAAGTCATGCATGATGTGAAATTCACTGTGAAGAAATCAGAGTTTGTAGGCACTCATGCCCTCCTCTAGGAGAAATAAGAGTCATCATGAACACTGAGCTACTCTACAGCTCTGGTGTACCTATGCAGATTTCTCACTAATTACTTTGTACTGAAAGCTCTGAAACTCTTTGTTTTTTCTCAAGTAAAGCCCAGAGTTTTATTCAGAAACACACTGCCAGAAGAAATTTCCTCAGGCAAAATGCTCAATGCTGATGGCATCCTGGTTTGATTAGGGAAGACATGTAAAATCTGAGATGTTCTCATTCACAACAGCACATATTGTTCAGCACTAGCATGACCCTCACACTTCTGAACATCACACTATGTACTGGAACATCACATGGTGTAGAACAACCAACAGGGAAGAAATGCATGCTCTAAAAACTACCTTACCAAGAGTGAACATTCATGCGTGAATGACATTATCTCTGGACATTCAGCACAGGATTACATTTTGTTACAAACCATGCAAATATCCAGAACCCAAAGATTTGAGTCAGAGCTTTTAGAACATCGACCAAATCAGACAGCACCTACCCTTTCTCCACTAGACAACCAAAGCTGCATTACAGCTCGAGGCTCCAATCAATTTCAAGACCTACCACATGAAGTAGGATCTCGTAGAACATCCTTCCTTATTGATAAAGGGCCATCAGACTCTCCCAGCACACACAGCATAGGAGCAAGTAGTGACCATAAGAGAAACCAGCAAGTGCTTCACAACCTCAGCCCCTTCCCAAAATAAGGATGAGGGTCTTCTTCACTTCCAGTTGCAACTGTGTTTTGCAAGGTTTTTTTATTCTTTCTGTAAACTATGTATAGAGTATACAGAGAATATAAATTATTTCAGCCAGCTACCTGACCCTGAAGCTTGGCCTAGCTCAGCACAAAATACTAATACCTTCATGGCAATGGAGTTTGAACCAGAAAATCAATTCTGAACAGGGATGGGGCAGCATCTGAACACGTGAAACAGAGAGGAGCTAATAATCAATTATTGTAGTTCCTATTATCATTTTATTTGCTCTCAACCTGACTGTGGAAGCAGAATGGGAGTTCTGTCTCACCCATTAGCCTGGAAAGCAAGGCAAGATCTACAGCAAAAAATAAAAACACTAAGTAGCATCTAGATGAAACACAGTCTTTGCTTTTAAATGAGACAGCCCCTCTCCCCCCATCTTTGGAAGCAGTTGAATCAATTCCATCTCTTACCTGTATGGTCCCAGAGTCCTGCTGCCATAGTACAAAGCTTCTTCCCAGGATTCAAGGTTAATACAGGCATCCATGGCACAGTCAAGCATTTTCAGCTGATAGATATTTGTATCTGGAAGACGACCGGTATTGCTGTTCAAGAGACTCTGGCATCTTGCCAGAACCTGCTCCCACTCTGTTATTAGCTTTAGTTAAAGAAATATGGTTAATCAAATGAAAATACAAGGTCTAAATGTTGTTAGCAAGGCTTAAGAGCCACAAGGCATTAAGATAAAAAAGCTGCCATCATTCTAGACTCTGCTTCAATTCTTGAAAACATACTTGAACTCAGAAGTGGTAGCTTAGGGAACTATACGTTCTCTACACTCAGCAAAACAATTTCTAAAGAAGGCAGTATTTCAGCAGTAAGGGGTAAAAGAAAGATGACAAAATAAAATGATATTATAATATGTAACAAACTAAAATTCAAATACTTTTTATTTAGCTGCTGAAGCATTATTATTTACTTAAGCTTCTCCTCCAAATCTTAACACCCAAGGGCAAGAACCCATGGAAAGGTGTCTTAACAAAATGTCTCAGCAGCTAAAAAAAGTAATCTAATTTTTTGTATATTAAAATAACAGCATACTTCTAAGCTGCCCAAGATTTGGCTTAGAATTCTCATTAAATTAGAACCTTTTCTTGAAATTAATCACTCTTCTTTCTCTTTGAAACAGTTGTAAAGAGCACTGTTTTTTTTCATGTACAGCAGCATGTCTCATGCATGAGAAAGAAAAGCATTGCAGTTCTGATGTCTGACTGTAGTTCAGGATTAAGGATCTTGGCACTAAAGAAGATTTTTACCTTCAGTGCTACAAGAAGATTTTTTGTATGTTTGGAAGGAAGAAAAAGTAAGCTGGGGCTTGCATTCGCTTTAGCTGGATATTCTTTACCACAAATAACTTATTTTCATTACATTCTACACTGGTTTAACTTTTCTGTGGACCAGATTCTTCCCTCTCTAACCACACCCAAGCTGAATATCAATACTCCCACATTTTAAATTAGTACTGTCATCTGGGACTTTATAGGAGTCCCAGAATGCGAGCAGTCTAAACACCAAAAAGATACCACACACATCAGTAAGAACAAACCAAATTTTTTAAAAAATTAGACTTATAGTAAGAGAAGTAATAACATTGGTTGTTTCACAGTCCTTTCCACACAATCAGCTCGAGGAAGTTCAGCAGTTAGCTTCACGACATCACTGAAAATTCTGTTCACCCCAGTCCAGCAATGGATTTAAGTGTACAATGATAAACCTGTGATGAAGTAATTAGTCCTTCCTGAACATGGGAATATTTACATACTTAAATTTAAGAATGTGACCACTATGTGGCTGGGCCAGGATTTATAGCATGGTTGTTACAAGGCTAAACTAGTTATTTGTGAATTGCTCCCATGCCCTTGGATTGAAAGAACCATATAAGGGAAGGAATGTGTTATTATAAAATTGCACCTCAACCTTTATATCTCTGGCAAACATCCATGTGTTCTTTACAACTGATTAAGGACAGACCAACAGAAGAATGAGGGTTATTATTTCCACTTGATACAATTTTTGTAGAAAATACAAAGCACTGACATTCTTGAAAGATTATGATTTCAGCTGATGCACAGTGTTAGTCTGTCCACTTCTACATCTTATTATACCGCTTTGTTCACTCACTAGCATCTAATAGCAGATGTGCTATATTGCAAAACCCGTTGGGACCAAGCTTTCAGGTAGGTAAACTGCAAACCAGAAAACCCACTACCAGCTGCAACAGGACAAAAGAGAACCTGGCTGTCCTGCATCTGCCTGAGATTAGAGGAGCAGACCTCAAGCAGCTCTGCTCCTGTTGTGTGGCCTGCAATATAGAGGAATGTTTAGCATTACAACACTGTATCAGTTATCACCAGTAGCTCAGGTTTTGGAAGTCACTAACGTTCTCAATTGTAGGAACTGTTGGTTTAATTTGCTAGAAAAATTACTTTTGCAGCAACTAATGACTATGTGCCTCAGCCAGCAAGGAAGGTTTTCTATTCATTCTTGGCAAGCGGACAAACATCAAGCCCCCTCTTCAAGTACTCGTCACTGTATGCCAGTTAGCACCGGTGTTGTGGTGCAGTGGGAGGGAAGATGACACATTTCGTATAGCCTATGTCAGAGAATAGAAGCTGAACAGACAACGAAGACATTTTTTTTCAACCAGTCCTGATACCTTTTACTACAACGTGTTTGACTCATTTTAAAGTATCAGTTAAATGAGTAATCTTAACTAAAGATCCTAGCAAAATTCAGTAGTTGCAATTTCTCTTGCAATTAAATATAGGAATATTAAATAAGACCAGTATTCTGGCTCCATACTTTTGGTATAAAAATGACTGCAACTGCATGTTGCATATCTATAATTTAACTTTCGGGTTAAAACATGGGCCCTGAAGTACAGCAGAATGCCTGAAGATCTATTTCAGTGTTGTCTGTCTCAATCCAGTGACTACAGAGGAACACAAGACAGACTAGAAACTAAATGAAGATTAAAGTTAGATGAGAGGAGTGTTTTCCTTGTGCTAACAAACGATATTCTTAGATTAGAAAGAAACAAACTCCGTTTTTTTTGTTGTTGCAATAAAAATTGTGATCACTTGTTTCCAGCCTGGAATATCACTATGCAGACTTTGTTTTTTTGCTGCTGAAAAGGAGTACTGGAAGATTTAATTCTCTCTAGCTCCAGAGAAAGCCCACGTTTCTGAAAACAGTAAGGCATATTGCTACAATACGCCAAATTCAAGTCAGTGAAATTCCACTGAATAGACTAAGATGAGAGAGGGATCAATATACTCGTAGTCTTCTAGTAAAATTCTCCACCTCTCTTTTGCTCATCTTTTTGTGGCTGTTGCTGTTCACTAGTTTTTTTAATTGGATTGAATATCTACATGATGGCCATTAGGCTCCAGTTCTGTTTATTAGTGTGAGATCATCTCATTCAATTTGCTTAATTATCAGTTATTATTATATATTACTTGTATTATAACTTATTATAATGATTCTATGTTGTTTGCAGTGAACCTGACTGTGATTATGTCCTTGTTATTGCCATTGTTGTGCAAAGAATGAGAACCTGGAAATGTTCACAATGGGAGCAATGGGACAAAGAATTTAACATTTCAGTTTAAACTTTATTTCTTTTAGAAGTGGGTTTATATGAAGTGGTGGGCTGTGATGGCAGGAGTCTAAACCTGAGTCAAAATGCCATTTCACATCCTAGGTACCTACTCTCCCTGCCACGAAGCAGTTCCTGTCCAAGTAATCAGAGACTCTATTATTACTAATACAATTAGGAATATTACACAGTTCAAACATCAAATTAAAATACATTATAAAACTATACAAAAATGTAAACCTTTATGAAATAAATCTCAAAAGAATAACTGCGTATTAAGGGTCTGTCTGGATTGTTTTCACAACTGGATGACAGACTGCAGCCTGTCACTGAAAGGATACCTTCTTTCGATTTTGGATATCTCACTTCATTTACAGCATCTTTGACTTCTTTCCAGAAATGCTCTTCACCGGCCAATTTCTCAGCATCCTAGTTAATGGAAACAAAAGCATTTGACAAAAAAAACATTAAACTGAGAATGTGCAGTAATGACGAAAAACAGGTTTAAAAGATTACACTGACAAAAGCTACTTGTGGGGATTGTATAAAATAATTTCACCTGGGATTCATACTCACCCTGTGTTTGTAAGTAAATGAAATGATATCAAGAAAAATGAATGCAAGCTTGGAAACATTAAATACTCAAGCCATATATTAGGTTTGCAACAAGAACTATGATCAACCAGAAAAGAGCAATAATAGCATGTGATTTTTACTATCAAAATGCATTGAGCAGATCAAATTCTCTCAAAGACCTGCCACGAAATACTTCACAAATTCTCAACTACACTGTAGAAAGGATTTAGCAAATGATTTTGATTAACTTTTTGGTGATTATAGAGACTTTATAAACCATGGGAGGTTATCTTCATCCATTACAGTTATAAGCATGTGCTTACAGGAGAAATCGACTACTCAGAAAAAGCTTAAATCTGGTTTTCTTTCATAACTCATTATTTCTTCCCTGTTCCATCAAATTCTATAAACAGTAATATTTTCCCATCAGTTTGTCATAAAGAAGGCAAAAATGATTAATGGCTACAGCAGTAGTAGAAAGTTTCCCTTTTCAACTCTCTAACAGTGACTAACTGCACCTTAGGCAAACCACTTGGAACCAAATTATTAAAGCAACTGCAGATACAGTTAAGCATCTTGAGGGATTTCCATAAACATCTAGATATTCAATTTCCATTGCCATAAGCACTCAAACACCTTTAAAAATCTGGCATTTAAGACACAGCAGTTCATTATCTCTCTCTCATAAAAGGCTCCGCTACTCACAAAAGAGTTTTGTAAGTGCAGATTCTTTCAGGAGTATTTTAAAGACAGTTCTAAATATATTAGCCTCCCGCAGGGCAGGAGGTCTGGAGACGAACAGGGGCATGTGAATATGTAACCAAGCACTTTGTAACAAACAGATGCTCACTGGACATCAAAGAAATACCTGTATTAAAAAGCCTGTAATCTGTATCTGTCTAGAACTGCATGATTTTCTTACTCTACTGCTGCTTTTTTACCATAAATTCAGAACAGAAAATATTTATAGTGAGAATCAGCACTCACTTTCACATTTGATTTGCAGTTTTGTCTTTCCATCTGCTCCATGAAAGAGCAGACCTCTCTGCCTTCCTGGGATGATTAAATCAAGATTGGTCTCAGCTGCCCCACCATTCTGCAGGGCCTTACAAGGAGGGCAGCCTGACCCCAGGGCATTTTGCAGGGGTACTTGCCCTGCAATCAGTTCTCTGAACAAGATCACCTGGAAATAATTTTGTGCATAGCCGAATTTGCGATCAGAAGGCATAAGATGAATGTTAGGACAAACAAGCTCATACTGTAGAAATTTTATCAGCACAGTTAGTGTACATACCCAGTGCTCTTACAGCTTCGTGACAGACTTACACTGAATCTGTTTGCTTCAGTGTAACCTCTACCAGTTCTTACGGGACTACATCAATTTCTGAACTCAGCCTGTTAACCTGTAACAACCCATCTCTAAAACATCTTTGTAGATCAAGTGCTGCTCACTGGTTGATCTAAATGATAAATCTGGCCTGTAAGATACTAATAATGATGTCTGTGAAATTATAGGTTTAAGGAGCTACCCGAAAAAGAAAATTTGTTTTAAGCTATCTTTTCCCACTAGCCAAAGTATAATTCTCAGTATTGCTGTAACATGCTGTAAGCTTTCCAGCTAAAACCTCAGAAACGTGGGAATTGGGACAGATTTAGAAGTGAAAGAAAAAAACCCAACTGTACACCAAGTTGCAGGCCAATGACTGATGCACCATTAGGGCTCCCTCTGCACACAGTGGGACTGAGGGATGAATCAGGTTAAAGTGTTCACTGACATGGGATTAATTTTTCTCTTTCTTGTGCAGTCTTTTGAGTTGCTTTCCACTGTCTTCTAACATTTCATTAACAACACAAAGCGGTACAAGGTTGGGGTTTCCACTAACCTTTACATTAGTGCATAGGGTTGAGTCATCACTGGCTTCATATCCAGGTAGAGAATAGGGTGTGTGTCAGACCAGTAATCTCCCAGTCCTCTCTGGATTCATGGTCTTTATCCCTTTTGTAAGAGTATTTAGCATGCAGGGAGCTGGGCAGGATGCCCAGCTCTGGGAACGATTTAAGTCACAGGTTTCAATGAGATGTTTTCTATGTTCTCAAGATGAGGCATTTTGGGGATTGGCTTACATTAAGAACAAGCAAAGACATGGCTCGTTGGGCCTTTTACACCTCTACCG
>Ga0181612_166710_pt1 | contig 12954 bp, 7 predicted proteins | sample HoacroProtozoa21_FD_119630 | JGI IMG/M metagenome (GOLD analysis project Ga0181612, IMG submission 119630) | Hoatzin crop microbial communities from Cojedes, Venezuel. Combined Assembly of Gp0051906, Gp0051904, Gp0051908 | reverse complement strand
GGCCTTGAACGTTTCCAGGGATGGGGCCTCCACTACCTCTCTGGGCTATCTGTTCCGGTGCTTTACCATCCTCAGTGTAAAACAATTTCTTCCTTACATCTAGCCCAGATCTGCTCTCCCTTAGTTTAAAGCCATTGCTCTTTGCTCTGTCGCAACAAGCCCTGCTGAAAATATTTTCCCCATCTTTCCTATAGGCCTCTTCAGGTACTTACTCCCAAAATAAAACTTAGATCTGAGATGGAATCAAATTTGAAAATACCACCAAGGGCAAAACACCTCACAGCAACATCACTCCCATAAGACAAAATGTAAACTCAGCAAAGGAAGAATTAAGGTAAGGCTTAAAAGGAATCCCAGACAAGGTAGGGTTTAGAAACCTACTGTATGTACAGTATCTTAACCCTGTTCTCTAGTGAGGTCCTGCAATAATGATACGAACAAGGCTCTACCGGTTTATTATCTGTGAATTACTAGATTTGCCTTTAATACCAGTAAATTAGATTAGCCTGATGTTTAAATTCATACCTGAAAGCCTGCCTGTTTTTTCTATCAGTTGATCTAACAGATCTTACTTGCTACAAAGTTGTTCATACTCATTCTCCACTCTTTTTTCTTTCTCCTTACGGTGTTATTTACTGAACTATAACATCTTGTCTGCCACAAACTCTCAGTTTTTATAGGTCCTGTTCCCAGAACGAAAACTTACTAGAAACGGTGCCTTCATTTCCTGAAGTACGATTTTTCAACCTGCAAAAATTACCCAGAACACATGAAGGCTGGAAAAGGGTTTCAGAGAACCAGTTCTCTAGTCCCTAGGGTGCTTTGTCCTCACACTCACTTGCTGGAGATGACTAGATTTGTCTAACAATATATTTAGGTCTTTTTAAACCACTGAAGAACACAGAGGTGGTTTTTAATGAAATAAATGTTACACACTACAGCAACACAAACAAAGCGTGTCTTTGCGTCCCGTACCTGATGGAGATACCAGAGTGACATGAAGATCACCTCTACGTGAATACTCAATCGTTGCCTCAAGCTGCACATGCTCCAGAGATGCAATGGAGTTTTCTTGACCCTCACAGGCTTTTGTGGGAATTTCAATGATGACTTCCTCATTTGCTCTTAATAATCTGGCAAAATTACAGCAGCTCTTTGATTACTCAACGAAAATTTTGATTCTGGACCATTATGTGAAGTGCAAATGACACATTTAACACCCTTTTCAGAAGGATGAGAAAGGAAGAAGTAAAGACAAATTCTACATTCATTGTTTTTTTGAATGATCCAATAAAAACCATGGGAAGTTTTGGAAGCACAGATAATACGAAAGTGGACCAAGTGACAGGCACGGCATAATCACAGAATCACAGAAAGTTCGGGGTTGGAAGGGACCTCTGCGGGTCATCTAGTCCAATCCCCTTGTGCCAGACACCCTGGTACCCAGCAAGAGAGTCTGATAATCAAGGGTTCCTGTCAACACTTCGTTGTCCCAGAAAGACTACAAAAAAACAAAACCAGTCTGTGCTGTCAGCTGCATCACAGGACTGTAATAGACTTCTACTTCGATCCCTCTTTCAAATATCCTGAAGAGCTGTTATCACGGAGTTAAAATACTGCATCAGGCACAGCCTTTTTAACCTTCGTAGTCAATGCCATCTCAAGGAAAAAGCTTACAACTTCTATACATTCTCTACACAGAGAGGTACCGCGCATAGTTTTCTCTGCATAATTTCCATTACTTCTAATGATAAAGGTGTATCTAAATCTACACGTGAACAGTTCTAATCTCAGAATCTTGGGATCTTTGTTTCTATAACATAACATAGAGGATTGCAGTAAAAATACATAAACAGCAAGTATTACATACATCAGTACTGGATCAGCACTCTGTGGAAAGGAGAGCGCTCATAAAAGCAAATTGACAGGAAAATAGCATAAATAACAAGGTTATCAGGCAGTGACACTCCAAAACACTGTAATCTGTTTCTACAGACAGATTTCTGGTGCACTCACACAGTCTAATTTCGATCTTTGAAATAGCCATATTTTTTCTAGACAACAAACCCTAAGTGAACAAGTAGAGATAAAAATGCTGTAGATATCCTTACTGATGGAGATATCCTTACTGATTAGCTTAAGTGACTAATTATAAGTTAACTGTATGCTGAGCTCAGTTTAGGCTCACCATGCTGGGAGCACTTGTGAATGTGGCTGCTAAGTCTTTTTAGTGAGCCTTTGAGGCACTTGTATTCATGAGAGATGTGCTACGGATGTGACTAAAGCTCAGTATATCACCTTGATTTCAACTCATATCATGCCTGTCACAGGAGAAGAATTGCTAAGACCGATTACAGATTTTTTTTAAAAAAATCTCTGGGAGATTTTTCTATCTTTTTGTTCATCTTCTGATAGCGGTCTAAACATTCCTACCTTATCTGACCAAGTCCAGTCTCACAGTATCATCCATCCATACGCTGGCTGCACAAGCAGACATAATAATCTTATTCTTTGTTAAGGCTTCATGCTAGTAATTTCCATCAGTCTTACACTAAAAAAAGCAAGCAAAGCAATGCTGCTTGCCTGCCCCTGAGGAATACAGTAAGGCAAAACCAAACAAATCAAAAGAAATCTCTGGGTCTGGTTCACAGTAATCTGTGCAGAATACTATCCTTCGGGCTTTACTAGATAGATGTAAGCTTAGCCACTGCTAATGCAAATTCTTACCTTGGTTCAAAGCTTTTGTCTTTGACAATACACTCTCTCTTTTCTGGTACACCTTTCCATCTTTTGGGATCAGCTAAATCTACCAATGCATTGGCATTGAGTAGTCCAAACCCAAATCGGCTGTTGACCATCAGTCCCGCTCCATTCTTTTTCCATCCTGGATTTCCAGCCAGTGGATCATATTCTGAGGTCCACACTACCAAGTGCTGCATATCCCTCCATGTTAGATTTGGGCTGTTGAGAAAATGTCCCTGGTTAATTGTTTCAGGACTACCTGCCATTTTCTCTCAATCATCAGTCCATAACAGAACACGCTTTGAAGGTATATGGCATCCCATTATTTTAAAATACAGACCATGTCGCATCCTTGTCCCCACAATACTTCTCCAGGTAGACAAGACTTGTGTGTAAATGAAGAACGGGTATCTAGCAGGATTAGAGTCCAATTCTTCAAAATTACTCAGGCATTTCATTACCTAGTACCTAGTAGTTCCCTTCAGCCTTTACGGGATCTGGACTTTGAAAATTCGCCAGGTATTTGATTCCATCTGTGACTAACTCTATCCTTTAAAATATGGCCCTAAGTATCGTGGCTTATGTCATCAAAGGAGTATGCAACAGAACATGGAGCTGAACCTACACCATTCAAGTACTAAGCCTACACTCTAATGCCAGAAGTGCTTTCTGTGAAAAAGATGTTGTCCTGTCCTGTCCTGTTCTTTCTTACCCTCTCTAAGTCGTACATTCTGACTACCAACCCTGCAGGATCTGAACCTGCCTGCTCCCTGCCTGCTCTGACAGTCAAGCTTGGGTACCTTCCATATTAAGTCTCATCCCTGGCAGAAAACGTTCTGTAAATTGACTAAAGACATAATTAAAATGCCTGCAACCTACTGTCTCTAAAACACGTTCTTCTGATACATGTGCAGCCTCACTACTTTTAAGTGCCATTGACCAGACTTTAGTAAACAATTGTTGCCAATGCACAAAATGGACTAAATTCCCTTGGTCATCACGTTTTACTTACATTGGTTCTGCTTTACTAGAAGGTGATGAGGCAAGTAGCTGCTTATTTTTGTCATCAGGCTGAGAAAGTCTGACTGACAAAAAGTGGAGCTACAGCATGAGATGGTGCTACTTTCAAATAGACAACATTTCGGAGGAGATGGTGGGGTGGCTGAGAGAGAGGAGTTTCAAAGGTAATTGTTTGACATCTTACTTTGCTTCCAGCGCCAGAGCAAAAATTCCTGCTGCCAGTGGCGCAGATGCAGAGGTGCCAGTGTGAGTTTCTGTACACTCATTGTGAAGATCAGCACTTGTCTGACAGAAAAAAACAAAAAAAACAGATTGTATGAATAAACAGTTGTAAATACAGTCATATCCACACTCACAAACGTAACCATGTATCCTTTACTTGGTGCGTATTAATACATTCCTCACCAGCAGAAAAAGTGATGGATGTTTAAATCCGTTCATATTTCAATCCACTCTTTTTACTTCAGCTATAATTTTTGTATCAAAACGCTTTGTGTTGGAACAAAATACTCCCACACTGAATATCTTATTTTAGTCTAAGGTTTCACAATAAGTGTTTCAGGCTTACTGGTGAATCATAAAAACAGATCATTGTGTTGGGCCTAGAACATTTAAAATTACTGCTTGCTGGAAAATTACTCATAGGATTAGTATTGGTGTTCTGCTCCCTCTTCAGCAGAAGAACTATAATTTGCAATGAAAAACGTGCTTTATTTGGAAATTAAATACGAGACTCATCTGCCCATGTATCCACATCTCAGCTATGAAGAGAAGCCACTTAGGAAGGACTGATCTCCTGGCTCACTTGGAATGACATTGTTTTAATCCCCATCAGTGTAGCTTATTGTAAAATTAGCATCCACCAGGGCTGAACAGAAATTGTAAGTACTTAAACATTATTTTATCACAGCAATTTTCTTCAGTAAAAGTTATTTCTTGCACAGTTAATGAAGACACATAGGCTGCTCTGCCTGCTTGCAGAGTACCTTTTACAGGTTTGGAATCGCTACTGTTGCTGCCTTATGTGGGGGCTGACAATCTTACAAAAGCTAATGGCAAGGTGTATCAGAGGTACTGACTCATATTGTACACCAACTTCACAGGTTCTTTTTCCCTTTTACTCTAAGTATCTCTTCATCCGCCATTTCTGAAGAAGTGGACCATATCAAACTTCATGCAAAGACCTCTGTCATATACAAACAGCAGACAAATTCAGCACGCTTATGTAACTGCATTGACACAACGATTTTGTTAGCCATTGCTTTACAGTAGAAAATGTTCTAGGAATACAGTAATTTTTTTGGATTACAAATCCCTCAGTGTTTCAAGGCAAAAGCACTAAGCATGTAACACATAACGTAAAGCAGGCACTTGAAACCAACCATTTAAGAGCTCTCACTTGTTATCTGCACACATAATACGTTTCTATATTTGTTCTGAATCTGGTAAAAACAACCTACAATTCTTTGGTCAGTATAATCCCCACTGCTGTATGCTGTGGCCAGAGTTGAAGAGCACTTCTCTGCATACCAAGGCGAAAGGCCTTGCTGAGAAGCACTGCTAATGGAGATAGTGTAGATACTATCAGTGTAACCATCACAGTCACAGTTGTCACCCTGACGGCCTCCGTTCCCAGAAGCCCATACGAAAATGGAGCCTTTCCCGTTTCGGCCCTGAAAATGGAAATGAGTGGTTAGTAAAGAGATTTCAGGCTCTGCAATGTATTCTTAACAACTCCTCCCACCCACCCCCCAAGCCTAATATATCAAACACTTTCAGGCAGAAAAGGACAATTTTCCATAAGAACTGGAGAACACAGAGACAGAAGAAACCAGCAACCTGAGGTATCCTACTTCACACCCTAGAGTACATCTCTTAGTTCGACTAGTCTAGGTTTAGTGTTCCAGGTACTGCAACTTTCCTCAGAATAGGTTTTTAGGTTAGAAGCAGAGTCAGTGCTCAACAGGTAAGTTTTCCCACATGCTGATGTTTTGGTCCTGAACATTTCTAGGAAAAAGGCTCATTTTTTTTTTAATAAATGGCAAGTCTATCAGGGCTTATTTCACCCGCTTTTCCTGCAGTCACAGAGGTACAAGCAGTGTGAATCATGTACATGATATGACCTTTCCACCAATTTATTTTTTGTAAGGAAGCCTTCCACGCTTAGCATTCGCTTCCTGAAACACAGCAAACCAGGAAGCACATCTGACTGAAAACCCTCCCTTCTCTTACATATCTGTGGGCCAGTACCACCAGCCTCCAGACATAACCACATCCATTCCCTGCTCGGGTCTCCAGTCTGTAATGAGGGAGCAGCAGCTAATAACTGATGCTGACAGCTGACAGCGTGTAAACCACCACAGCTATCACAGAGGAAACAGGTATCGCCCCACCCAGTCTTACTCTGTGCTAGTCCTTCAGAGGAAAAAAATCCATTTTGCGTGAAAAGCAAAAGTTCCTACGCTGTTCATTATAAATATACATACATTTCTCTGGTGACAGCAGTTGAGTTACAGACTTTTACCATTCCACTCATATGAGATTTGAAGTTATTTGTGCAAGTGCTAAGACATTTGCAGTGTTTAAATCATTACAAATAAAGAAAAGTAAGCTGTACTCTGCTAAAATGGGAAGGACTAGCCATGTCAATTACAGAAAAGGAGATAGTATCTTCCTTTGAGACTAACGGCTGCAATCCCAAAAAGCACTGGTATGTGTAAACACCTCCTTTGACTTCACTTAGAGTGCCTCTCAGATGTTTAAGGCTAAGCATATGCTTAAGTGCTTTGCCAGGCCAGCAATGGAGGCGTGAGGGATGAAAGCGATGGGCAACCCCAACTCTGGCTGACTTTAAGCAGAATGAAGACCATTCAGACCCTTGCAAAAGGAAGCCTGACAAATTAATGGGTAAATCTGCTCCCTTAAGAAATACAACAAGTTATTTAAAAAAATACATTCTTCACCAGATTACTTACTTTTTCAGAGTAAGACCACTGACCATTGGTTGCCTAATCATTTCCTCTAATTCTCCCTCTGCTCTTGCTGCCTACCTCTGAACTTAGATCTCTGTTTATCACCAGCCCACTCCTCTCGGGCTCCATTCTTCCCTCAGAGTATGTTTGTCAGCTGTCAGACTCTTCTTTCTTCTTCTCTCCTTCCGTCTGCTAATGTTAACTGCCCTTTTTCCAAAATCCTCTTTTTCTTTGCTTCTGTCCTTCAAGCTTTCCTCCATTTCTCTCCTCTGCTGTCTCTGTTTCAGTTTTCCTCACTGTATTAGTACCTGTCCATCTTTAGACATCTTTTCACCTCACTGGCAAGAGCAAGAGCAGCTTATCCATACATCCCCAGTAGCTCTCAGTTTGCACCCTACTTATCATCCAACCAGATCTAAAGAGGATAACATAAAAAGGAACTGTAAAACATTGTTTCCAATACTCTTCATTATGCATTTCTACTATCTTCATCTAAATTGGATCACGATACACACCAATTTATAAACTAACGCAATTAACATAATACAAGCCCATGCACAGGGTGCTAAAATGCATGACTATTTCACAAAGCAAAATATTCAGAAAGCAGAAATTTTGTATTAAATTTTATAGCCTTTCAGTGGAGAAATCCAATTACTGTTCAGTGCAAAACAAGCAGCAGAGAAGGGTGGGGGTAGGGCGAGACAAAGGCAGCAGAAGTAAGGATGGAAAAAGAAAGCTTATCTGTGGAGAACGGCAGCATAAAACCAGCTTCCAAAGCTCTAACGGTGCTTTTTTAAAAGTCCTGTTCCAACTGGTAATTTCTGACCTGTACTATTAAAATATATCTTCTCCTTTTCAAATATGTTTGAGCAAAGAGAGCACAAACCATTGTTGCTTCTTCCCTGATATCAAACATTTTAGAATTTTGTTCTCTGCCACATTTTATTGTCTCTTTCTCTTAAGTACTGTACCTGTTTTATCCCATACTCAAAAGCCTTCTGTGCCAGTCTCCCAGGTCCCTCCACGGTTTTACCATCATCATTAGGGCCCCAGCTTGCACTGTAAATATCCACATGCTCTGGGTTGAAACCAATAGAACTGGCTTCAATTGCATCGGTGACTATTCCATCCAGCATACGTATACCTTAACAGAAAAAAAAAAAAAGCAGACTGGATTCACTCTCTGTTCCCTCTTCTTTCCCTTCGTTAAGTGTTTGTAAAGTCTCCAGCAAAATTAATACATAACTATTGCAACCACAGCCTACTGCTGTTCATATAAGTAATTCCAAGGACAGTTCACGCCAGTGTGAATCAGTACACTCACCCTTTATTTACGGAGCTCAGTGCTCACCACAAACATTAAGAAAACCCTCTTAAAATCTCGGCTGCCTCTTATTTACATCTTTCTCTCTTTCTACAGAAAGCCAAGAAGATCATGTTTTGCTTACCGTCCCTAATTTTTCTTATTGCACTGAGGTCTTTCTTGACTCTCATCCTCTCTGCCAAATCTGTAACAAAGACTTCTCAAACTGCTAAGCATGCCACTAAAACTAAACAGAATTTATCAATGCCACTAAAACTAAACAGAATTTATCAACCCTACCTTTATTATCAAGAGTCCTAAGAGTCCTAGTTCAAAGATGCAGTGCTGAACACTCTCACTTAAACACATTGTCCTCACAGTCATTAATGTTTTGCTGTCTTTGTGATCCTGCTATTTCACTAGCTCTTCAATCTTCACCACAAAAAATTCTCACTGTTGTTTTACTGCCGCATTTTTTCTACTTTAAGCAGTCCAGAGATGCTAGAGATATGTAGCCATTAACATTTTATTAGGAACTGCATGATCTAATCTTCTTCAGAGCAAGCCTGATCTCAGTGGTACTTAAAATTCAGTGGCAGACAGCGGTTCATCTGCACTGGGTCTCTCGCTTTGCAAATCCCTAGCTCTGCAGGAGGATTTTGTTACCACTGTCCAGTGCTGGAGGAGGACAGAAGTAGCAGAAACCTGGCAAAATTCCCATTCTGGCTCTCCCAGCAACAGCAGCGATGTAAGAGCCACAGCAGTCAGGATTCAGCCTGTGTTTTCAAGCAATAAAAATGTCTGGGCTGTCTTGAACTTGGCAAGTTAGTACTACAGCAGCTGCACCATTAATGGCAGTTGGTGAATTATGAGTACTCATGTTCTAGTATTTTCAGCAAAATGGTGATTTTTCCAAAGCACGGCAGGCAAAATGTGATTGTTCTATTTAAAAAAAAAAAAAAAAAAAAGGCGGGGAAAAACCCCCACACACTCACCCTTGCATCTCAGTGTTCTTTTTTATACTATCAAGCAGGAAAAAAAAAGACTAAGCATAATTGTTCTCCCAAACGGCTGGCCTCTAAGACTCTTAATACCTCCGAGATAAAGCTGGGCTTTATTATTTCATATTAATTAGAGGCAAAAAACAGACAAAGGAGTTAATCTGCTCAACCACACCTACTCCACTATCACTCACAAAGCTGGGAAAAGAATCAAGGCATATCCTGCGCCTCAGGTACCAAAAACACCACTTACCCTGGATAGGCTTAAACTCGTCACATTCTGAATACTCATTTTTCAGTTGGCTCAGAATTGTTATATTCTTTCATACCAGTGCGCTGTGAGCAAAGATCTGCCTGTGTGGAAATGACTGCAAGCTCCGGGTGCTAGCTTGCAACACATAATGAGATACTGGGAATGCAGAGTGCACAGATATTGCCCACAGAGGAGGACAAAGCCAACCCTGCAGATAAATAACGCAATAAGGAAGAAAACAAGAACACTGACAGCACACTGATGAAAACAGCTCAAGAAAAAAGCCTGTGGTCTTGTCTTTGTGATCTCCAAAAATCCTGCTTGTTTAAGTCAACCCAGAGATTTGATGACTGCAGTGGTATTTCCCTAAGCAGACTCTAATTATGTCCTCTTGCATAAACTCTCTCCTATTCTTGCACATGCTTGCTCCCATCATCAGTCCCACAAAACAAAAGGGCAAAGCCCAAGGTAATTTCAGACACATACATGTATCTGCCTGGCAGAAGGCTATTTTTAGCAACACATCACTGTGCGGGAACTCTCAATCCAGTCCTTTGTAAAATGGAGCTTCTTAATCATTTGATTTCCATGGCAGCACCAGAGAAATACCGTAGCACAGCGCTATGGTTAGGTACGCACAGATGTATATTCACCCTGCTCTGCCCCAAAGGTGATCAACACACACACACATGCAGCTTTCTCAGCTGCATGGAGAACAAGAGGCGACTGTTAAAGGACACTGAAAGGCGTCACTTTGAAAAGCATCATTAAGAAGTACTTTTTTCACACAGTGCACAGAAAAGCCTACGGGATTCACAGCCACAAAGTACCGAAGAGACTAATCAAGGTTTCAGAATAGGGCCAGGCATTGCTGCAACCAGTGAGAACGCTCGGGATCACTGAAGCCAGCATTTTCATGGGAAACAAAAAATTTTGAATGGAATCTTTTGTTTTACCCCTCCAGACAAAGTCAAACCAACCTCTGATGCTGAAGGTTAGAGAACAAGCTATTCCAAATGTCAGGGTTTCTTTCCCTAAAGCAGCTATTGCTGACTATCAGAGAGAACGCATTGGCTGTGGACCACCGCATTTATCCAGTATGGCAATCGCTACCAGCAAACAGCCACTTACAGAAGACATCCTGAACTAATGTCAAATAGAAGTGTGTAATGTGTCATTTCACGGACGTGGAAAAAAATAGGAGAAAGCAAGCCTGTGAAGAAATGAATCGTGTATAGCCTGGAAAACCAAAAAAGCCTTCCAGTGTTTAGCCACTCCACATTTCTCTGAATCTTTTGAAGACTTCTCCTGCCTTGCATTGCTCTTTGAACTTATTTTTGTTACATCCCTATCATAATCAGGCTGGTCATATGTTACAGCTTACAATTTCTTTCAAGTTTGCTATTCTTTCTCCTCCCCCCTGCCCAGGTATACACAGCTTTCTGGGTAACGTGGATTTCTGGACTGCTTTTCCTCCTGTTATTTTCCTTTTCTAGACAAATCACCCTGCACAGATCTGTAGTTTGCATTTGCAAATGAACACAGAGCATATGCAAATAACTGTGGAAGAACTTTCTCTGTAGATGTAAGTGCCTTAAAATATGGGCACAGCAGGAGTTCAGACATCTTTGTAGCGTCATCCGTTTTGCCCTGCTTTGAAAATTTGGCGTCTTCGTCTTAGGAGTGAGATATTTTCTTTAAACAAAGCACAACAGCATAATGCATTATGGCAAAGGCAGACTGCAAAGCTGACATCTATGACAGCTTAGTAGAGTAAATGGGAACCTACAAACATAAGACTGAAATGGTGGGAATGGCAGCTATGGGTGTCAATTGCCACTCATCGTCCCTTTATTCAAAAGGAAAAAAGGGAGTAATGGAAAAACCAGGACTGTGCAAGTATCTTCCTCTGAGCTTAATAACCATTTGCAACTGATACTTTGATCATGAGTATTTCATAAACCTCTAATGGATTAAACTTTCAGTCATCGCTGCAAAAACAAAAAAAAGACAACACTGATTGACGGGCAAGCAAGACTACTTATTTTCAAAATTAACTTATGATGATAGTAGAGAAGTAAGCTGTTGACAGAAAAACCACAGCAGTTCGAGTATCTTGACTGATATGACCTTTCGAATGCAATTTTGTAGATGGACACAATACCCTGCAAGCAAGGGTAGGTATAAATTTGTATATTCTTACTTTCACTCTACTCAATCCCTCTGTTCCCCCAAGCCGCCTCTTTCCAGGATAACCAACTACAAGGGGTCCAGCACTGCTTAGAAGATATAGACTTATCTCTGGGTACAATATAGGTTGTTGCTATTACTATTACAATTATTAATATTAATATTACTATTATAATCATAATCACCACCTATACCATTGTTTCTGTTGTTATATATTCCACCTATATTCAGCTGATAACCAAATTCCAGAAAGTATGCTGACATTCAAGAAATGCTCTCATATAGATGTAATGCTTTGCGCTATCGCCAGACAAGATTTTGTAGCCTAACACTGCAAGATTGGTGTTTTCTCACAAGGACCAATCACTCATATTTCAGATTAATGGTAGCTGAAAACGCTCAGCACTTCCCAGGATCTGTCTCATTTCCATTCACACTAGACATCTAATTATTTAGGTTTTCTTACCTCCAACTCTGGAATTGTAGGCTACTCCAACTCCGCATTTTCTGTTGTTGGCTTGCATAGCAATTTCTCCTGCACACCTTGTCCCATGCCTGAATAAATACAGTAAGAACAAACAACATCTCATAACATCTTTGTGTAATGTACACAAAGACTCATCAATGACCTTCTTGAATTGGTGGAAGCCTTCCTTTAAACGAATGCAACTCAGCTATTGAATAGCTTTTGAGTTGTACCTACATGACATAAAAATACTTGTTTCTCTTAGCCCTCAATCAACATAATTTTACCTGCTTAATGACCAAGAGAACACTGTGATGAGATGACAAATACCTAATCTCAGTCACACCGAGGTCCACAGACCTATCAGATACCAGTGTTTTATTAGAGTGCAAAAGCAGCGTAAAAGTATGGGGCTAAGAAGCTGCTAAACCTCTTCAGACAGAAATACGACACAAGTCTTCTTTAATCACACAATTAGATACTCTTTTTTTAATTACTGCATTTATTTAGGGTTTCAGAAAGTTAGCCTTTAAAGCATCCTCACCATTGCTAACTTTTTCTTGTAACTATTTTCTACGCAATATTTTTTTGCCTTAGGCGATTCTTATTCCACAATGCAGAAAATCTTCATGTAAGTGTAATTGTAAGAGAGTTGCGTTATTTAATACTACAGGTTGTTATTCAATGAAGTGTTTGAATGCTTCTGGGCTGAATTCCATTTACTTATTAATAAAGATTAGAGGTAATACAGGCAGATTTAAGAGATAATGTCATTCAAACAAGAGCATAGTGGCTTCTTGTTCTTATATAATACTGTAACAAAGTAGAAATGTCATTTTTCAAATGTCTTATTCATGGGACATTTATCCTTTGGTTGATCGGGTTTTTTCCTCACACACTAATTTATGTTGTAGATGCTACTGTATTTCCTGACAGAAAATAGGGAACAGGATCACAGAATCACAGAATCCCAGCATGGCAGGGGTTGGAAGCGACCTCTGTGG
>Ga0181612_160372_pt1 | contig 12954 bp, 6 predicted proteins | sample HoacroProtozoa21_FD_119630 | JGI IMG/M metagenome (GOLD analysis project Ga0181612, IMG submission 119630) | Hoatzin crop microbial communities from Cojedes, Venezuel. Combined Assembly of Gp0051906, Gp0051904, Gp0051908 | reverse complement strand
GCTGTGGATGCCCCCTCCTTGGAAGTGTTCAAGGCCAGGTTGGATGGAGCTCTGAGCAATCTGGTCTAGTGGAAGATGCCCCTGCTCATGGCAGGGGTGTTGGAACCAGATGATCTTTAAGGTCCCTTCCAACCCTTACCATTCTATGATTCTCTTTAAGGTTTTGTGTAGTGAGAGGTGATGTCTCTGTACTTATGGCATCCTAGAAGAGTTTTTACTGGTGAGTTCACCCCATTGTGCCCAAAAGCAAGCATGGCATTGGGTCATGACAATTGGCTAACATCATCGGTGTTTTTCTTCAGTGGGTGTTATCTGAGTCACTGTTTGATGGTACATAGTTTTTAGGCTAAAATTATTTAACCATCTGCCAAGCCATAAAAATGCAGCGACTCTGTTCACTTGCAGTTCCTCGCTGCTTACAGATGGCATGGTGTGGTACAAAAAGTGCTCTGTAAAATGACACATGCAGCGCATCAAACGCACTCCAACAATACCGTTTGGAAGTAGCCAGCCCAGCACCATCCTTTAAATATCTTTTTGCCTTTTAGGTGAACAAGGCTTTGAAGCAGAAGTCTGATATAGAACATTACCGTAACAAGCTGCGCTTGAAAGCCAAGAGGAAGGGGTACTATGATTTCCCACAGGTTGATAACAACAAGGGGCTGACAGAGAGAAAAAGGATGTATGAAAAAAATCAGAAGGAGCGTGACCACATTTTGGATCCAGATGGAGATGTCTCGTCTCCATTTGCTGAGCCTAAGAACAGGTGAGACTTTTTATATGCAGTTCTTCGTCTGGGAAGCAAGTTGATGTCCAGGGGCTGTAGGGAATCAAAGGGGCCATTCTTAATGAGCCAGCTGTTTGCTGTATGGTCAGCTGGGCCCCCCGACTCTATGGAGAAAATTCATATAACTCGTGATTATTTATGAAAATGTGTAAAACTGCAATGTGGTTAAAAAGAAAGAACTGGAAAGACAAAAGAATAAGGGAAGGGACTGTTGGAAGTTCTTGTGAGTCATTTTCCAAGTAAGGTCAATAGAAAAAGCGGTGGTAGATTTTTTGGTAATACTGAGAGTGGACTTAAGCCAGAAAGTTAGCATCTGAATTGATTCCTTTCCAAAATTTAATGGTGTGATTATTTTGTCGTTATTTTTATCTGAATATAAATATTGCAGTAGGTATAACATAACAGAACCAGTGTGTTGTCCATGTATTTCAGTAAGTCCTGCAGGGCTGGTATCTGTAGGGATGTGTGTGTACCTGTTATTGGTGATCTTCCTGTGCCTTTAACAGAGAAAGTCATAATTTGCTCACCTGTGACGTGAAGCTGACATATTATATAACAGTATTAATGTTTGATTAACACTTCACTGCCTCTTGAAGATGGCACACCAGCAGTATTCATCTCTATGTTTTAGAAATGAGGAGGAAGTGTACATGCTGATGCTGCCCGAGCCTATGGTGGGTGGGTGGACCTACTCCATTGCTTGTGCTCTCCGAAGCACAAGTTGACACATTGAAAAGAGGAGATCACACCAGTCCTACCCCAGGAATGTCACAGTATGCAGATTTCTCTTCCTCAGGGGTGGTGGAGGCGTGAAGGATTATAAGAGTGTGTTTGCCACCTCGCACCTCAAGGGCTCTGGTTCTTACTGTAATCAGGGACCAGCAGCAGTTGATCCATGAGAGAAAAAGGGATACTGAAGTACAGTTCCTCTGGAAATGGTCTCATGACTGGAGGTGCAATCTTGCATCCCATCTCCTGGAAAGCTCAGACCAAAGTTTTCCTATCAGCATAAATCATGACTGCAATGAAAGCATCAGTGGTGACACAGTCTTTGCACACAGTTCAACTTCAGCCGTTACCCTTGGGGCACAGAGATGAAAAAGACTGTAATGGGAATTATAAAAGCAGTGTTGGCTCAGAACCCGGGCAAAAACTGTGACTGGATGAACTTCTTTAGGTTTAGAGTTAAACTACTGAGGGATACTACCCTTGATGGGCCATTTCCCAGAGTTGCACTGGTCAATGAAGAAAAAAGATGCTGACTTAACTGTATGTTATGTCCTTGCTGGAGGGTCTGGGGCATCATTTCTGTGTGCAGTTTTCCAGTGAAGGAGGAATAAATTGCTCCAAGTGCACTGAAAACATAAGATACCGAACCCTCAGTACACAGGAGTCTTGCTCTGCCTGCACAGTCTGTCCAGAAGACAGAAATGAAATAGTAGAAACATTGATATGACTGTGTGCTGTGCATATAGTGAAGGACAGTAGCATTACTTTGGATATTTATTGTGTCGCATGCCATGCAGGAAATGTTTAAAACATTACACATGAAGCTTTAATGCTAACCATCTGCTTTTTGTTAAATATACTGATGTTTGTTTGTTCATGTGCCAATGTGCTGAAAGATCCCGGAATACATTTTTTCTGCATGCTTTCTAATGTGTTGCGTAAACTTGTCATAGTCTATTTGAGATAGTAATCACTGGCATGACATAAACTGCTTAAAGGCAGGTATACTGCTGTAGAGGAATGATTTCGTGTAGCTGAACCATAAAAGGCTGACTGCTGGATTTACTTGTTAAATGTATAGTCTACATCCCTAAATAGGAAGAGAGAAGAACCTTTTCTGATGCACTTTCTGTAAAGACACGAAGCATTTAAAGAACTTCACAGATGTTGCAGATGTTTGCAAACAAACCAATTCCAAAGTCTATGCTACAATTTCCACAGACCTGGAACTGAACTTGATGTGCTGCAACACACGACTGCATTATTGTCTTCATTTTTCTAACTAAAAATAAGATAACTAAAATGGCGTACTACTGGAGGCAAACCTTGAATAATACTGCAAGTGAAAAAGTCTATTCCACTCTTCTCTGTTTTGTGTGTATTGCACTAACTTAAATCACATTATTACAGTATTTCCAAAATATATCAGAAAATAGAGATGCAGTTGATTACGTTATTAAAGATCACCTTTACAGTTTGGATTTGTTTTAAATTGTATTTAAAAGTCATTTACAAAACATTGCCACTAAATAATTTGATCTGCTCAAGAACAAACAGCTTTGTGCTCTTAGTACCCTTGAGTCATCTGTACCATAAAATTCATGTTTTAAAACGTTCCAGTTGTGTTCCCAAAAGGCACTTGCTAACCTATTTGAATGCCAGTTGTTAGCGTTCATACCTCCTTTCTCATTAGTAAAACTTTCTTAAATGAGCTAATTGGCAATCTCAAGACAATTTTTAAGAGCCTACTGATGATATGCACTATTCTGGGTTTTTCTTTAATAGTTTGTAATCAGGTCAAGAATCTGCATGTATTAGAGAGCTGTATATTTGAATCCCTTAGAAAAATATGTGACAACTGCTTCAACTAAGTATTTACGGACCTATTGTAAAACATGTATGAAATTTTAGAGACCTTTAATGTAGGAACATAAAGGTTGTCAGATCTGATTAGCTTTAGCATAACCTAGTTCCCCATGTTTTCTGGTAATACTGGCAGTATAGTCTTGGAAGAAACAAGATAAGGCACTTTAATTTATTCAGTATTACATTTATAGGGGAAATTTATTCTAAAACCTCTGCTTGTCTTCTGCTTTGGCAGTGCATTTGGGACTTTCAAACATGTGCATGGAGATCTATGATTAAAAGACACACAGAATTTTTTGAAAGTTGTGTTAAAATAAAGCACATGCTGGAGTACTTAATTTAATCAGAAGTGTGATATTGATATTTTTTTTTTTTGTCCTACCATATAATCTATCTGATCATGCAAATGTCTGGCTTTCTGGATTTCTCTAAACAGTTTCTGCTGCTCTAATCTGTCAAGGCAAAAAGTTCTGTTAACCAAATCTGTATTATCTGAAAAATTATTTCTTCTTATCAGTGAGTTCATTTCAACTGTGTTGTCTTTTCATTGATGGTTCTTGAGAGGCTAAACCATGAAGTCTGTGTAATTGCTGAGTGGAATGGAGGCTGCTTCACATGGTTTCCTCTTACGTCACTTACAGAAATGATCCTAGGCTTTTCAATATCGCAAATATTGGAGTAGATCTCTTTGTAATCAGTTCAGGCAGTCCCAAACATTAAAAACTCTGGAGACCTTATTTTTATCCCACTTCTTAACTCAAATAGAGCTCTGAGCCACAGGGTCGCTTTAATGGAAGAATTTTTTTCCCTTCAATCAAATCTTAGCACAGAATTGCATTTTCTCTCACGTTACTTGGCAAGCGTAGAATGATGGAAAAGCCACCAAAGCCTTCTCCCTTCAATATTCCCCTTTTAAATTTCTGCTTTCAACTCTTCAGGAAAATTACTGACAGCCAGATACACTATGAGAACAGCATCTCCTAAATTTTTTTGGTTTAGATGTAGCCTTCTTAAAAGATGCAGCTTGCTGAAGCACGAAGTTCTTGTATCACGATTTGGCAATCACTGCTGAAGAGTTTATGTACAGATGTGCTCAGTATCTTACAGAGAAATATGGTATTTGTTTTTGTATAACCAATAACAAGGAAAGAAATGGTTGCATTGGAAAGATTACAGGATATTTTGGGCATTGAGTTATATGCTCTCTTTCTAGTACGTTTGCTTTCCCTTGCTTCTGAGCAGACAGTGGTGAAAGCTCAATGCCCGGGGATGCCTTTGCCCCAGCACTGCTCAGAGCTCTGCTGGAAGCCGTTTAATGTCTGGGACTACAGCTCTGATGAACTTGTGGCCAGTTATCAAACTGGCTATTTAAAAACAGCATCTTGCAAGCAGTTCCCTCCCACTCCTGTCTCTCTTCCCATTCACTTTGCTGGGTGCTAGTATCAGTGGAGTGTTATTCCACTTCTCTCGTGTTGTTCAGGATCAGCAACCAAAATCTCTGCTCCCCATCTGAGTGTGTGGGAGGGCCTATTATTTTTTGATAATAGCCCCCATTTATTTTTTTATGAACTTGAATCATATCAGCTGAGATTAAAAGGGTTCTGATATCTTCTTGGGACATATTTCATCTGATAATCTCTAAGACATGATGTCCATGACTTTTATGTAGGTTTATTTTCTTTAACAGCAAACAAAATTAATGATCTCTTAATGACGTTACTGATTTCTGTATATACATATATATACATAGAAAGTATATTCTGTAATAAAATGGCATTTTTATGAACCTCATCATTTTAGAATAAAGGCAAGTACTGAAAACTGCTGCCTGTCGGTTTTTCTTCTTTTGTTTTACTCTTTTCTTGTTTCATGTTTTCTAGGCAACCAATGAAGAACTCGGTATACAGAAGCAGGCAGTCTTTGAACAGTCCTAGCCCAGGAGAAACTGAGATGGATCTTCTTGTGACTCGAGAAAGACCTAGGCGTGGAATCCGTAACAGCGGATATGATGTAAGTTTATCAGATATATGCAGTGAAATTTGTTCGGCAAAGTCTTAACTTACTCCTAAAACTGATTAACTATTGATGAACTTCAAGCCAGAGTGCCATTGGGTATTTAATGTTACAGAACATTATGTGTACTCATCATCCTGAAAAAGGCTCAGGATACTCAGAGCACAGACTCTTTCACGTGCTTTATAGTCGCACATCATTTTACAGCCTGAAATGCAAACAAAATATTTGCCCTGAAACTCATTATTTGACAAAGTATTAAATTTTGAATTTAGATTTCTAAGCCACTTAAATGATGCTAAGCTTATTTTCATTGACATTAAAATCCTCTGTTCTGTACCCCTGATGCTGCTGTCTTGATTCAGAAGAATGACAACCAACTTCTGGGAATTTCACTTAAGTCCAGATGTCAGTGTTTTGTGGAAATCCCCTAGGAACAGATATTGTCCTCTTACTATATCAGAACTAGGAGAGTTTTGAACAGGTAAACGTCGTACCCAGCCAGAGGAGATGCTGATTTATGGTCCGAGGAACTCACACTGCCAACACAAGGCTAGATTAGTCGTCTTGTGTAGTCTGGACATAGTCTGGGTGTGAGTTGACACTATGTGCACCCAGAATGAGGATAAAAATAATCCCCACACTGGGGTAACACAGAATTTTTTCAATCCTTCTCCACGTGGACAGAATGCTGTAGCTCAGCCATCCGTGAAGGTCAGTCCCTGGAAAAGGTCTAAACCATTCTGGAAAATAAGGAAGTTTATCTGGTGGTTGTTCATCCTCTAAACTGTAGATGACAAGCATTTTGTGTAGGGCTGAATTGTTAACTATCTCAGCTGCCAGGGATGTGTTTTTAGGAAGGTGAAGGTCAGGAGATGTGTTCAGGAAAGTTTAAATCTTTTTCAGAATTCTTCGGGGCATGTTGTAGGTGTCAGATTTGTTAAATGAGTTCCTGCATTTAGACACTTCCCATCAGATTGAATGAGTCATGTTGCGCCATGTGAATGGTATGACTGGTTCACTGCTTTCTGAGGCATTAGAATACATCACTGTAGCCTGGAAAAAGAACAGTATAACCTGTTAAAATAGGTTTTACATTTTGCAAAAAGATTTTTTTTTTTTACCCCACTTACATATTTCCTTTATTATTGGAGCTTTCTTAGATAATAAAAACATTGTCAAGCCAGCCTACCCTCAGTATCCTGAAAAACATGTGTTTCAAGAAAGCAAGAAGAGATGTTTTTTTAATATGGTAATAAAAGGTAGTTTTTCATAGGTGATATATTCCTAAAATGAATGTTCAAAACATTCTGGGAGCGGGCATGGCCTCCTGCTATTAGTTCAAAATTAATATGCTGTAATAGTTAACAAAAGATTTTTAAAATATATTTTAATATATTGTGTATGCTATATATAAAATGAAGAAAATTTGTTTAAACCCTTGAAAGTAGATTGAGTTTATGCAGATTCTGAAATGTCCTAAAAGTAATGATAAACTCTGAGATCTGTGCACATCATACACATTTGCTTTTGCCCTTCTTTTAAGGTTGTAGTTGGGCAAGGTGTCCGTGGCACTGTCTTCTTTTACTGATAAGTTACATAAAATTCCTTTTGCCCGATGCGCTGCAGATTCACTGCACACCTCTTCCAACTCTGAATGCCAGGGGAAAATGGGACAGAATATTGAAATTTAGTTCCCAAGCCTCAGCTTGCAGCGTGGGCTGGTTTCCCTCACTCCCATTTGCGGTTCCTCGGAGCTGTGCCAAGCGTCTGACAGGCTTGGTCTCCCAGGATACCCATGGGCAGGCACTTATATCTATATTTATGCATGGAATTTATATGGATCTCACCAAGGGTGCAACTAAACACCTCTGTAAATCTGACCTGAGAAAATGGGTGAAAAAGGGCTCTGAAAAAGGGCTGTTTTATATGCTGAATCTTGTGTCCTTTTTTTCTTATCTAGTAACATCTTGTACCATTTTTTGACATCACCCTTGTCGTTCTAAAAGTTTCAGCTTTCTCGGACTCCTGCTAGCCTCTTCCTCCCAGATTGTTTAGCAGTAAGTCCCACCGATGAATGGTGAAATTAATCTTTCATAAACGGTTTCAAATGATCAAATTAATGAAGCAAATAGCCCATATTGGCTTCAAGTCATGAGATTTTTTTTAAGATTAAGAAGTTGTTTTCTATTATTTTTCGAGCTGTTACCAGTATGTTCAGGTTATTTATTGAGGTTTATCTTCCCAACCATGATAAGTTGTTTATGTTTTGGTTCTTTTGGGGGATGTGTGGTTTGTGGGTTTTGTTGTTGTTGTTGTTTTGTTTCTTAAGAAAAGAGACTAAGACTCCCCAGATTCTTGAAGAAAACTCGTTAAGGACTCCTAGACTGATATGCACAACCAAATCCTGAGAGTTTATGATCTGCTTGATTTTGCCTTGTCCTTTAAATCAGAGAGGGAAGTAACAGCTCAGAAATCTGCCATTCAATACTATTGAATTTTTTTTAATATGGTTCCCCTTTCTAATATTCCAACTACGGTTTTCTAAAAATATTTCCTTCCCTGTAATAATATTTTATGTGATATGTCTCTGAAGCATGGTTCTGTTTCTCAGAGCTAAACACTGGTCAGGATATGAAGTCAATAGTTACATACCTGTCTGTGCAGAATACATAGCTTTTTGTATGATTTTGGAATGTACATTCTACTGTTTGATGTACTGAGTATATTATTTGCCATTATAGCATCTTTTATAAACAGATTATTATTGAACAGTACCTGCCTTTCAATTTTAAATAATCCCAACAAGGTTTAGTATCATCACCTAGCAAGTAGATTAAGGAGACTTTATTAACATGTTTATTACTTCCAACACGTTCACAATGATGAGTGCAGCAAAGGCTATAATGAAAGAGGCTAGAACCTCTAGGCTGCTAATGAGCTTTATAATAGGGCAGAAAATATTTAGGCTGGTTTTGGTTTAAAAGGAAGAAATTTAACTTATTATACATATCTAAGATCAATATAAAGAAGAATTTACTGATATAATTTTATTGATACAGTTAAATTAATGCAACTCCTCAAAAAGGGTATGGATTAATGTTCACATGAAGAACTTTACTGATATAGTTGCAGCAGCAGTTATGCCAGAAGAGTACAAAGTCTGTCTCTCAGGACTTTCTTTTTCTTCTTCACATCATTCCAGTGTCTTGTATTATACAGTAATGGTGTATGAACAATATATGAATTTTTATAACAGTAATGTCAACGAATAATGGCATCTATTTATGACACTTACATGTTTCCATCGGTAGGAAAGCAAATGACATACATCAGAAAGTGACAGAATGAATTGAAATAAATTTTTAAACTTGAGGAAAAGTAATGGTCACCACTCTCCTCCAAAATCTTCATGCCAACTTTCGTATTGATGTATCAAAGCTGACTTAATGTTGACTGCTAATATGCATCCTTTATTTATACAATGTATATGAGACATACTATAGAGGTCTAATGGCTTCACCAAGGGGGTTGTAGAAGAGAATCCGATTTATTTCAGCACTAGGTACTAATAGGTCTCTTGTGGGATTCCATTCACTGACATTTTTACAGTCATGAGGAAATAGTAGAGCCATGGTTGTTAATCATCCAGTTGAGACAGTATGATTTCAGAGGCTCTTTGGTTGCACTTATTACACACAAACTACTTTTGCATTTTATAGTCAGGCTTCTAAAATTTACCTGATTTTTATTTACTCTACCCTGTAACAACACAGATAACAATGGAATCAAAGTGCAGGAAGAAAATGAAGTTTCCGTTTAAGGCAACTTTGTGCTGTTACTCCTCCAGTCTGATGTGTGTACCACTTAGGAAGCCTGAAGTTGGGTTTGTGGTTTTGAATCTGGATAATATACCGCATAAATACAAAAGTATAAATCACAGTTAAATTCTAGTATTGAAATGATTAATTATTGTTTTCATTTTCCTTTTTTATTGCTGTATTGTCATTAATACAAAATAAAACTTTATTTATAACAGCTAAGAGAGAAAACAAATTAAGACCTTTTGTTTAAATCTATTGTCAGGTTTTTACGCTAACCATGTAACTCTTCTCTGAATGGCTGATAACAGAAGAAGAAAGTCACTTTGATATTTGACTCTGCAGATAAAGAAATATGTACTATGATTGTCCTATAATATATACGACTATACATACCTTGCAAAAGGTTGGGGGCATAGTTGCTTGTCTAATCAGGTATATAGAACACTATTGCACTATTACATGGAAAAAAAAGTATGCCACAGCAGGAGCTACAGAGCACTCAAGTAAATTATCAGGGCAGTGCTGGAATTTTTAATAAGAACATCCTTTTGCCTTCTTTTATTTGTGGCTAGTTGAAATGCTAACATAATTCTAACCACATGCTATATGTAGAAGGAAGTACATATCCTATTCTTCATTACAGTTATCTTCGCATCTTGAATTTATTTTACTGATATTTAAAGAATTAGAAGGTGGTTGTTTTTTCAGATTTCCTGTTTAACATGTATCTTTTAAAACTATACCTTGTAAAACTTATCTTACAGTAGGTAGATGAAATTAGGTATTTCACTGTCAAGTTCTTGTAACATGATTTTTCTTCTGTTTCGGAGTTACAGGCAAAAAAATCAGGGGGGTGATTTCTGTTTGTGTTTATCTGTACAGAAGGAATTACCCTAGGAGTAACCCTTCAAGTTACGCTCTATGAGTACTATCTGCTCATTAGAGTATGTGCATTGTTCACTGTTCCCACATTAGTTTTGGATAAAATTTGTGTAACTACTGTTCGGTGGCTAGGAAAGATGACCAAGCGGGGTCAGGGTATTTTCCACAAGGGACAGGACCTAATTTGTGGTGTTGTTGTTTGTGGTCCTTGCTGGGCTAGAAAGTTCAGGAAAACTCCTAAACTTTAATTGTTCTGAAATCTGTACATGTGAGAATGGACAAAAGAATTTCAGTCCCTGTAGCTGTAACAAGTTGTCCCTTGTAAGGGGTCCTTCATAGTGATGGTACTACTTAGGGAGCCATACTCCTCCTGGCACAGTCATACTCCCATTCATACTAACAACTAAGAAAAGAATTTAAAAATTAATTCTAATTGTTTTAAAGTGAATCACTGACAATTTAGTCCGCTACAGAGTGTCCCTGCTAGTTTTTGCAGGAAACAATGGAGGATGTAAATGGGTCTTTGAGTCCCTGGCTGTTACACTCGCCTGCATCATATCACTCCTTTCCAATATTTGTCATGCCTCTATATTGTCACAATTCCCGACTTGGTATATGTTACATCTGTGTTTGAGAATGTTTTGTGTGAAGCAGCACAAATACTGTCTCGTAAAGCTTTTTACGTATACATGCTTTTATTCCATCCAACAGACTGAGCCTGAAATTATAGAAGAAACAAATGTTGACCGTGTCAACGAGCCTCGGAGTTACGCCAGGTCCCGTCAGGCCAAAGGCCACTCGGAGACCTCAACTTTAAGTTCTCAGCCCTCCATTGATGAGGTTCGACAGCAGATGCATATGCTCTTGGAAGAGGCTTTCAGCCTGGCCTCTGCGGGCCACGGAGGACAGAGCAGGCAGGAGGCGTACAGCTCAGCACCGCACTTGCCCTACTCGGAGGTTGTGACCAGTGCTCCTGGTACCATGACCCGATCTAGAGGGGGGGTACAGTGGGTACCCACATACAGACCAGAAATGTATCAGTACAGTTTACCAAGACCAGTAAGTGAAACTTCTCTTTAGTAATATCATAAAGATATTTCTACTCTGAGACACATTTTTTAAAATTTGTTTAAGCATTTACATGCTTAACACCAAACGTAAAGCTATGCTTACAGTAAATAAGTATGAGTAGTGGGGTATACATACGTATGCTTATTCATACCCATCTCTTGCATGAGGGCTCGTAGTGTCTATTTTAGCAGCAAGGCTGTCTTGTCTAAATTGTACTTGAAAGAATGGCCTGCACTAAGCTCCAGGCTGTTCAACAAATCAAGAACTTGTTTGCACATCTCCTCCTATTCACTGAACGCACATTAGGAAGCAATCTGGTTTTGTAGAACAGCTGTGTAGGCAGCTGAATATGAAACATTCAACATTTCTGCATGAGGTCCGTCACTGAAGAGCATCATCGCAAGGCGGGGAACCAAGTGTGATAACCAGAGTGACCTAGAATGTGGGCTGTTGTTGACAGTCTTGCAGTTATAGCTGTCGACTTCGGACTCTAGAGATGGTTTAATTCCACAGGTTTCCTGGTTGACCTTATGTTAGTCCATCTTTATCCCGCTTTTTCTCTCCTCAGATTCCAGCTAACATGTCCTTACTTCACAGAAGTAATAAATAAATTAAGAGCTGAAATCCACGGATGCAAATTGTTAATGGAAATTTGTAGGTATCTAGACAGCAGTCACAGTAGCACTGTGCACACCATCGGCATGTTAAACCACCCCTGAATTCCTACACATAGTATTGTGAAACTCAACAAAATATTTTCCTTCTCATATGTTAGGTAAAAATCTAAATAAGGGATGACTGCTTTCAGATGAGAAATAGTCCATCTATCAATATGAGTGTGAAAAGTTGTTAATTTTAAGGCATTTTTGGTCAGTAATGAATATTGTTTTGAAAGAATGCATTTCAAGCGGAGTCCCTTACTCTGATTAGAATAAGAGAATAATGCAGAAAAATGTCCTCAGTTCAAAATAACTATTACTATGAGTTCCTTCTATGACAACAAAAAAAATACATTAAGGGATGCTGCTTCTCAACTATTCTGAATGTATTTGAAAGCCAGTGGCACTGCCTGCAAAGGTTCACGGTGGTGCTATTTAAATCATGCTAAAGGCTATTTCTGGCACTTTGAAATTGGTCTGATGAACTTAATACAGCTTATAATCATATTTTATGGTTAGAATTCGATTACAAGCTTAAGAGACAGCTAATGGGTAGTCAAATTACTTTGACACTTCAGAGAGTCTTTCTAAAACGAAATTGAAAATATTATATGGCGACTGATTTTTAAAAAATTTAATAGCCATACTTTTTTGGTGAATGCTTCACTATTTTTTTTTCTAAGACTCATTACTCTTCTAAATCATCTACATTTTTAGGACTTTTAAGCATTTTTTTATCTTTCTGGCATTTTGAAGATAGTGTTAGAAAGTTCCCTGAAGAAAACAGATCATCACAGATTAGGATAGACACAGGCCGCTGGACTATGGATAAGGGCTGTTAATTCATAGTTTTCTGTGTGTTAGTTTCATGAATACAAGCTGTACTTTAACTAAACCATTTACTGGTTTGTTCTCAAATGGGGACGGGGGATTGGAATTGAAAATATCCAGCTGAGACTTGTGGGAAGTGACCTGTGGGTAGGAAAAACATGGAAGAATTACTGCTCTCAGCACTTTAGCGGCTGTTTGTCTGCCCAAGATACCTCTGTTCAGCAGCGCTGGGGGAGATGCTGCAAAGGGGCGCGCTCAGGAGTGGGCGGGCTGGAGTGCAGGGGAGGGGGGG
>Ga0181612_149288_pt1 | contig 12954 bp, 14 predicted proteins | sample HoacroProtozoa21_FD_119630 | JGI IMG/M metagenome (GOLD analysis project Ga0181612, IMG submission 119630) | Hoatzin crop microbial communities from Cojedes, Venezuel. Combined Assembly of Gp0051906, Gp0051904, Gp0051908 | reverse complement strand
TTGCCCCCCCTCCTTTTTTTTTTCCTTTTTTTTTCCCCCCCCCTCCTCTTTTATTATTTTTTCCAGCCCCCCCCCCCCCCCAAAAAAAAATAACTGTCACTGTTAGAACCAATGCGCACCATCAGCTACAGATCCTGCTTATACATCTTTATGCATGTGACCATGCCCCAACACCCTCCATGCCACAGGCAGGTGGGGGAGATGATCCAAACCTGCAGCAAAATCCCACACTGCAAACTCTGCAGGTATATAAGCAGATCCCAGCATCTTACTCCTGCCATGTAGTGGTGGTGAATCTAGCAGTGAGATAACTTAAAATACCTGGTAGTTATGATTTTGTTGGTTTTGCTTTTGAAGAATGCTAAATTCGACCTGCAGTGAGACCCAGACAGAAAACCAAGGGCAGAGGCGTGTGTCCATCAGGCAAAGCCTGGTCTAGGCGGTCACAGATTACTGGGTCTCTGCTGCTCCAGATGCCATAATCCTGGCGAGGCTATGGAGCTGTGGAAAATGAGGACTGAATCAAGGAATCAAGCTGCTGAACTGTCCCTACCCCATCGCCTGCCACTGGGGAGTCAGCCCTGTGTTGTGCTGACCCTGTGTCTGGTCTGATTTCGTTTGTGCCTAAATCTCCTGGTAGCCCAGCACCAAGCAGCGACGCTGGAGCAGGGAGCACTGCTTTCTTTCAGTAGCCCAAGTCATTATCAAAAAGGGGGTGGGGAATGGTATGGACTCACCTGGATTTGAGACCTAACCTAGGTAGCGCTCAGCTTTAAATTCAACTGTTCTGGAAAATATCCCCATGAGATTTTTGAACAGGAAAGTCAGAGATATTACAAAACGGATTGTTTGCTCGAGACTTCTACCACGTCTGGGCAAAAATCCCATGAGAATAGTTGTTCTTGTGAGTTTTCATCTGCATCTGAACAGGAAAGAAAATATGTTCTTGAAGCATTATATGTCTCAGTCAGATCCACAGCGGAGTGGTCTATGTGGAAATTCAATTCTGACACTTCACGAAGACTGAAAAATGAAGCGGATTGAACTGTGTGAGACTTTTCTTTACCCCTTGTCACATCCACAATATCTTGTACGTGTGAGACAGGCAGCGCTCAGCTCCGCTGTCTGGCACAGGGAGGCATCTCAGCTTGGAGGGATGGGACACGAGTGTCATGTGAGAAGGCTGATCCTATGCAGACCCATATCCAACGTGATTCTACACGGGAGGGCACTGCTTCTGCACATGCTGCAAATGCCCCATGAGTGAGCAAGACATTGGACCAAGCAGCCGGTTACTGGCAGTGGAGATGGCTGAGTTGGCCCCAGACCAGCATATTGTGACACACTAAGAAATAAAACCAGTATTTTCTTCTGGTTTTGTTGAAAGAAGAAGGGGGAAAAGTGCAGTTCTGTAGCTGTTGTGATGTGTTCAGGTACATTGGATTCTGAGGATAATGGGCTTTTGGGTGCCACCACCAGCTCCAGCCTCTGGCGAGTGAGAGGGCTGGTCTGTGAGGGGTCAAGCCATGGAGGACCTTGGCGTGGGCCATGCCCTCACTGCTCAGCACCATCCCACAGCCCCTGAGCAACTGAGCAGAGCTGCAGGGTGGCAGCAGGAGGTCCCATCCGTGAGCCAGGGACAGGGCTGGAGCCAGACACACCTGCAGGGGCCCAGGCATGAGCCAAGGTGGGCTTGAGGTGGTGCAAGAATCTTACTGAGAGATGTGCAAGACCTCCGCTATGACAACAAGAAACGAAATTCTGACACCAGAAGATCCTGCCTGGGTTTCTCCGATGGGAAGACCATGCACAGAGTTTTAGTGCCACGTGGAAGACCTTGGGCTGTGGGCGGAGCCCCAGCATTACGTTGTGGCATCCAAGCGGTGTCCCCAGTTCCCACCCCACACCCCTGCTACCCTCTGCCTGTGCCTCCTGGCTATGGATATGGCCTGGCAGGTCATTTCTGCATGTGTATGCCCTCTGGGCAGCCCACTGAAGCTGCAGCTTTCACCAAACCCATTGTTAAGATGTGGTCAGAAAAAAGCAAGGACTGCTAGGAACATTTTACTGCCTGTGAAACTTAAACACATGATAATGGTATAGCATAAGGTGCAGGCAGCTTCGATGTGGCCAGGAATGGCATCCACACCTCTAACTGCTAGATGGGTGAGGATTTCTGCACAGCCTCGCTCCTCAACCAAAGGCTAGGAGCTGCTGCTCTCCTCCATCCCAGCTCAGTCCTCTCACCAGTAGCATCATGCACCAAGCAGCAGCCACCACCCTGGAGTGCAGATGCTGGGGATGGAGGGTGTTGCCTTCTGTTGTGGTGTTGTGCCCCGTGGACTTCTGCTTGGAGCCAAACACCTACAGCTATGGTGGTGCTGCCGTTGGCAGGGGTCCACGCTGTCATGGCTGTGCTGCCCTGACATCTGAAGGCATGCTGGGCACTTCTCCCAAGGAAAATTCCAAACTTTCTCACTGGCTTTTCCCAGCAGGGATGGGGAGTTGATGCATCTGGCAGAGCTGCTATCTGAGGCGCTTCGGCAGGGTCTGTGGTAAAGAGGGTTGTTTGCAACCAGCTTGCATAACAGAAATTTCAGACCGCTGATACCTGAAGAAACAAACAGGCATTTGTGTTTGCATTTGGCTTTCGTAAGGAGGCTGGATATGACCTGAGGTATGCAAATGCCTTCCGATGCAGGGAAAAAGATTTCAGGACTGTGGAGGTGTAAGAATTGGCAAATTATGCTGCATTATGGAATAATACTCCATTTTTGTTCAAATTGAAGAATAACAGCTGTTAAGCATGTCAGTATTTGGGGAGGCTAATTTTCAGAGGAGAGGAATAGAAAGCATCGCTGTCACATTCACAGAGAGGAACGGAAGCGAATGCAGCTACTAACAGGTGAAAGAGCCTCATGTTGTTATCCATAGGAGGATAAAAGCACTAAATCCCTATTTAATCCTTGCAGAGTTATTTAAAATATTAAAAATAGTGTGTCTCAGAGGGGATTTAGAATGGTTACAGAGGGTGAATTGAATTACAAAGTGAACATTTCCGTTTTTTGGACTTATTTGCAGGAACAAAGCAAGTACTTCTTTTTCACAATCCTTTCTTTTTTTTTTAATGGCAAAAAATATGCACCACATACTCTTCTTACCAGTAATGGTGTCCTTTAATTCCAGAGGGTGAACCCTGACCTCATCCCTGCCCTCAGTGCTTACCCTGCAGAAGCCCCCTGCCCCACTTACCTGATCCCTGGATCAGCAACTGCTGAGGACTCACGTGTCTCTCAGATTCTCCCTCAGCCTTAATCTCCTGCCCTCTCTGCCTCTGTAAGAATGATCTGATTTTCCATACTCACAAAGCTGACACTTGTGGCTTCTGCTTCTTGATCTCACTTTCTTACACCGCATTCTCTAGACTTAATGAAGGAATTGACTCTTGTCCTCTAACTGCACCGTTGTTCCTCCCAGTCCTTCCTTTGCCTTCTGGGCCTGGTCTCCCACAGGTTGCTAATGATCCCTGAAAGACTCCACTTGTCCAGTTTCATTTACTCATGTTCATGCTGGCAAATCTCAGGCCTATCCATTACAATTTTACAGTAATCTCATATTAATGTGGACCTTGGGCAACTGGCTCTAGGTGGCCTGCTTGGACACTAAAGCACTTTAGCTTTAACGCAACACTTCAGCAGCTGAAATAAATATTTGTCATCGAGACCAAAGTGAAGTCAGTTTTCCTGCATAAAATTGTTCAGGAGGACACAGTCTTCTGCAGGTCCTAGAGGATGGATACCCTGGAACATCTGACTCCAGTACTCCAAGCTTAAAGACCTCTCTGAGATGCCAATCCACAGCTACAGGTTAGGGAGTCCCACCCCAGGAGAGGCAGCGGAAGGTGTGATTTATGTGTCTGTGTCAAGAGAGGGCAACCTGAGATGCTCTGCATGTATCTGAGACAACTTCACCAGGCTGACAGGTATAACACAGGGTGACCATACCTTCTGGTGTGACCACTGCATTTGAGGAAGCAGATTCCTAAGTCTCTCATATATCACTGGAAGCCTCTATTTAGGCAACTGAATACAGTCAGTTGAGCCTTAAGACTAAATTGCCCCCCTAGACATGGCGGGTGCCCTAACATAACCACTTTCGTTATTCTATATGTGCCGAAATAGTTGAGACACTCACTTGCTTAGGCTGGCGGATAGGGCAGCAAGCCTGTGGGATCACTGCTGGGATGCCAGCAAGGTGCCTACAGCATCTCAAATGGTACTTGATGCTTAGGTTTGGGCAACTGAATCACTCTAGAAGTGACTCTTCTGGAGCGAGCTGAATCATTCCTTGGGCTCCACTGACTCTACTTGGCCCCCCTTGAGTGTATGACAAGCTTGAACATGCAGCCTAAGTGGTGGCACCTTGATTTAGTCAGGAGCTGAATCCTATGCTTAGAGCTGACAGTCTGAATGTAGCCTTGTGATTTTCTGTAGAGCATTTAGCACACTTCAGGAGATAAAAGTCTTAATAAAGATGGCAGTGTAACAATACAAGTGCAGTAATGTAGTTATTCTGATTTGCTAATAATGAAGTCCTATTGGTTTTTCTGTTTCTGTAGCCCTGTAGCAAACAAAAATTGGGGTTCGTTTGCCCAGAGCTTGTCTGTAATCGCATTATATACATTTAAATGGCATTTACATTATACATATATAAAAAAATGACATATTGCTCAGATTAAGCAATAAAAAATACCCACTAGCAGAGGTAGGAACTAGAAGATGCTGGCTAGAACCCCTCTAGAGCAGCAAAAGTTTCAGGCCTTATTTGGAACAAAACTAATTTGTTTTCTGTCTCCCAGGTGGCACCTTCAGACACGCAGAGGAATCCTGCCTAATGCCGCGTTACCCAGCCTTCCCGTCTCAGCCTCCCTGCTCTCAGCTGCTCGGCGCTTTGCTGGCTTTGCTTTTGCTAAGCCTTGGCCAGCAGCACTCCTTGGCTGGGATTTACTCGCAGAGCTGCCTCTGAAAGCCAAGGAGGGTGGAGAGCCTAGCTCTGCCCAGCCTCATGGTTAGTCCGACAAGAGTCGCTCCTGTAGGAGGACCAACTGAAATATTGTTTCTCCAATTTAGTCTCTGCCAGCTTTTATTTTTCATGTTCTATCTGTGCTATAACTTAGTTGATGCAGCAGGTGCTTTTTAAATAGAGAGATGTATTGCTTTCCTGTTTATTTCGTGTTTGATAAGTTCTAGGTGGATACATTCTGCCTATGCCATCCTTAATAGAAACTGGATTTGAGAGATCTTTAGTAACATCCGAGGACCAGGTGTTAAAGAAGGGCTAGTCCTCCATGCAGCCTTAACCCTTTGCTCGTCAGGCAGGACCGGTCTTTTCATGCATGGTCACTCAAAGGTCCCTGCTTGAAACCCAAACAACCGATCAAACAGCAAGATATTAGTCCTTCCATCAAAACTAGGGGATGGGGAATGGGGGGCAGGTTGATTTAGCTTTTAAAGGAACACTGACACCACACAAAAATGTCAATAATTTTCTTCTGGCTGAGTTACAGCCAGTGCAATTACCTATTCATGTTCCTTACTCTTTTACTTGTGGTCGTGGGTTGGCAAGTGGGTTATTTTTACACAGCTACATAACGGCAGAATTTGTTCCTGTACAGCAAATCTTTGTGACCTGGGACATGAGAGTAGAAAGAGGACAAAGTCATGTTTTCCTGTCTGAATGAGCAAAACTTCAGCACAAAGAAAGAGCAACCTCCAGCAGTGGCTAGTGGTTTGGAGCTATATGTACCAAAGGAGCTCTCAGTCTGTTCGTTTGGTTCGGCCAAAGACCTCAAGCAACCAATATTTCCTTGTAGCTGTCCAAGGCCTAAGTTTGAGCTTCTTGCCAAATTATGATTTTTAGTGATATTTGAAAAGTGCTGTTATAGCAGCCGGCTCTGGCTTCAGAGCTGATGGAGGCGGCAGGGCAGCGGGCTCTGGCACAGCTTTGACAAAGTGGCCTTGAGCACGCGATGGGCGGCAGGAGGCTTCCAGATACATTGGAAATGTGTGAGCGGATTTTACTCTCCTCTGCTGCAATGGGAGACATCTCCTGCTTTGTCCTTACCAGGTGGAGTGGCGGAGGGAGAGCTGGCTGGGTAGTGAAAGGGCTGAAGGCGGCACTGGGGTGGTGGAGACAAGTCAGGGCTCAGATGAGGAACCACTGTCAGGGAAGAAGAGGTATAGGAGGAGGTGAGAACATAGAGACCTGGAAAGGGGCAGAAGTGTTTCAGGTGGCAGCTCGGAGAATCATTAAACTGGTTGCAGAAAGGGCAGTTGCATTGGCAGGAGGATTGGATAGGGCCGAGCTGATTCTGAAGGATGGCAGATATGGACAGCAGTGAACAAATGGGCCAGGCAGAGAAGGAGCCACAGAGGAAAGACAATAGGAGATGGGGAGACAAATTTCAGGGAGGCTGAAGTGGCATGTGTGAAGCAGGGAACCATTTGGATATGGGAAGAAGGAAAACAAGGAATTTATAGGGAAAGATGTAAAGAAGAAAGATGAAACTGTAGCTACATTTCACAGTGTTTCTCAGTTTCTCAGTGGATCCAGCAGTAGCATGGTGTGTCTCATCCGACATCCAGCACTGGCTGCGCTTCCGAGCTAGCAGACACTGGGGACAAATGACAGCCTGCCAGCGCCACGCATCTCTGCTCGGTGAAACATCTTCCCGGGTGTTTGTTCAGGCACCAGAAATTCGATCTCCACCAACATCCTATGCTGCAGTCTCATCAGTCTCCCTGTCAGGTTTATGCTTACACAGTATACAACATTCCCCAAAACATCAGTATCTCCATTTCAAGCAGTGGCAGAAACATGAGTTTAGCCAAGAGACGAGTGGAGTGTTTGATTTACTAAAAAGGCCTAACAACTCTTAGTGTTTCAGAGAGAGGTAGAAAGATGGCTATCTGGTTCATTTTATTTCGCCTGTTAGCTTTCTCCAACATTTATATGCTGCAAATATTGTTTTCCATCTTTCCCTCCTAGACTGGGGAGTAGGGAGGTGTTGTTTCCCTTTCCTCACAACCACATTTTCATATTGAGCTTCAAGGGCTGTATTTTAAACTAAAGAGGAACACCAGTACAGTTTTCATTAATAAAATATCAGTGTGCATGGTATATAGGTTGCTACAGGCAAGGAGAGAAATGACTAAGCAGGAGATGGGCTTTTATTTTTTTACATACTTATTCTAAAATTGACCTGACAGTTTCTAGCTACTCCTTGGTGGCGAATTTCAAACTATTCAAACACATAATTTTCAGCTCTTTGCATTTCTCTTTGGAAGTTTATGCAAAATTCTTCCACAATATTTAGCATGTCAAAGGCTGTCTAATATCTCTGAGCCTTGCTTTTAAAACATCCGCACACAAAAATGTAACAAGATTGTGTTTTGCCAATAAGCTTAAATGTCAAAGAAATGTTCCAGTACTCTGATTAATTAAAGACAACCCATGTGTTACCTCCAGCCTGCACTGGTGCATTGTTAAGCAGCCTAATTAATACTAGGACATGCTGAAACAAGAGAGGTATTTTGGATTTTCAGTTACTAAGGGAAACCTAAGTGCTGTCTGGTAAATGCTTTGGCCTCCTTTTCTTGTGGAAAATGTGCTTTGTAACTTCCCCATATGCTCCTGCTGTTCTCTTCCTGATGGATGTTGCTATGGAAGCAAACTGGGGACAAAAATCAAACAGCTAATAATGTTTCTGCAAATGATTGCACAGGTGGAGCTGAAAAGTACAGATGACACAAGTTAGTTAAGCAGGGGATTTGAGCTGCAGCAACAATTTGAGGCCAAGCATCAAAATGCTCACGCTTCCTTTTCTTTCCTCTTAACATCTGTTTAGTGAAATTCCAGATCTCTGCAGGCAGTTGAGGTTTATTTTGCCCTTTATTGAGTAAATTTATTCAGAAAGTTTCAGAGATGCCCTAAACCACTGGATCAAACAGATGGAGGTTTAGAAGAAGGGAGAGAGCAGGGCTGGGTACACTGCTCATGTGGGTGGGATAATCTTGGAGAACATAGGTCCCTTGAGGCTATGGGATAATGAACTTCTGTCTTTCACCCAAATTAAAAGTGGTTCTCCAGTTCCGTGTCATATTTGAATATCTTTATAGCAACAGAGGAGGATGTGCATACTGGATACTGGAGGGACAAACATGTAACGTGACTTTCTTATACACTTTCACAGGAGTGTAAGTTTTTTAATATAAAGCATACCCCAGAAGTGTATGTGGGTGAGGAAATGCATCATCATGTAGATATAGAGCATCTAGCTAAGTATGGAAAGTGAGAATACAGAGAGCCAAGGAGTGAGAGTGATACAGCTTGCACCTGGCATCTCTGAAGGCTCCTGGCCAAGGCCAGCCCAGCTGGCAGGGTGCCTCCAGGACACAGAATAGGTAGCTACTCTATTTATTGCTTGTCTGCTTTTAAATCATGTTGGCTGCTGCTGTCCCTGACTTTGTGACACTGAACTTTTCTTTAGCTTTACTGAGTCTTAGATAAACTCATACATGTGGATTCACTTCAAGCCTACTCTTGCTCTTTAGACCTGTGTCCAGGCATCCATTCCTCTCTGCTAACAGCTTACAGTCTCTGGCTTCTTGCCCAGACCCCTTCAGGCATGTTTTAATATGCAGCTGGACCACCGGAATGGTCTGGGATGGGTCAGATGGCTGCAGACATCCTCTGGTCTGGAGCCTGGTCTGGTAGGACCAGGGTCCCCACCAGGCCTCCTGAGCCCATCCTGCAACATGAGGAAGGACAGACAGTTCACTGTCAAGGCATATTAAACTAGAGGCCATTAGTCCCTTTCAACCATCTTTTTAAGTTTTTTTGCTTCTGCTACACACCAAAATGTGGAGTGTATTAGTGACAGTAGCATGGTGCGGCTGTGTGCTGGGCGCTGGAGTCCTCCCTCCTGGGAGAGGTCCATGCTGAGCACCCTGCTCTGCACATAGCTTTTCCCTGCAGATGCAGCTACATGTGGGAAAAGTGCCTAAAGTGTCTGACTCCTTCACATCCAAGTGTGCTACCACAAGGCACAAGGATGAAGAAAACAGGGATCAAAAGATGTAACGATGCATTAAAGCCACCTGTAGCCTATAGGTGCCTAGAAGGTACTGGAACACAAGCATAGCTGGAGGTGCACAGGTGTGGTCCATAACCCAAATCACGTAAGTCTTGGCCCAAAACTTGGCCAACCTTTTGGAAAGTGGGTCATGAATCACCTAATCCAGGCAGCCTTACTTGTGTTAGCGATCCAGCAAGTGACAAAGTTCTAGGGAGAAGCTGGATCCAGACTAAGTTCATGCAGCTGGTATCCCATCACCAATGCTCTTGCTCAGCGAAGGAGCATGCCCAGATCCATGTACAAGTTTTTCTGTCGGTGTATCTCCTTTGCATACGTTGTATGTGTACACAAGTGTAAACACATAGCCATCTACTTCCAACGTTGGATCAAGAACAAGTTTCCCAGCTCCTGGGGGTTTACAAATTGAGCTGTCCTGCTCCTTGACGGATGACAGCTCTGACCTGACTGCAGAAGAGACCTGATCTAGGCTATGCCATCCTCGCACACTGCTCTTGTAGGAGAAGAGTTGCTTACCCCTCTTTTTCTCCAAAAGGAAAAACTTTCCAACCACTTCCTTTGATTGTTTTATCTTTTTCTGCTATATGTGTGTTCCTGAGAGAAGGGACAGTGCACTGCATGTAGCCATAGTCACTTGGTATTCAGGAGAAGTTCAGAGTTAGTGAGGCGCCTCTAGAGCAGCTGCAAAGGACCTAATATAAATATGAAGAGCTGCCGAGATTCATGATTGCACCTGGCTGTCCTGCTGCTTTACAGCCACTGTAAATTAATTCTTTCTGCATGCGAGCAACTAAGCCACTTAAACTAGTGGCCTCGTGCTGTCCTCTTAGGAAAAGAAATAGATGATCTGTACTGTAGCGACCTAGCCCCATGCCGAAGGAGTCACCAGCTACTCTGCTGTGACCTTCCGTGGGTGTTGGAGCACACCAGAGAAGAGATTTCAGTCTGACCCTCGGTAAGGTTCAGTTACTGTCCTCTGGACTGGCATTTCCTGGACACGTGAAGGGGGCATGTGGATCTCCTCTCCTGTCCTGGTAGAGCTCCAGGCACTGAAGAGCAGAGGAAACAACTTTATATTTTTCCATTGGCTTCACTGGAGCAAGCTGGCTGCAGCTGGAATGGGAGGGGAGAAAGGACACAGCCAGTCTGGGGAGGGATGTTGTTCAAGATGGCAAAAGCTGCTTAAGAAGCTGCTGCTGAATGTCTGGTGACACAGCTACGTCCTTGTGGCCCCACTGTAGTAGGTGCTGTGCAAGCTTTTGCTCCCACAAGGAGCTCTCAGCCATACAGCCATGCTGCCATCACACAATGAAAAGTGCCTGTCCTGCCGTGTGGTATTAACGGAGGGATCACCCTCTTTTGCTTTCTGAAGTGTCTGATTTATAGACACATACATCGAAAGCACTGCAGAGGCCCTGTGCAGCACGACAGTGTTTGTGGTGTAGTATATCTAGTTCTTGTAATGTGTGCAAAGCTCTCAAATCGCTAGCATTTTATTTCAGTCTGAGAAGAGAAATATGTTCTCCCTGGACTGGAGACATCGTTATTAGAGTTAATACTGTCAAAGCGAAATGTCTCAGGTGTTTTTCTGTCCTGTGCTATACTCCTGGATATTCCTGCTGTGAGGGGACGACCCTCCAGCCCCTCTGAGATGTTGCGGTAGGGCCAAGTGGTCCCTATTGCTTGTGTGATCACCACCAAAAAATTAGCACCTCTGAAATAGCACCTCTCCCAAGTGTGCCTAGTGTCTTGTCTTCTGGGTCAGTCTGCAGCAACTCACTATACGTTGCTGCTCCTTCAAACACATCTTCAGATAAAACCAGTGGCAGGCAACCAAGGGGAGCTATGAAAGAAAAATACAGTGCTAGACTGCTCCACTGAGGTCCAAGGCGGTATAAATCAGGACTCATAATCAGCTGTGATGTCTGGGACATCTCACTGACCTCCCATGAAACCTGTAGCAAGAAGTATAAGGTTCTTTCTGCACAACCTGAAAGGGCCCACCTACTTGTACTGGCTCCTGAGGAGTGGGACAACCTGAGCGAGACTTTTCCAGAGCTCCCTGTATATTGGCAAAGTTAAAAAAAGAGGGTACTAGGGAGCTGAGAAGGCAGGAAAATAATGCGGAGGAGTCAGGCGGGGCTCTAACAGGAGAGACAGTGAGACTTACATGATTCCCATTCAGAATGTTTTTCCCAGGACCACTGGGATGGAAAATTTCCAGTAATCCTGGGCTCCCACATGTGACGGCTGCTGACCAGGTGGGACAGAGTGTGTACATTCAGGGTGATGAACCCAATGTCAACAATTGGAGACTGCTCGCGTAACTGGTGATGTTCACTCGGACAGAAGGTCTCCGTACAATGTAGATGGGATCCCTCCATAGGGGCAAGGAGCTCCACAGGCTCTGGGCATGCTGTGCCCAATGGCAGCAGGTCACCCATCTGCCCTGCATCAGATGTGCCAGGTCTGGGTGATGTCCCAGGCACCCCAGGGTGCTTCAAGTGGCACTAGACCCTTAGGTACAGACAAGCAAATCCACCACTAGATCTACACAGGCTAAACTGCACACTTAGTTACTTATCTGACATGACCTGTGAACTGAATCCCACACTTAGAAACAGGGGCCGAGCCTAGGCTGAAGCCTGAGGGATTACCTGGTCATTCCCCCTTGCCAAGGCAGAAGCAGGTCCACCTGAGACATTCCTGACTGATATTTTAAAGATTTTTTAATGTGTCCTAATGCCTCATTAAATAACTCTCTAATATCCCTATCAAAGTCCCTGTAGTAGGTATTTGCTGTTTAGGGCATGTTACTGGACAATGGGTCCATGCTTCTCAATACGATAGAGCCAAGAGCCCAGAACCTCCCACTTCCCAGGGAACAAGGCTCATATGCCAGACAGGACCATCACCTGTGCTTTGTGTCCTGTCCATAGAAGCACAGAATCACTTAGGTTGGAAAAGACCTTTAAGATCACTGAGTCCAACAGTAAACCTAACACTGCTAAGTCCAACACTAAACTATGTCTCTAAGGAACATGTCTACACATGTTTTAAATACCTCCAGGGACAGTAACTCAACCACTGCCCTGGGCAGCCTGTTCCAGTGTTTGATAAAACTTGCAGTGAAGAAATTTTTCTTAACATCCAATCTAAACCTCCCCTGGCACAACCTGAGGCTATTTCCTCTTGTCCTCTCACTTGCTACTTGGGAGAAGAGACCAACTCCCACTTCGCTACAACCGCCTTTCAGGTAGTTGTGGAGAGTGACAAGGTCTCCCCTCAGCCTCTTCTTCAGATAAAACTACCCCAGTTCCCTCAGCCGCTTCTCAGCAGGACTTGTTCTCCAGACCCTTCACCAGCTTCATTGCTCTGCTTGGACACACTCGAGCACCTCAAGGTCTTTCTTGTAGTGAAGAGGACTGGAGGGATGGGTGGAAGTCACCCACACCTCACATTGGTTCCCAGACTCCTTGGTAGAAGGTTGGGAGGTCTGCATCTCCCTCAAGAGTCACTTTGTTTCCTACAGAAGCAAAGAGGAGACAGAGAAGTGTCTAAATCAAACACTCTGTTTCTTAAATCGCCGTAAATGGCCTGCAACCCTCCCCACTCAGGGCCAGGGTGTAACCTCTCAGGGTAGCAATGCCAACACTGGCTTCTGGGATCCAGCAGAGTGGATCTGACCTGAAGGAAATGAAAATAAAATTGAATATTAGCAGAAAATCTGATGATATGTTCATCTGAGCGTTATGAACCTTGTCCAGCACACAATGCTAGACACACATACACACACACAC
>Ga0181612_128243_pt1 | contig 12955 bp, 10 predicted proteins | sample HoacroProtozoa21_FD_119630 | JGI IMG/M metagenome (GOLD analysis project Ga0181612, IMG submission 119630) | Hoatzin crop microbial communities from Cojedes, Venezuel. Combined Assembly of Gp0051906, Gp0051904, Gp0051908 | reverse complement strand
TTCGAGATGTTGCTGGATCCCTGATTCTCTTCTCTGCCTGCAAATGCAGCACATCAAATGCTGACAGTGAGCTGTATCGATGCTGATATTCTGTGGATAAACCCTCAAAGCTGGCCAGAAGTGTTTCAGCCATGTGCCTCCCTTCCCATAGTTTCTTTCTGAATAGTACATCAAAGCACTGCTGGGTCTGATCGGAAGAGATGTCCACCCACATGCCCCCGTGACTTAGGCTGTTAGTGTTTATTAACACTCTCTAACACAAGTCTAGCCTATGAAAAGTGCCTTTCCTACAAAAAAAAAATTTACTATGGCCTGCCAGTGGTAATAATTCAGCACTTGATGGGCTAGTTTAAGGCTACACTTCATGTTTAGCAAGCTTTTTTTCTGTCTCTTGTTTGTTTTGGGTTTTTTTTGTTTTGTTGTGTTTTGTTGGGTTTTTTTTATTATCAATCCGGGAATGTGAGGCAACCGAAAAACACTTGGAGCTTTATGACTTTGTCCAGCGCTTGTCTTTAAATAATGCAGTCCTGTGTCCAAGGAATGGATAGATGTGTAGAGCCAGAAAAGTGAAAAATCTGATTACCTTGTATTTATAGCCTTTCACTCCTTTATATGGTAGTGCATTAAGCTTTCTTCCATTGTCTGCAGCTGTGCCCCTGACAGGCATTCTGGTAAATCTTTTATTTACCTCAACTTCCCAGCCTTCAGCTACTACAAAGCGGAACATTTTCCTTCAGTCCATCACCTTGAAGGTGATGCCCATATAAGGAACTGTAAAATAATTTAAGTCAGAGATAAAAAAATACCTCTTACCTAATCTGGTCTGTCATACTAGCTAAGTATTTTTCCAATTAATTTCCAGTCTAATTTTAAGCAGTGGGAACTTCAAATACAGTTTAGAATATCCCACTGATTTCTGAGACAGCCATCCCCAACTATAGAGAAGTAATTCTCTACCACTTTTGATGGTGATCAGCTTTTATATAAATAGCCCCATCCTCATGAGCACAAGGAATAGCAAGTATTGCTCTCTTGCCAGGAGACCCATGCCTGCGAAGGCAGTTCTCACTCAGTTTTGACATATGGAGAGTGCAATAACAACTAAGCAAGGATTTTCTTCCATGAACTCCAAGCCAGCATCAGTGATTGTACTTCAGAATCATGTTATTACAGCAGCAGATGATCTATTGCCAACTACCTAACTACGGAGAAAACTTGCTGCAGCTAGGAAGTGCCCACTAGAGACCAACGCTTCCCTGCAGCACTTCATCTTTTTTAAACAAGGGATAAATACATTTACTCAAGTTCTCACTCATGGACTTCCCTTTTCATAATTCTCCCGGTGAGGAATTGCTCCTGCTAAAAAAATTTGTCTGGGGATTCAGCTCCCAGAAGACTTGTATTCTCCGAGATGTGGTGAAGGTTGTAGGCAACATTGAAGGGGCTCTGGTGCATCCAGACTGTAGCTCATGCTGCTTCTTCTCCCTTCTCTGGTGGTTGCTTCCAGCGTAGCCCACACTGGCACAGTGGGTCATGGTACAAGGAGACCCTAGCTGTTGCTAACGCTGCTTCAGAGCCAGAGAGGGATGGAAAGAGATTGTCTTGTCTGAAAGAGAATCTGTGAGGCTGGTCCTAGCCTTGATCAGGATGAAAAGATGAAAACTTGAGGGGGCAGGGGGGGATTCACTTGAAAGAAAAAAAGAAAAAAAATTGGACTGAGCCATTCAGAAATTTTTTTCCTGATTTTTAGGCTTTCTTACTATAAATGATCTGCTTTAAAGAACAGTTATTTTGATCTCCAATAAGTGGCTTTATCTCCTATAAAAGAGAAGTTCAAACTGGCACATATTAATAATTAAAACCTCATCATTTCAAATCATAGAGAGCAGTCCAGTACTCGGCAATCTAAAACTTTCTAAAAAAACCACAACCAAGTAGAGAAAGAAATCTCAATTAGAAATATTCAGTAGTGCTGCACAAAGACATCCGAGCCCATCGTTTCCCCAGCACGTCTGCTGGCGTAGGTCAGAGAGACCCCGGGAGAGGCAGTCCCTCTCTCACCCACCACCTCCTCACTCCAGCCCTGCACCCGTCCTTTCGCTGGCGCCGTGTCGCGTAGGTGAGGAGGAGGATGGTCCAGAGTCAGGTTAGGAGAAAGATGCTCCAGGGTAAGGTTGAGGAGGGTGTGGCTGGGTGCAGGGTGCAATTCTTGGTCTGCTGCCGCCATGGGGAGAGATCTTGCTTTCTCCCAGCTTCCCATCCCACTGCTCCCTTGCACTGGCACAGAAAGCTTTGCTGATCTTGCGGTGTACCCATTCAGGGAGTTCATCTGGCAGCAAAGTAACCACTAAAATAACAAGAGGAATATTTTCCTGCTAGTTTAGGTCTCTTTGCCCAGTGATGTGGTGGCCCAGCAGAGGAGGATGGACTGTGTGCCTTGGACGAGGGACAGTCAGGACTAGCTGTGCAGCAGCCGCTTGGGTCAGCTCAGCTGTATCCCAAAATCACACTTCGAATTTGGTCTGGATCATTTCCCCCATCTGATTCACCCTTTGGCCACACAGATGTTTGTGCTGGGCTCAGGGAGCCAGTGCAGCTGTGGGAATTTGGGCTCAGGGTAGGGAGAGGAGGATGGAAGGGGACAGGGTAAGTCCCCCAGTGATTCTGGTGTGCACAGCCTGTGAAACTGCAACCAGCTCAGCTGTTGGAGAAGCACTGAGCTTGTAGGGGCACCAGAACATGAACTTCCTTATTGAAAACATTGTAAGGGCTCAAACGAGGTGACAAGAGCTCCCACAGCTTCTGCTGCATCCAAATCTTTCCACCGCTCAGCACCAGCGTTGTCTCTGCTGAGCACTTCCAGCTCAGGACACAGAAGCAGCACTACGGTGGGAGTGGGTAGAGGCTATAAACCTTTGATGGATGTGGGCAGGGAGCTGAGAAGGTTCCTTGGAGAGAAGTGAGTAAATATGTGCAGTGGGGATGTAGGTGTGGTTAAGAGTTTCAGCTCATTGGGAACAAGTCTTTTATGGGTGGTAGAAATAAGGGGACAGAGACATTTCTCCTGGCTGTGTGGGGAGCCTGGGTCCTGCTCCTGCACCAGCACTGACCCACCGGCTCTGCCCTGGCCAGGAGCAGGTTTGTGCCTTAAATGCTGCAAGGAGAGAGGCCAGAACGAACCCTTGAAGGACTGTTTGTGAGAGGATGGAGAGGAAGGAGCAGCCCGAAGCTGAGCATCTGTGTCAGCTGGATGGAATCTGTAGGATGAAAGTGCGGAGGTTTTCTTAAAGTCCAGCTAAAAACATGGTTTCACTCACCAAGTGAGAAATGAGAGGTGATGCTAAATATAGGGGGAAAAAAGGCATAGCAGAATGTGACAGTACTTTCTTTAGCTTCCTGAACTAGGATGTGTGATAGCATCCTGTACCACTCTGTGCATTCATATAATATCTGGGGTTTTCCTGTCTGTTATAGCATAATTAGGTATAATTCATCATGTCCTATGGCCCAAAATATGTTTTTACTGTGAGAAGCAATAGTATGAATAGCACTAGAGCGATCCATGGTTGTGTCTCATTCGTTTTCGAGGGAAATGTGTGTGTTTGGGTTTCCCAGCTGCCAAAATTACAGTCTCAGTCTGAGATTTGAAAGATAGACTGTACTCTCTTTTACTTGCGTATCATCGCTGGTCTTTTTTCTTTATGTAACAGGCAAATGTTTCCACCAGTGACGTTTGTCCAACCTGGTTGTCTTCAGTGGATTCTCAGAAAATGGAGGTATTTCATCGATGGCTTTTCAAACACTTGACAAATTAGGCTACTGGGGAAACTAAAGAATGAAGAGATGATGCGATTTGTTTCACAGGCACACAGCAAAGTAGAAGAGCATCTCTTGCATTCTGCCTTGGTGCTCTCTTAGCTAGGCGATACTACCAAATAGTTTTTTCTTTTTTGGAAGACAATGAATAATTTTTTTGATAACCGGGAAAAAGCAGGTTGAACTCTTTCTCCCTCTGGTAAATTCACTGCAGAGGAAAAAAAGAGACAGTTATCACCAGAAGGAAAAAATCTTTTTCTGCAGAGTCAGCAGATTTACTGATCTTGTGCCGCCTTTACTATAATGCCTTTGCAAAGTGAAGCCCAGCTTCATCAAAGCAAAAACAAAATAAAAAATGAAATACTAGAAGATGCATTTAGCAGCTCTTGCTCACTTCATGTTCTAGTTGGTTTGGTATCTGTCTGCCTTAATTCGTCCAATAACCGAAAAAAAAAAGATCCATGAGTGTTCATGTAAGAATTGACCCTAGTTTATATTGATTTAGAAACAGTTTAGTTTATATGATACAACGTGAACTGCTGAACAACCTGAGAAATAATCACTTTCTCTGTTTCTTGGAAGGAAAAAAATGACCCACCTTCTTTCATTTTCTTCATGTCCTCTTTGTTCCCCTCCCTTCCACTAAATGTGCATCCCCAAGCATGAAAAAAACATCCCTGGCAAGGATTTTAATAGCTGTTGTTAGCAGTTCTGGCACTAATTAATAATTTCAAAGGCTTCTCTGCTTCCTTGTCAGTGGCTGAGCAATGAGTGGAAGCAGCTGCCTCCTTCAGCAGCCCCACCAGAGAGGGAAGATATAGCAGCCCTGGGCTGCTTCTGCATGGACTGGAGCAGGCAGATACCAGCTTCTTCTGTCCAAACTGAAGCACAGCCCCAGCTCCAGTCCAGGAGATACACGTCCCATGGTGTAAAACACTATGCTATATGCTATACTAATCCATCCGTAGAGCTTTGGGATCACAGCCAGTACTTTCTGTATGTTGGTGCTGCATTGCAACAGTATAGATATACTATGTAATTATAACATTAGCTGCCTCCTTATTCATAGATCAATTGTAGCACAGAGAAGGATAACATAAGATTATTTGTCTGTCAGAAGGCATAACCTACTAGGAAGAATTTGATGAATAAAACCTTTAATTTTCTGCCTTAATATGGATTCCAGCTTAAACCAGAAATGATGGAGTGCTGTCCCTCTGGTACCTGTCTTATGGAGACACATTCAAGGTTTGACACATTTGCCACAATCATTTTACTCTGTAGAATCCCGTGATTCATGGCTTTAACATTACTCAGGGCAACAGGAAGAAAATGAAACTGTAGCCTTCTGGTTTGAGACTCCAAAAAACAAAGCCTTAAGAAAGTACAGTTGTTATAATGCTGATGATAAGGATTAGTATACTTCAGCTGAAAATCTATTATACAAACAACATCTGAGTTAAATTAAACTTATCTTCCCCAATTCCTACAGTTTTTCCAATGTTAGGCTTTCAGTTATCTTATTACACTATGCTTTAAACTTTATCAACAGTCCTGTGTAAGCTAAAAAGATAACCAGCCATGCCTGCATATAGAGAGAACAAACTTTTCTGTGTAAAAGATTTAAAATGCAGACCTTTTTATTATGTTAAGCTAGTTTGGATCAAAAGAAGTCTTAAGATCATATTTTTATGTATATAATGTGTATGTATATATGGTATATGTAAATTTATTAAAAGAGTTGTGAATTTGCCCGCTCCCTGTATTCTCTATTATCTGCCAACTTTTGTGTAAGAATAATAAGCCTAGTCTCCCAAAGCTGAAACAAGAGAGGTATATATTTAGGCAAAAGTACTTATATACAACTTGAGAACCTAAAGATACCGATATTGTGCTACCCCTCCCTGTTTCACCTCACGTTAGATGGTGTCAATACATTTATCTGCGATATTTATAGACTGACTAGTGCTATGTGTCACTCAGGTAGAGGTGGTAGACACTTGCAAGTTTACCAGTCTCAGCTATATACCATCCATGACCTCCTCAACACTGGCTCTTCCTCTAAACTTCTGAGTAGTGCCAGACTATAATCTGCTGTTACAACTAAAGCAAAATAAATGGGTCTACCGCAAGTACGTTTCATTCATCCATCTAAGAGTAGACATGTATTGACTCAGGGTGCAGGCTGGGCAAAATTCAGCTTTTGATCAGCAGCTGTTTTCTATTTACAATATCAATAAAGATAAACCAGGAACTTTATTCCACTGGAAAAGGTGATTACATAGCCCTCCTGTGAACCTCAGGGAGCTACAGAAGTGCTGCGTAAAAGAACGCTCTATGAATATAGAACTGTTGCACGTAAAACCAAACAGTAAAATTTCACTAAAACTAAATTAATAAAACCAAGAACCTGAAAGTTAGGAAATACCAATTGTCTTATTTGATTTGAATCTTATATTTGATTGTGAAGTCATGTGCAGGACAAGTAGAGGCTACTCATACAATGTGGGTTTCACACTAAGAAGTACTTCACTGTTTACAGGTTCTCTCAGCTCACTCCAGACTTGTGGCAGAGTGTGATCAAAGGGACAGGGATTATGAGTGTGATCTGAGGTTCAGTGTGAGCTCAAGCCAATGTGACAGGTGAGGCATGGTATAACAACCTATTTATCTGTGATGGTCCCAGAACCAATGATTCATCACTCTCCATCACACGTTCTAGCCATTGGATTAGCCATTAGCTTAACCATTGATCTATATTTCATTAGTCCTACAAATGTATATATCGACACGCTTATCAGAAAGGCAAATTTTAAATACTTTGATGCTAAGTGGAGGTCTTTGAAACCATAAGTTAGAGACATGAATCTGACTGAATACTAACACCTTGGCCATAGGTCAGTCTGATTCAACTTGTTGTACATTGATATAAATCAGAAGAAACTTTGCTAGTGCTAAAAAACCTGTGCTAGCATAGACTGGTCTGAGATCAGACCTCGACCTCGTGGCACTGGGATGGTGGTGGCTGCTTTTGACAGCCTATTCAGTAGGCTACCTGGATCATCTCTGAGATATATACAGACAATTGAATTTGTTGAACCTGGACGTGAGAAGGAAATTTCACAGATTTTGGCTTCGTTTGCGCAGGTTGAAAGCGATTCTCTAGGGTGCACCCACTGCATATAACGGCTCAGCTGTAAATCTGAATGAAGGCTGGAGAAACAAAAAGCTGCCTATGTAGACAAACCACTTGGCTCGATGCCCTCTTCAGTGTTTACCCAGGCTGCAGACTGTTTTAGAAAAAGAAATCAAAGAATAAATATGCTCTAAGGTCTAAAGATTCTCTCAACTATGTAAAATACAAAACATGGGCTGGGAAGGGCAGCTGCTCATTTGCATTCCTGGCATCCACTGCTAATGACTGGAAGAAACTGTAAGAAATGCTGGGTGTGAGATGCATTAATATGTAAAGGAAAACCACATCTAACAGAACAGCACCCTTTGGGTTTATTTTTTGCATTTTTGTAATTTCTGTGCTCTTTGGATGCATAGTTGGGATGTCCTCATATCAGACCTTTTTTTTAGATAGTATGAGTGTTTGTTTTTGTTACTGTGCTGAGCTCTCCAGAGGCTCTTTTCTAGGCTGAGCTCTGGTCTCCCACTTGTCCCAATGCAGTTTCCTTGAACTGTCTCTCCTGCAGCTGACTCTTCCTTTGGCCTAAGGTTTTACTGTCTCAGACACAGATGACTTGCCCTGGATGTTGCCCTCTCACTTTATTTTCCATTTTATGATGACTATTCCTGTTCCCTTTTATTCTTAAAATTGGAAAAAATGGAGGTTACAAAGGTTTCCCTGCAGTAAAATATGCCTGTTGAACTTTCTACTACGGCAATTCTCCTTTTCAGATTTATAAAGCTTGTGAATGAGTCTGGGCTGTAAACACCAATGCTTGGAGACCATTTGTGTTTGCTAGAGGAAGTCTGGCTCGGGGGACTGAGCATAGAACTAGAAGTATGAACTGCTAAGCTGTCCCCATCTCTGCCTGTGATGATTTCTAAGCGTATTTTGCCCTAACAGGACTTGATAATGTTTATAATGTCTGACTAATATTTCTAATATCTTCCAGCATTCAGATGGTTAGAAGACAATGGTATGCAGCTCATCTTTGTTGGATGAGTCCCCAGCTAGACAACTGAAAAAAAAAATGGAAAGATGAACAGCCCTTTGGCTGTGTTGGCAAAAGAGACCCCGTGCCACATTTACGCACATGGCTTTGCTCTAACAGCTGGTCCACATCACAAAGTACAATCTTTATTGTATGCCTCACTAGGGCAACAAGATGGAAATTCTCATTCTCTGCTACTTTAGCGAAAAGCAAGAGGCTCTGGTCTTGTACTGCAAAATCATTGTTCTTGTTTTCTATACTGAGATGCTTTTGAGGTGTAATGAGAAATTCAGAGCAAAACTGTGCTTTGACTTTCTCTCCCATTTGTGTACTTGTTGTCAGAGCCTGAAGCTATATAGACCAGGTGTTTGAGGTACTGATGCAGCTCTGCTTATGTATAGTTCCTTTGCTGTGTTGTTTTTGCAGTGGTGTTTCTCTGGACCTATTTCCTCCAGCAAATGTCTCTCTCTGGTAGCAAGACCAAGGAGACGGAATCCCAGCCCACTTGACGTTAATGGCAAAGCAATCATTGACTTCAACAGGGCCATAATTTCAGATCCTGACACCGTAAAGCAGCCTTCGGTACAATTGATTTCCTGAATTGTATTCACCAAATATATGATTTATTCTAAAGATTTCCAAATGTTGTTTGTTCAGAGGGTACACACAGCGGCTTCTGGCTTCTCTTCTCTTTCCTCCATAACAACAATTTTCATAGTTATATAATTTTAACAAATTAATTTAAGGGTTTATCTAAATAAAGCATGGGTTAGTAATCTGTCTAAACTCCCAATCGCACAAAATCATCAGTACTAAGGTCCCATTGGATTCTGAACACATTAGCAGCTGACATTTCATAATCATAAAAAAACCCACTCCACGCCCCAAAAGCAAGGCACAGAACTGGCTTCCTCAGTAGAAGTGGGTTTTAGGATCAAGGAACTGAGTCAACATCAAGCCTCACCAACTACTTCAGGCATCAGGACTCACCTGAACCTGAGCCTTTTTTGCTTGAAGTTTCATTGAACTTGAATGGGAATAGAATCAGGACAAGCTCACTCTCAGCTGGCCCCACACCTGAACTCAGTAACAAATCTTGCTAGTTTGATTTGCTCCGTGAAAATTGGATGTATACATCTCAAGATATTTTATCAGCAACATCTCAAGCTGTAGATGCTGTGGTTAGTATGAAGATAGGAAGCTGATTTGTGGTTAAAGTGAGGGAGAATAGAGAAGATTCAGACTTCTTTAGAGTAAGAGCAGAAGAGACCATTTTTGCATGCAGTGAGTGGGAAGGATGGCACAGGGAGATGAACAACTTGAGGCAGAAATGGCCTGACTGTGTTGTTCAGGAGCAAGTAGTAAGTGACTAGGACTAAGCTGGACCTAGGTGGAATTCCAGCTGCAGCTATTACCCTCCAGATCCTGCCCCTTACCCAAGAATTGAGAACGCATTATCCAATAACACCAGCTTTTTTAGCAGTCTCACAATGGTATATATTTAGCATGTTATTGCATAATTACATATCACAACATGTAATTACGTATTGCAATATGTAATGCTGCATATTACAAAGCATGCTGTTATCCTGTGTAGTGTGTAATTCATCTAAGCAGCAAGAAAACTTGTTTAAGAGCTGATAAATGTAAATTTATCTCATATGCATCACTAGTAAAATCAGTATGATATATATTCAGAGGAGAATGGGTTTGACAAACAAGGTCAATAAAATTTTTATCTGTAAATCACCCAGAGCACAACAAATATTGTGGTTGGGGTCTGTACAGTCAAAGAAAGAATAAGAAAATGAACCGAGTAACCAATGAACATCAATTAGCATATTGGCTGAAAGCTCTAATGGAGTAAACAGATTTTTTTCTGAATCATAAAAACATTTGAAAGAGAAACATCTCACCTGATGTCCACAAAGCTGTCTAAACATGAGATGTAATGTTGCTGTTAGTAAATGCATATACCCCTTAATCAACCTACTGCAGGTAGAAACCCACAATTTTGTAGGAAAACATCAAATAAAATTACAGTGCAGTTTATCAACAGGCGTTCTCTGTGTATCTTTGAGTATATTTACTGAAGGCTTATTCTGCTGAACTGAATCCCACTTAATAGTATTAGGGGGAATATCTATTTGCTTGATTTGTGATAGTAGTCATTTTTATTTGTTTTCCCGCTTCTCAATTGCAGTCGAAGCTTTATTCAATGAAACCTAATAAAAGCACAGAATGGGACCACTTCCCTGCACGACAGCACGTTGCAGTTTTGTCTCATAATGCACATCACAGGCATGCACAGACAGCGCGATGTATGCCGATTGATTTGGTGGCTTATGAGTATTAGGGACAAGATTTTATAATGTTCTGCTTTCAATTCCAGGCGGCAAGCAGCTTTCTAGAAAGCAGATTGGAAGTAAACTGTGCTCAAGGCCGAGCCACCCAAGGTTTCATGTGAACAGGTTAGGAGCGTGGGCCAGATCTAAAGTTGCTAGCTGACTTATCCATCTTGTTGGTGGGCTATTAGAAGAGAACACATGTTTATTAGACCCCTGGCTAAGCTAAACACAGTAGTTTCTGGAATATATGATGTTGTTGTTCTTGAAAGAAGCGAAAGAAATGAAATTAGCTGAACTGCAATTAATTTGGTTGCATTAAGGCTGAATTTACATGGGGAATAGGTGCAACCATTAAAACCATCCTGGACCCGTGTTTCTTCAAGCCTAGCCTTGTCCACAGCCCACCCTTGGCTGGAGGGCACGGGGCTCTGCCAAGCAGATGGCTTCCCTCAGCAGACGTGGCACATGCAGCTGTTGAAATGGCCCTGGTGCAGGCAGCGAAGGTGCAAGAGGTTCATAGTCTGGGGGAGCTTTATGATGATATGCTTGTAGTCTAAGATTTTTTTTTTCTTCCCCCCGCCCCTAGGCTACATATTAAATCATTGATGTGATTCTCAGTCATTCTTGTGCCAGGATATAAATCACTCACCTCCCAACAGCTATTTGTGTGTCTGCAGCAAAGCACTTTCTGTGTGGTAATTTGAAAGGCAATGAGGGAAAACCGGTACAGATCAATAATGCAAGGTTTTTGGGGTGTTTAGGGCAGAAAATGGATTGAAGGATATTCTTTGAGGGTAAAACATCTGTTACAGCCCATTACAAATAGGAGAACTGGGACTTAATGGTAAGTCTGGCACGTGGCACTGTTATTGTCCTAACCAAATAAAGAGTATGTGTTTACAAGGAATACATTAATGCTTGATGAGGCATGGATAGCACCATAAAATATCAGTTGCTTCATGTATTTATGAGGTGAACAGCGACTATTACTGATTTTGTGGAAAAGTCTATCTTGCATTAAAAAGCTTGTGATGAGGAATTTTATAGCCACGAACACCAATGACATGAAAGAAGCCAGAGCTAGATGCTGCAGAGTGCATAAGGGAATACGGCTGAAAAAATACTCTTACTGCTGTGCTGTGCTTTGAACTTTTTATTTCCCTGCCCCCGTGGGGCTGAGGTGAGCAGACATAAATTTGGCCTTCCCGGGAGAGCCGAGTGGAGGAGCAGCACTCTCTCCTTCGCTGCACTTGTGAACCTTTCTATCTCATAACCCAGCAGTCTGTCCCCTCATATCCCCAGCGTGGTACCCCTGCTACTGCCACTGCCACCGTCCTCGTTAAAAACAACCAAAACCTCTCCTGGTTCCCTTCTGCAAGAGGTGGCCCCTGAGACGCCTCCTTGGAGCACCACGGGAAAACGTAGTTTGGGTTACGGGTGCTTTGAGAAGGAATAATCCACATTCAGAACATCTGCGTGAAGGTTGTTTCTGCTTTTAGAGAGTAATGTTATTTAGTCTTTAAATAGAGCTAAGGAGAAAGCTTTCTTACATACTACAACATTTCTTAAATAGACTTTCAGGGAGCATCAGCTTGCATCTCCACCTGACCTGCAAAGGGAAGGCCTTTAAGGAACTACATCTATTTTTTTTGTGGGTTTTTTAGGGGTGCAGAGGTGTGGAGGTGTTCGCAGCAGAAGACGGATTTTGAGAAGAGTAACTTCGGCAGTTTTGCGCTGTGCAATCTCTCAGCCTTCTTCCACAGCAGTCTAACTGCAGAGTGCCCTGTGTTTGCTTTTTCCGGTGGAAGCACCGTTTCTTACTCTCAGCAATGGGTCCCTTCAGCCAGCATGGCATGCAGTTTCTAGAAGACTGTTGAATAAGGGACACAAAATATTTTACTTGACACTTCATATTGCTCCTGATTGCCAGCTGGACAATTGCAGCAGCAGTGACAAAAGCTGAAAGACCTGTTCTGCTGGCCTGATTTGTAGGAAAACAAGATATTTTTGTGCAAGCTGTCATGGCGAAATCCCTTTGAAATGTTACTCAACATGACTGGAGTGCAGAGTCAGGTCCTCTTTGAATAAAAGTCCTTAACTTTCAGAAGGACTGGAGGAGTATGGTTTCATCATTATAGCAAAAATAGATGCCAATGAAGAAAAGATTAGTTTTCCTGCCTCTTGCTGAATTTGTGAAGAGTTTTATGTGATTCAGTGTGTTTTATGAGCTGCGTTTCCAGGAATGATGACAGAAAACAGGATAATTGCTGTTTCACCGTCTTATCAGCTTTGTTTTAACCAACCTCCACTGACTTTTGGAAACAAAAGGATCAATAGGAGCCATCAACCATACCTGCCTGTGTATACCTCTGTCCAGTTATCCGACCCCGCCAGCCCACCTGCTTTATTGAATTTACAGCACACATGGGCCCCGTGAAATTACTCTGGGAGGGAGGAGCAGCGTGGAGCGTGGAACAACTTAGTCCTCCAAAGCAGAGGAGGTGGGAGCCCTCCCAGCAGCCCGGCCATCGAAACGAGCCCTTCCCAAATCCGCAGCTCACTGTGTTTTCTGGCAAGCTGTCGAGCAGTGTGGTGAGAACTCACAGAGGCTGCTGTCTGGATTGT
>Ga0181612_127346_pt1 | contig 12955 bp, 7 predicted proteins | sample HoacroProtozoa21_FD_119630 | JGI IMG/M metagenome (GOLD analysis project Ga0181612, IMG submission 119630) | Hoatzin crop microbial communities from Cojedes, Venezuel. Combined Assembly of Gp0051906, Gp0051904, Gp0051908 | reverse complement strand
CCAGGCATGGCCCTGTCCCTCGGGGTGGTGGCCACTGTGACCAGGCATGGCCCTGTCCCTCGGGTCACCCCATCCCTCGCTGCACGTGGGCCTCTCCTCCCGCTTCACGTGGCATTTCCCGGCTGCAAGCTGCAGGATGTGTTTCTTCTCCTGTTTTACTTGGCTTTACGTCCGGAAAGCTCTGGTGGGGCCGGTGGAGGACAGGACAGCTGAGGGGTCTGAAACCACGGAGACCGTGCTGAGGAGCTCTGTAACGCCGCTCCCCAGCCGGGGCACGGAGGCTCGCTCCACTGTAAGAAGCCATGGGGTTGTTTTCTCTCCTCTCTCCCTGCAAGCGCTCGCCTCTCCCAATCAAACAGAGAAATACTGCAGGTGAAACGTCTGTTGTACCAACGGCCAGAATGATGCGATGGTTTTACACATGCACCAGAACCCACAGAACCTGTTTCTCAAACGCGCTGACAGTCAGTGATACTTTAATGGCCTTCACACTGCAAACATGCTTCTTTGTATCCTGCCTTTAAAAATAATATTGTAAAATATGGCTGAACAAGTTGGATAAAGAGCTGGTAGTCCAGACTCCAGTGCTGCTTCTGCCATGTTGCTGCTGTGTGGCCTGTTGGATGATCTTAAACCATCTGAAGGTGCCAGGAGATGCTACGCTCTGCTCTTCTCAGCCTTTAGACACCTGGTGCTCACCATAAACCTACTGCCTGCCCTTCACAAGTGACCCTACGCGCGTGCGCTACTGAGCTCAGTGTCCTTCAGAAACAGTGTGTGTCTTCAGGGGTCCACATGCCTTCACAGGTGGGCTCTCCTAATTTCGGTGCTTTGTTTTTTTCCTGTGCAGTAGCACCGTTTAGTCACATTTGTGTTTTGTTGTCTCTAGTAGTGGGAAGTACTTCAGAATAATCCTTATTTTTACCTGGCCCGGGGAACCTGGGCTGCTCGCTGTCCATCGCCTGTGTTTGAGACACACAGTCCTGCTTTGGAGACCCTTTGTAATCCCCAGGGTCACGCTGCCCAGGCCCCAGCGAAGGAGGATCTTTACAAGGTGGGAAGGCTGGAGCAGAGAGAGCCCAGCAGAATTTCTGCCTGTTGGGAGAAAAAGAGATTTCAGGAACTTGTCCCATGCTGATGGGGTTTTATGTCTGGAAAAAAAAGGCTGTGGTTTCTGTTAGGTGCCCTGGGGAGGTGGATGCTTAATCCTCCTAAGCCAAAATCTCTGGGAAATGATCTGCGGAAAAAGGGGTCCAACTGCAATGCCACGGACGGCCCGCTTTGTTTGTTGTAAAACACAACGGCTTGCCAGTGGTCCAGCCTCTGCAGAGACCTGGCTGCCCAGCTACTCCAGAGCAAGATAGCACTGAAACCAAGGCAGCCATGTCAAATGGGCCCAGCTGGGAGCTCCTCCCATTCTCCGCTGCTGACTGAAATGGGAGAGGGAGCAGGTTCCAGCCCCAGCGGCTGGGCGTGGAGTGTTTGTGTGTTTTTTGATTACACAGACTGGTGATCTTCTCTCCTCATACTTAATTCGCCCTTTCCTCTAGCCCTCTGTCTTTATCAAATGCCACTTGGCAGCGCTTCCCTCCCAGCCTACAGCCTCCCACTCTTTTTACAAAACCCCTGTTATAAGATACAACTGCTGAGAGATGTAGTAAAGATACACCTGTTGGGTAAGGAGGGCCGTGGGCTTTCTCATGTTCTCATTCTTTTCCACGGCCAGGAATTTATTGTTGATCTTAATCTTAGCCCAAGCAACGTCACTGCATGGTGACAATAAATTTACTTGAACAATTTGCTGATGGGCAGATTTATTTGTCTTCTCATCAGGACACCAAGGGGGAGGAGGTCTTGGGAGAAGGGAGTTTCCTTTCATGCCTTTCAGTCTCTTTGAAAGCAGCAGTAGGATGGAATACGTGGGAACGGCAGTTCTGGCTTGAAGGAAGTACCTGAGACTTTTACAAGCTCTTTCCAGCTCTAATTCCCAGCCTTGGCAGGGGCTGAGGAAATGCCCCTGGCTTAGCCCTCGGGTTCCTTCAGATGCCGTGCAGCCACGAGCATCCCTCTCCATTCCTGCCCTGTAGTTCCCAGATTTGACTCTTTTTGCCCAGTGTGCTCCTCCACGGTGAGTTTCTGCACTGGCAACGCAAAAGTAACGCAGCCCAGTGCTTAAAGCCTCTTCCTGGGATGCGAAGGATCTTTTTCCAGGTCATGTGTGCTCTGGCTTCTTGCTCTGTAAAATGGGCATAAGAAATTACCCCTACATCATAAGGGTGGTGCAGTATTTAATTACTGTTTGTAAATGTCTGAGAGATCATCTGATAAAGGCACCACTGCTCCGGGTGTCACCAGCCCACACTCCCCTTCCAGGCAGCGCACAGCAACACTTCCACCTCCAAGCCAGTTCCTGTAAACCTGTGGCAATCACCGGTCCCGTTGGACCAGGTGGCACAGTGGGATGCTGCGGGGTCCCTCTGCTGTCTGACATCATTTCATACGTCCCATGCAAGTGGCACATCTTCCAGGCTGGGCTTACCCGGAAGGGGGTTTCTCTGCTTCCGTGGTAGGTTTACGTGGCTGATAGGTTGCAGGCTCTGGAGTAAATCCGTCTGTCCTTGTTCGGCTCAAAGCAAGACGTTATACCCTTGGGAGACACCTTGATGAGGGAATTGTTGCTGTTGTAGAGACCTACAAGACAAACAGGAAAGGGATGTAGACACCAAACAAGGCCACAACGGCAGGGAGGAAAGCGAGCACATCAGGCAGTGAATGTAGGAGGAGGAAAAGGAACCGGTATAGCAGGACGGTGCAGGGAAATCACTTCTGGATTTAAAACGTGCTGTCCTGGGCAGGGCTTATTTCGAGGGACACTGATAAGGCTACACTAAACTTTGTCCTAAGAGTAGGAACAAATGGAGATATTAGCAATTTTAAAGAATCAAACAAACAGGAGGAGGAGAGCTCACCTGTGGTATAACTTGTAAGATAAGCTGCAAAGCCCTCGCACTCCAGGTCTCAAACCTCACCAGGCAATGGGCCAGGAGTAGACTTTGTTTGCAGCTCCAATACTGTGGAGCTTGGTACATTCTGCACTAATGTGGCTTCTCCTGAAGCCTCTGGAATTTACACTGAGTTGTGGGCTGTTCTAGCGATTCCTTATGGCTGCTCAGAACTGTCAGGATGGTTTCTGGATGGTTGTCTCAGCAGAGGTTCAAAGGAACTCACCCACAGCTCTTGGAAGGGAGACCCACTAGTGTCCTGACATCCCCTTAAACCTAACATGACTTAAGCAGCTCTGAGTGACCTGAGTTTGTGTGCGACGGTGCTCTGCACCCTGCAGAATCATAAACAAAATCACCAGCAACATCCTTCCTCCCGGTTCAAGGCTCACATACACGGAGAAGGCCGTTTTCCAATTTTTTCCAAATTTAATCCTCTCGTGGTTTTGGACACAAACACTGTCTGGCCAGAAACGTTGTTGCTTTGCTTGCAGAAACCCATAGAGGTCTGTTTCAGAAAAAGAAAAAGGGCTTGTGAATGCCTTTGAATTGACTTTACCTGTGGGTAATTACCAACAAAGGAAAGCACACATTTAAAATCCAGCTGTCTCCGTTGTGAGTGATTCTAATGATAGAGCTGTAGGCAGTCCTAGGGCCTGAAGCTGGGAGTGCTTACCAACTGCAGGCAGGTCTCTTTGTGACTGCCCAGCATGTAAAGGTTGCGTTTACACAGACGCCGAAGACTTGAAACTCTTGCAGAAAATGTGGCGTTGTGTGTTTAGCTGCTGTCTCCAGACTGCTCTGACGTCAGCTCGAAGCGTCTGGCTCTGCTCAAGCCACCGTCTGAGCACGGAATTTGAGGTCCTGCTGCCAAGACACCAAGGGGGCTCCTGCGTGGCAGCCCCTGGAAAGCGCTGCAGAGAACAGGAGATGTCTCTGCGGCGGTCGCTGCCGGGACGGCGGGGAGGGCTGACGGCTGTGAGCTAGGGATCACTTGCAGAATCCGCGCTTCAGTTCGTTCAACCTGCAGATAACCGCACCAAGCTCAGTGTGCAGCACTGCTGTTGTGCTGCTAGCAGTCCCTGAGATAATTCACTTGGGCAGAGGTGCCAGCAGTCCCTGGGGGAGCCAGTCACACTGCTCTTCGGGAGCGCTCGGCTGCCTGCTGCAGCCACTGCCCTGGTGCACGCTGCAGCCCTTCTACAAAACGTACATAGGAACACATCCCGCTCACCGCTCCTGAGCAGCCTCGCACTTCAGGGGAAAACTGCTCCTCTTACAGAGTCAGAAAAACTCTGGTTCCAAAGGTTGCAGGAGTTCCCCAAAATCACAGAATAGATCACAGTGCAACGGGACAAAGGGAAAGATTCTTCAGATCCCCGGGATGACGCCCAACCTCTGGGAACGTGCTCTGGGTTTTAAAGCTTTTTATTGTCGGCTGCTGAAACTGCCCTCTTCTCACTGGGCAATAGTTAGAGAAAACGTCTAATGGTCAAGGCTAATTCAGTGATCTGAGTGGAAGAGTCCAGTTCAAGTGCAAGAGTGAGGAGGTAGCAAGAAGGCACCTGCATAAAAGGTTCAAACGCTGAAAGACTGATGCTTTTTCCCTAGTATTTTTTTCTTATGTTTCTCCTGTTAAGCTGGTGAAATGACTACAATAGTCATGATGTTTAACCGGCTTTATTTTACTATAGGGTTTGGTCCCAGAGCTTTGAGGACAACTTGGGACACTGTTTTCTTGTTTCTCACTCTTCTTTTTTCTCCAATATTCATCAGCTTTCAGCTGTCACTGCCTCAAAAGCAGATCCTCCAGTTACTGGACACAAGTTCCTTTTTGCCTGCGAGCAGTGACCACAGAAAGACTGCAGGATCCGGCATTTTTTTCTTCTCAGATGTCTTTTTGTCTATAGTCATAAATTATCAGATACTGCCATCTTTTAAATAGATAGTTTCCTGTTCTGCTTCTTGTAGGTTAGATATTATCTCCCACAGTAAATCATGAGTCAGTGATTAATTCAAGAAGGCCGTTCCCAGAAGCAAATTCTTACAATGTTAAAAATAATATGATGCGAATCCATTATAGTGTGATATAGAAAATAATTATGGCCTGCAAACTAGATTAATCAACTTAGACGTGCTGGGGCAGATACGCAGTTGGAGTGAGTCATTATAAGAAAGTTCGCAGTCCTAGCGTACGGGCTGTGCGAGCGAACGTGCCATTACCCCACGTCGGCTGAGTCTTGGTGACTCTGTACGAGTGCTCTTTGCACACCCAAACGGTGAGGTAAGACGTGTTTGTTTAAAACACCTCTACTGATGGTTAAACTGTATCAAATTACTTTATAAAAGCATGAATTGCTTCAAGAATACGCACGCAGCCAGGTAAGATGCCTCAGCTGATGAGTGGCAACTTATTAAGCTTATTAAATTGTGTCATCTTCAATCTGTCTTAAACAGCTACGCAAAGTCATCAGATATTACAGAGTCAGCGTGCTCTGCCTCAGCACACAGCGGATGTATCTCGCATGAAAGTGCAGTCCAACAGGGGACACCTCACTAGGAAATGGCTGCAATGCAGACGTGCCGCGTGGAAAAAGACAAAAAAATCTCTCCAAAGAATAACAAAACAATCCAAAAGTAGTCACAGCTACAGCAAGACACCATTGAAGGGACAGAAAAGTCCATTAGCAGTGCATATATTATTATAAACTATCTGATAATTGCTAATAACAGTTTGTGCTGTGTTAAAATCTTCCACGGCTGAGAACACACTCTGAATTCCTGCGGACTAAAGCTTACAACACCCCGGCGAAGGCTGGTCACCATGGCATGGGTGGGGAGCACCAGGCACAGAACAGTTAAGTGACTTACACAAGGGTGAATCAGCAGGAGGTTCAGGAACTGAACCTGAAGGCCAGGTCCTCAGCTGATATAACTTGGCACAGCTCCACGGCAAGTGGAAGGGCACAGTCAGTTACATCAGTTGTACGTACGCAGACCTGACTGCCAGCTCTGAGGTTGAACCTCAAAACCCAGCACCTGCTACAGATGTAACATTCACCTGCCTCGAGCTTCTTGGCAGAACTTCCCGACAACCAGCCAGCGCAGGTCGGACTTCTGGGATGAAAACTCACGGGATGCGCTGGGGTCTTTCAGTGATGTGGCAAGGACGGGGGTTGCTGCTGTCCCAGGGCCAGGGATGTGTCCTCCCTCCCGTGGTATTGAAGAGTTACTGCCCGATGTGTGCTCGAGGTTCAGAACAGCCTGGGGTGCCTCTGCAGCATGGTAGAGGTGAGACAGCAGATCAGGTGGAAATACCTGACCCAGCTTTGTGCTCGTTCATTTAGATACTGGTGCCCAGCTGCCCATAGTGGCAGAGACCTCAGAATCACCAGGCACAGGATTCAGTACCCGCTAAAAAGCTCTGGGCTGTTGCAGCTACCCTGGGAGCTGCACGCAAACTAGGTAGGTTACAGCTAGTTCTCGTGTTTTCTAGAACATCAGACATCACTTCACAAACATCAGTTAGCTCTGATGACCCCCTCATCCTCCCTTGCAAATCTACTGACACGGTGTTGGCGCGGGGATTTTCTCAGTCTTCCTAGTGATGGGTTGTTGGAAAGTATCAGAGTTTCCCTTGCTAAAGTCTTCCTTGGACTGAAAACAGGATGAGATCTTGCAGGCTTTTGCAGCTGGATAGTTAAGAGATCTTCTTGCATGCAGTGCGTGGCACCTAGAAACAGAAGCAGCAAGGAAACTGTCAGTAGCTGAGTTGGAAAGAAACTGGGAAGTAACTGAGGCCTGGAATTTACCCAATATAATTATTAAGGACAAATCACATTTTGCATTTTAAAAACAGCAGAAACTGCTATACAGAACTGATGGCTGTGGGTTCTATGAAATGGAATTCGGGCGAGGGTCTTTTTCAGATACTAAGTTCACTGATACCTTCTTTTTTGGGGTGGAGATGCTCACCAGCTTGCTAAAGCAACCTTAAAGACATCCTTTAAGCCTTGTGTTAGAGAGAACAGATGCTGAAATTACTCACTTTAGCTACAAGTTTCAGATAGCTCAGTACAATATTCTAAAGGAGTCCACAATGCGTTTTGTATGGATCCTTCTTTACACTTTGGTAACTTAACGACAGCTCTGCCAATTTTGCTTTAAGGTTCGTGCAAATTTTAAAAGGGCCACCTTGGGGTGAGACTGAGCAAAGGAAATTTCAGCCCCAGCAGAAATTTAAAAGGTAAGAGCGTATGAAAACGCAGCTTAGAATAGCTGTTGGACTTCCTCCTGAATTATAACTGTCTGGCAATGAGCACTCCTTTTCCTTCTTGGCTGGATTCTACAAACACCCCAAATACAACACTAAACAGGCGCTGCAGACACAGTCAGCAGAGTCAGTTACAGACCAGCTCCACAGTCCGCTGAAGTCAATACAAAGGCATTAGGTGACTCCAGCAGCTTTGGAAATCGGTCTGGAATCGAATGCTTCCTCCTACCCGTGACGGGAAGTATCCCGTCCCTTTCTTGGACAATGAGGTGCTGTTGATCTCTGGAGACTGAGGAGGGACACTATGGGATCCTGGACTGGGGGTTTCACTCTGCCAAGAGAAATATCACGCGTGTTGACCAAGCTGTATTCATTACCTCTCTCCTGGGGCAAACACAACGAGACACAGGCACAGGCTCGCACCGCTGCTCATGGGACAGCTCCCTTCCCCAGTACATCCTTCACCTTTCTGAGCAGGGACCAAAACAGACCAATTATTTTAGGGATAACTCTGAGAACAGTGATGCTGGAAGAGAGCAATGGTCCACACAGTCCATATGTACCTAAACAACTTTTAAACCTCGCTTACAACTGGTCTTACTGGCCCTGATGGCTGTGAGTTCCACAAAGGAACTACTTTTTTTTTATTTGTGTATTTGTTGGTCCAACTGCTTTCATGATAAACTATCACCCCAGTTTACAAATGGAGAATGAACATTGTCTGTACAATTACCTCCTTCTTTCAAGTTTAAATTTATTGGTTTTTAAGTTTATGCTGATATTCTTCTGGTTTATGTGATACGGGAGAAGCTTACTATTTCATTTTTCTTAATTCTCTCACGTTCATTTCACACCATCTTATTTGCCTTCTCTCTAAATGAAACTTCTTCAGCGTTTTCAGTCTTTACTGGGACTCTAATGATCATATCTCTTATTTCTAAATTGACCCTATTTCTGCTGTAGCCTTTTTTTTGGAGTTAGAGTGGCCAGAAGCAAACATAACACTCCAGCAGCGTCAATTATGGTATTATTGTATTTCCTGTATAATTTTCCAAGTCATCACGTGCACCCCTGAATTTTATGCTTTAATTGTAATTGCACATTGAGGTAGGCGTCTTCATTGTCTCAAAATTATAATCTTTTAATGCAAGTCTCCTGTTGCACGGAAAACTGAATATTTCTGAGTGTGAGGAAGATCAAATTTCTCTAACATCTGCATGGCAATTTGTATCAACTGGGAGCCACAGCAAATCTGAAATCTCACCTGTAACATCTGAGCTGGACTTAATTAATTCAGCATGCGGGCAGAATGCATTATTTCCAGTCACCACACCTTTCCTGGCCCTGTTCTCTTTCTGGGCTTTTCAAAAAGAGGACTGGGTGGGATTCTATTTATAGAGCCAAATAAATCAAAACCTGCTGTGTGGTACATGATACCTCCAGCTTTTCAGATGTGGTCCCATGACGTGCTGAATGCCCTTGGTAGTATGCCTTACTTCTGCCAATCCCAGAAAAAAGAGTGGGATTTGGGAGATCTGGGACCATACAAGATGAAAGAAATAGCTTTGTACTAACATAAATGTGAAATTATTCCAGTATGTAGGATGGAAAGAGCTGAAGTTCCTGATCTTTAAGAGCATTCTACCATTATGTGAACTTCATTAACTGTCTTGTCTTCCAGTTACCAATGGAAAATAATCTGGAAGTAGCTGGAAGTGACTTAGTTCCTGTTTCGATGACTTCAGAGTTGGACTCTGACATTGACCAGATGCCCCCCCAAAATAGCGCAGGAATAACAGCGAGGGAAAGAGAATGGGATGCATGGGATTGAAGAACAAGGCAATGTGTGGTCGAGAGGAGAAAATAAAGTAGTTTGGGCATTGTTCCTCTCAGGCAAAGACACAAAGCTGAATGAAGGCATTTAACTGTGTGGAAGTTTTTGCAGGATCAAGAAGGAGCGGGAAAGATGCAAGGTTAAAAGTGGGGAAATGGAAGCCTGCACAGGACGAGTACATGGCTGATTAAAAGCCACCTTCCAGGCAGGAGCTGGGCTGATGTCCACACAGCAGCAACAACCCTGGAATGACTCGCTCCTCCTTAAGAAACAACCAGAAATGGCAGGGAGAAGAATGGAGGCTCTTGCTTTGCTGGGTCTTGCAAAAGAGTAGACTAAGGGGAAGAATAGATGGGAGTGGGCAGGCAGTGCTGTCTGCTGGAGAAGATGCTGTTGAGTTATAGTGAGATCACGGGCAAATCACTTCACCAGTCTGTTTTTCCACTGCAGTTGAGCTGTTTCTTGCTACATGCATGGACAAGTGTAACAGTGCTACCACGGTGCTAAAAATAATAAAATCCAAACATGTGCCACTTTCATCAAAACTGGAAGAGCACTGCAAAGAATCAGGGCCCAGGTCTCCAGTTCTTGCTATTTGCACACATAATCCTTGTGGATTTGGCCTTCCTCATAAAAATGTCACCTGAATTATAAAGCAGATGGTCACAAATAATCTTTTCCACGTATTTTTCTTTGTAGCAAAATGCTCCAGGACAAACCAAAAGCTGAGGTACGTGATGCAACTCCGGGAATTTCAGCAGAGCTGCTCTGACTTACACTGCGTTTCACTTCAGCCCCTTCGTGATACTCCTAGGACGCCAAGCTTACAGGAGGAGATTTCTGGAGATGTGGTCTGAGGGCTTGTCCGCGCAGAGCAGGCAGGGATCCTGAGCTAGCTGGTTTTTATCAACCCCCAGAACTAGAAGCAGAACAGACACTGCACTGCTCTGGTCTTCAGCTTGCATCTCCACGTGGCCCTGCCATGTGGAAGCCCTGCCACGTGCTTGAGGTTCTCCACCCTGTGCTCCATGGACAAGAGGGTTGTGCCGAGGAAAGCAAGATTGGTCCAATTTACTAGCACTGGCTATTAAAATTGCAGCAGGTTTCCAAAGCAGCTGATAAAAAACTGCATCTGCAAGCTCCATTCCCTCGTGTTGCCCAGGCTGGGCTGCTCCTGCTGACCAGCCTGTTGCGGCTTGGATGGAGTCCCATGCTCAGTCCTGCCCCATAAAGGGGAGTTACTACTCCAGCAGCACGTTCTTGATTAGTGCCTTCCAGGACAGCACGTGTCAGGGAAACGGCTACGGAGCCCTGCTCCCATCCAAGGCAGCCAGCTCCGGGTTTGGCATGCCCATCATCACCTCAGTGTTGCTGAAAGTAATTGGAGATTAGACATCTACACGCCCTGGGAAATCTACCTCCCGCTAAAGTGACTGCACAGCTCTGTGCCCTCTGGTAAGACAAGGGGGCACTGAGCTGCGAGGTAAGTCTGTCGGAAACACCTTGCAAACCCAGTGTTCGGTACCCGTAGGGATGTGTGAAGACAGTGGTAAACTGACAGAGCTACAAAAGTGGGTCAAGTCACCTGTTAGGTATTCTAGGTCAGGTAGTAAGAAGCAAATAAGCTCTTTACAGTGCCTAAATTACAAGTGGGTAAACTTCATGTACTGGCATTTATTCCTGACTACCCTGCTAAAGGAATGCGCTCCAAAACGGCTTGTGCTGAAGAGGACAGAGTCAAGTGCTTTTGGTGGAGGAAGCGAAGCCAGCAGCCCCCAAATGGCCTACTGTTAATGGATCTGATGCTTCCCCTCCCCTACCTGGTGCAGTAACTTTTCTCTAGGGATAAAACTTAAGCAAGAATCAGCCAAGCCCTTGTGTAGCTTGTGGTTTGGCTTCCTGCCCACTCTGCCCTTCAAGCAGGAAATTCTCAAAGAGAAGGGAGTGCTTTGTGAAGCTACCTCAAGACTCTGCTTCTTCTCTTTTAGTCAGAACTTAGCATCAGGTCATCTGGAACTCCTGGAAGCTGACCAGGCAGACTGATGGCGCCTACAGAAGGTATTTAAGCAACTTCTCTACCTTGATCATTTTCCCTCATCTTTTGTCCTTTACGTCCTTGATTGCTGTTATTCAATCCTGAGATAATACGCTCCTGATATCGCTGAGATGGGAGAGACAAGCAGGGAGGAAGAGATCAAAGGAAGGAGACGAAAGAGAAGATGCCAAAGGCACAAGAAGAAAGAGGGAAGATGCCAAAGACTTCCTTGATTTACCTACTTTACATACCCAGTACACAAAGTTCCAGAAATTCTTAATATACTTAATTTTCCGAGTTCTGGGGTTACCACATAGTCCCCAGACAGCAGGAGGCTGGCAGCAGGGGCCGTGGGCATCCTCTTTCCACCAGCAGAGGAAGCAGCTTGAAAGCTGGAGCCAGAAAGCCCAGGAGGCCCTTGGCACCTGTGAGTCTTGGCCGGACTTAAGAAACCCTGCAGGGTGCAGGCTGGGATAACGATGGGTTTAAAATATCTTTCTGCTTCCCTCTGCTGGCAACTCAACAGAAGAACCAATGTAATCCCCGAGCAGGGTGAAGAATAGCAAAAGATAGGAGGGGGCATCCTGCGGTATCACTACACGACCATTAATTTCACTCATTCCTTTGAATTTCCTCCTGAATTTCAGAAGAAATGCAATATATATGTATGTGAAGATCGGAAATGGGACCAGGGCCAAAGCTGGGTGGGTGAGAGACAGGGAGATGGTGGAGACCAGGGCGCTGTATATGGAGTAATTTCAAGGTTTAAACCAGTAATATTGTGTTACCACTTTTCTCCTACTGTTATCAGTTGTGATTATACAGTTCATTTAACAGCCTTGATCTAAACTTAGTTGCTATTCTTGTTACAAAACAGGATCATTACGAGTTGCAAAAAAAATCAAAACAAAGCCATAAGCTTCAAACATTTTTGTTACTCACTTGGTTATACTTTATTCTCTTTGATTGAGATTTAAATCCCTTTTTTCCTGACTTTCAGATTACTTTCCTATGGTGTTTAGCAGGACTGGAGGAAATCTTGAAACCTAAAAGGAACAGCCAGTGAGACTAAAATTCTGAATATGGAGAAACAGGAAACATGTAACTACAACGCCTGCTTTCATTTTAAACAGAATGTGTGAGTTAAAGGGAAATCTAACATTTATGCAGTATTCAAGTCAAGAAATCAGCAGTCATTTCTGCATTTAATTTCCCTGTTTTATTTAAGAAGCAAAGGGAAAAAAAGCACTTGGAAGCACTGCTGTTAATGAATGGCTTTAAGGGTGACTCAGCGCTGTTAAATCGCTTTTGCAGATTGTCCCCATTTACCACGTCAGACATCTGAACAGCTCGCCTCAGTGGGCTGCCCCCCTCTCTGAACTGAAAATCTGAGGAAAGATGCTGAGTGCCACGGCTCCTGCTAGACTCGGATGCCAAGCTGCCCGGCGCCACCCAAGAAACGCTGCGTGGTTAACGTGTAGCAGACGGACAGAGCCTGCACGGGCCGGGTTGGTTTCCCAGAGGTGTAATGGGGCAGCCATAACCTTTGTTTCCTCCACTCAGTGACGAACCGGAACCGAGAAGTGCCCGCAACACAGGACGATCTGATGAAGTTCAACCTGATGAAATTAAACAAGTGCAGGGTCCTGCACCAGGAGAGGAACTACCCCAGGCACCAGTACAGGCTGGGGCTGACCTGCTGGGGAGCAGCTCTGCAGAGAGGGACTGGAAGTGCTGGGGGACGACAGGGTGACCATGAGCCAGCAGCGTGCCCTGGCTGCCAAGAAGGCCAATGGGATCCTGGGGTGCAT
>Ga0181612_170531_pt1 | contig 12956 bp, 7 predicted proteins | sample HoacroProtozoa21_FD_119630 | JGI IMG/M metagenome (GOLD analysis project Ga0181612, IMG submission 119630) | Hoatzin crop microbial communities from Cojedes, Venezuel. Combined Assembly of Gp0051906, Gp0051904, Gp0051908 | reverse complement strand
TATTGTTGTGTGTTTGTTTTATGTTTTTATTTTGTTATAGTTTGTTTGTTTTTTTTTTTTTTATATTTTTTCTTTTTTTTTATTTATTCTGATTTTTTTGTGGTTTTTCTTTTAAAATTTTTTTTTTTTTTTTTTTTTTATTTTAAGATTACAGACAGACCTGCATTTGGACTGTAAGCTGTATTTGCTAGCTGTTCTTTCCAAACCTTGATTTATACATAGTCTTCATATCTGAGAAGTTGCTGAAATAGCTTTTCTAGGATGCAGTAGAAGTGCTACACTGTCAGAAAATCTCAAATCTCACATGGGCAATGGACAGAGAGAGTCTTGAAAAAAATAAAATCGTTATTGAAATATTATAAGGAAATTATGCCTGCACAAGAGATGCAAGTGAAAATGAGGCTTTTAGCTCTTGAAAACATCCTCAGATTTTCCTGCAAGTTCCATTTTTCAATTTAATAGCTACGTGACCTATACTTGACACAGCTCTCCTGTAATATAGGATGATCTTGTATCTTTATTTTCTGGGAAATACGTCTCTCTAGTGGAGTTACAGCTAAGATAGATGAAACAGAATCTGGATTTGTATAGTTTTGCACGAAGAAGGATTGAAAAAAGCTGCCTAAAATTCCTTCTGTTAAACATTGCTTGGTGTGCATTATTCTCTTTAAGCCTGAAACAAGTTTCTTTTTCAAAGGTGGAATTTATAGCAGTCTCTCATGCAGAGAGCTTATTGTGTTCTTTGGAGGAAGCTCGGAAGCGCTGTCTGAGGACAATTTGCAGAAGAGTTCTTAACAGAGTTGCATCTGCACACAGTGTTTCTGAATTTGACTGTTTGTTTCTGTGTCTATATTTCTAGATGTCAGTATTACATTTGGCTAAATCACCTTCAGGTCTAGGGGTTTGTACTGCCTGGGAATTGACTTGGTTCCCCTGCATTCTTTCTCTTCAACTGGAGTGAGTAGGAAAAGCCCAATAATAAATCTGTGAATAGATTTAAAGACATAGCAAGTGTATTTTGGCTGCATTATTGTTTTCAGTTTTATAAGATTAACTTAATATTGCCAACATAGTAATACTTTTTCACAGCACAAAATAGTACTGAATAATACAGAATAATTGGTGAGCTGCTGAATAATAGCAATAGCAGCTGTACCTGTGGCGGACTCAGGCCAGAAGCAAGATCAGCTGTGCAGCAGCAGATCTCAGCTGTTGTTAGACCACCTTTGGAGTGATGCATGGTAGTCAGAGGGTCTAAAGATTGTAAATCCCTTGAGGAAAATTCTGTATTTGTTGCTGAAGCTTAGGAAGTTGATGTCTCATTAAATCTGGCTTGTTTTCTTCCTTAAACTATATAGTCTTTATTTCAAATGGTACTTTACAATGTGTAATGGGTTAAATTAATTTTCTAACAGCCTTTGGAGTCAGTGTAAAATTTCTCATCACACATTAGACTCAGTAGAATCAGTGGCATTATCTGAGACAAAACAGTTTTAGATGGGAGTTCAGATAACACTATCTGTTACAGGAGCTCCTGTATGAAATTGTACCTAGCAAGTGTTTATCGTTTATGTATAGGATCTACTTAGTGTGTTTACTACTTTTTTTTTAGGGTTCTTGAGATCTTTTATTTGTAGCCGGGAAAGAAAGAGATTACAGGTTTTTTTCGTGGTCTTTAAAAAGTTGAGTAAACAACATATGTAATTACTCTGTAGGGAAATACTGCTTAATTAAAACACAAAGTCGTTCTATTAGCATGTGCACCTGCTGCTCATGTGGTTCATTTCTTCCAGAAATAACCGAATTACTGAATAGAGATTGTTCTATAGTTCAACTACCTAGAATGTGTGCTTCAGCATGTTGTCTTGTCCTCCTGCTGGTGATTCATTGTTGGCTTAAAAATAGTCACACTACATGCAGATAGAGATGTGCTGAGACTCAGCTACCAGCTGTGAAAGAATACAGTTTATCTGGACGGTTTAAGGGGGGGTGGGGGAATCCCCTAAAGCCTACATAGTTTTCATAGACATTATCTGTAGGAAAACTCGCACTTCAGATGGGACACAAAAGAATATCCACTTCCCCCATTCACTATGCCATCACCCCAAAAGTGTGAGAAACACAATTTGTGGAAGAAGCTTGAAAATGCTTTGAAAAGTTGCAGCTGTTATGTAGGACTAAGATTTCTTATTACTTGGGGCCTTGGAATATATTTTGATTAACTTAATTAGAATGTATCTGTCAGAAAAAATACTCCTAAAAAATTTGAATATGTCCCAGTATGTGCCAGGAGTGCCTTTTCTGTGTGTGTATGTGATAGCATTTATCTGAAAAAGCATTAGACTTGTTCTTGTAATGCAATGGGATTTAATTCACATCATCCACTCTTAATTTTTTTTCCCTTGCAATTTTAAAGTGAATGTAATATGCATAGAAGGGAGTAGACCAATAGGGAATGAAGTTTTCATTTCTTGCAAGCTATATAGGGCTGGGTGTATTTGCTTTAACTGAGGCTTAATCTCCTCTAAAGAGTCTTAAACAGAGAATATAAGAGGTAGGGCAAGTATGAAGTGATCCTTTCCTGATGCTTCTTTCCAGTTTCTGGTCATCAGAACGGCAGAGGTCTCTGGAGCTGGCGATTGCTCCTAGATGTACTTGATGTAACAGCTGTCAGTATACCATCCTCCTTCAATGAGAAGCACAAACTTTCTACAGAAGGTCTTGCTGATGATTTATTGCTTTATCTTCTTTCTGTACTGAAGGTGCATTAAGTATTGTAAAGAGTTTGACTTAGCTGTTTCCTACAGATATATACAAGAAAACAGAGACAAAACCCAGCATGTATAAGATTCTGGTTTTGATAAATATTGTTCATACGCCTCTAGGGTTGTGAAACTGTCAGTATGCCAATGTCACCCTTAAAATTTACATTATCAAAGTTTGTATTCTTTCTATCACATCCTCCATTTACTAAATGGATCTCTAGCTATGACTGCAGTAGCGTGACAGCCAGCTATGAAGAATAAATTGTTTACCTACTGAATGTGGTTTAATGTAGGTATGTTGCAGACCTCATTGGGAAATCTATTCAAAGTACAAAATGTGAAAGTGCCTCATATCCCAGCCAGCCAAACCAGAACTAGATTAATAGTTTAATCCTGGTCCAGAGTGAAGGCTACGGAACAAGTCAGTTTCCTAATGACTTCATAATGTGATTTAACATGTCCTTCATTTTTAAAGCTCTACATAGTTTTGATGTGGATACTTCAAATACTGGCTCTTTCCTAGTGTCCTGTAAAACAACGGAAATCAGCTGATAAGCTCAAAATTTCCTTTTAACACTGGACATGGGGACTGAGCCATTTCTGGGGGCGTAACATGTCTCTAGGATTCAGGTTTCACCACAGCTCAGGCGAAAGCACAGATCTGAGATTTTCAAGAGTGTTCTGAATCCTGATTTTCTTCCCCTTAACTTCAGTGTTTCAGAGTATGTTGAATGTTGCAGTTGTTTCTTTGTGGAGCGTGCATTTTGTCATTTGAGTTTAAGAAAATGCCAAAGTGTGTGGAGATTTTTTTAGCTTGTACAGTGTAAATAGAGATATTAAAAAGTCAATCTAGGAGTTTATGAATTATGTATTTGAATCAATCGATGTCAAGGCATTGCTTAAGTTCTCTGAAAAGCTGTTTCAGTTTACATTTTCTTCATGAGCAGCACACTAATTTCACTCATCTACATGTTATTTGCTTTAGCTGATAAAAATTCAATCCTTTTATGGAAGACTTTAAATTAAAGACCTAATTTTCTAGTGCATATATTTAATACAACCTCATACAATTGCCAATCAAAGTATTGTTGGCTGTTACAAAAGCAAGATTTTATGACTAGAGTCATGGTTTACATGACTCCATACACAGAAAGTATGAACACCGTCTTCCTTTTGATTTCTTGTCAGAGATTGCATAACCTTCCTCATCAATTTTTTAGAGACCATTCATCTCTGTTCTTCATTTCTATAAGAGAGAAAGTGAACAGGAACAGCAGGATGAATTTTGGGTAGTCCTTGGTCCACGACTGCTTCACGTTAGTTAATGCGTGCAGTTAAACCCTTCACATTCCAGGTTATACCTAAGCTCCACAATGCTAGTGAGCATATCTCTGGTCGCTCTTCCTCCCTTCCCCTTCAGCACCGAAGTTATGTTGGAGTGATGAAGCCAAAACTTTTAGGAAGGGTCCTCTAAAGAGCAGGAGATATGACTTCCATGGGAGCTGAGACAAAGTTTTCACATGTGCTGCCAAAATGGATTAGACCCTCTGAAAATTTGTCTAGAAAGTAGTGCTAAGTTTATCCTTACACTTCGGGCTGCAGACTAGTTAATAGGAAAAGGCAACAGAAAGGTGTGGCAGATCGTGAGATATGATAGAGGAAAACATTTTCTTATTCAGAATACTTGTTGCTGGTGGATGATTCAAATCCCCACATTAGTTTTAGATGCATGTATAACATGAAAAAACAGACAAATACCTTGCTCCTCAAATATCTTCCAGCCTACTCTTTTTTGCATTTACATGGTAGGATAGTATCTAAGCCTATAGTTACTGGAAAAACATATGTAATAAATGTGTCTGCTTCTGACACAGAGGGACCTCTAAGTTCAAGCTTTTAGGTGCACAAGCAAGCTAAATTTTACGAGTTGTACAGAATGCTTTAAACTCACTTTCCAGACGTTGAGGCATGTCATTATTTCATTATTATGTGGTATTAATAAGGGCAGGAAAGTTTCTAGAAAAAGAGTAGGAGTGAGATAAAATTTATTATGCATATTTGGAGTTTTATAACACTGGAAAAGGTATCAGGAACAAAAATAATTGAGGGAGAAAAGAGAGACAGGGAAGAATCTGATTGAATAGGGAGAAAATAACTAGTAAATTTTTTACTAGTACACTTATTGACAAACACTACACAAGGATAATGCTGTACTGCTGAAGTGGAAGGTGTCAGAAAATTTTCCAACTTGTGATTAAATACATATGCTCAAGTTTTCTGTGCTTTGCATTCTTTTGTACTGGACCTGGTGCCAAATCTGGTAGGCCTGATTAAAGTCTGGGAATCCAGAACAGGTTTGTGTTATGCTCTCAGGTTATTCATGAGTTCCATCACAATTCTGAGGCTTCCTGTTGTTCAGGAGGATGGATAAGCAGATGTACATGGTGCCTCCCTCCCCGGCTAATATTTCATTGTTGAAGCTGTCACATGTAGGTAATGTCAATGTTAGGCATCCTGGCATCCTGCCTGCTGCTGAAATACCACAGATATCTGGGTAGTAGTCAGGCTGACATCTGCACATTTGCTAATTAGCCAAGTCATCCATTTATCCAGTGGAAAAAGCAGAATTCTTTAAAATTGCAGGTCATGCTACACCTTATAATTTTCTTTCTTGTCTACAATTTTTCATCGTAAGTGCTTTAACAGAAAATTTCATGAGTTGGATTGTGATCAGCAGAGGCACCTTCCCTTTGAGGGTACTCTGCATACAACTGAAGGCTTCCCTGGAGGAAGGTAGAATGATCATGTACTTCAGGCATGCAAGAGTCTACTCAGACGTGCTGAAATAGGTAGCGGATTCTAGTCTCAAGTATGCAGAAATAAGGCAAGAAGCATAAACTTGCATTTAGGCCTCCTGAGTAATTGTAAGAGGGAGAGACTGACTGACTTCCATCAGGTAGTTCATCCTACCTCTGTTATACGTTTTTAATTAAGTGACTTTTGGAAGTGCATTCCCTTCATTAGCTTTTGAGGGAGCTTTAATGATTGGCTTCGGGTAGATCCCTAGTTCTAACATGGTAGTGTTCAGTGAAACTAAATCCACCCTTAAGCTGTCTGTAACTGAGATCTGTGTCTGTAAGATAAAGGCTATACTTCAGAGACTGTTCATTAATTTTTTCTGAGGTTCTCAGGTGTTATGATCGTGGCAGCGTATAGAGATATTGTCTTTCAGGTCAGGTAACTTGAAAAATGGCTGGTGAAATCATTGCTTGTGATCGATACCTTAGCAAGAAAGTACAGGGACATTTCTGTTTATTGTGTTGTGAAAGAATGTGACAATAGAATTGGGTAAAAGATTAGAAACCGTATGTATCACGATATGACCAAATAGATCCATGCATCCTAGTTCTTGTTAAATTATTTTAAATGTCTATATGTTGATATTGTGAATGCCACTAAGGCTGTCAAGTTCTCTTAACATTACTGTGACTACACTTCAAATGACTGTGTGTCAAAGGAGGAAATGTGAAAAAATATACTAAAATGACAAAAAGCTAAGACGTAGAGCATTGTAACAAGGTTGTGCCAGAGGAAGGAAGGAGACGTGTGCTATACAAACACTGAGCATTCATACGCAGAAAAATCTCCTAGCAATAACGCTCCCCATGCCTTTGGCCTTGGGAGCTGGGATGCTCTGAGACAGTGCAAGGTGCCTGTGCCAAGGTGCCGAACCTGCTGAGTCAAGAGAATTATTCTGGTTTGTGTCTGTCTTATGTCCTATAAACACACCTTTTCCTCCATAAGGCTGAGTCACCAACCTGGAATCTTACCCAAGAATTCATCCCCAAAACACTAGGTATTTTGGATGTATTCAACATTTACATCCTGTTGTGAGGACTCGCTAGGCCAAGCTTCGTATTCAATCTTTGGGTTCTCTGAAGACTTGACTTTTCTAGGTCTTTTGATGCATTTGTTTTTACTCTTTGTCATAATGAAATTACAGTATAAATCTGGTGTATTTATTCATGCATTAAAGAACACATTTCTGAATATATTTGCTCATTGTATGGCTAGGTCTTACCTTTGACTTTACAGAGGACTCATCTGGGGTCACAGATCAGTTATGCACAGACCTACAGTATATCTGAACAATATGAAAATTTGTTCTTTTTCTCCTGCCTCTGTTTATTGTTTCATTTCACTAACTATAAAGGCCAGTGATAGATCAGCTTTTTCCTCTCCTTGTGTAAGAAAGCTGCTCAAGGGAATATTTTAGTGCTGAAACTGGCCTCAGTCTGATACACAGACTTAATGCTTTATAATTTTCACAAGATAAAGTCTATCATCACGCTCCAAATTGTATTGAATTGGAGCTTTAGAATGCCTAAAAGTTTCTTCATTATTCCTCTCAGTGTCATACTCTGTAAGTTACTGTAGAAGGAAAGTTACACTTAGTATCTGTGTTTGTCATGAAAGTGGCTTTCTTTCTAAAGCAGAGTTTGAATAGTTTGCCCTGGTATTTCTATCCTGTATCCTCTTGTGTGCATGTCTCAGGTTTGTTGGTATAAGTGATGTGCTGAACTGAAAAATGGGAGCCAAGCGGCATCCTCAAGTGCCATGACAAGTTTCAGAACACCAGAGACAAACTTGACTATGATTTTTTCTTTTCAAACTACATGTCTGTATTAGTCTGCCATGTAGGAAGCAGGGGGTATTTTGTAGTCATTTATATACTGAATTTTCACATGCTGGAGACTGCATGGAAATGCTTTGTGGATTGTGCTGTCAAATTGCATTGAATAGAAGGCTGCTGCTGCTACTTGGGAAAGATTTTTAGTCCAACCCATGGTGTTACAAAAGTACAAGTTTCCCTGTGGCTTTGTCAGTCTATCATCCAAAGACAGTGAGTCCAGCACACCTCTCACTGGTGTCAGAAGAAATGAAGAATAACGTACAAGCAGTGGTGGAAGTGGCACAGAATTATTCCTGGAGCAGAGATCCAAGCTCACCTGTGGTGATTAGTTGAGTTTCTTCCAGTTATTTCAACTGAGCAAGAGGCTGCGAGGAAAGTGCGTTCCTCAGCATGCAGAGAACTTAAAAACCTGTAACAAAGTTGCGCATTACATCTGACTTCAACCAACCTTCTCACCCTTTACTCAAACATCAGTATTTCAAGTCTTCTGTCAATATTAGATGACTCTGTACTCTGTATAATGTCAAATTTTACCTTACTGTAGATACTCAAGGATCGCTGACATACTTGAAACTATTTTAAGTCAACAGGTAAGTGTGATTCACCCATTAAGTCTGTATTTCTCTTTAAATTATTTCATAGAAAAAATACTCTTCCCTTTGAAAAGGGAAAGCTTTAGTAGTGACTTATGGCACATTGACTTCATAGTTGTGTAGTTGCAGTATTATCTTTTATTGAGGTAAATGTTGGATTAGAGATACATTTCTTCTTAGAGATGGGAATTACTGATTTGTTTTATGGTGTGTAATGCAGTTGCATACAAAGCAGTCTCAAAAGGTTACATGCTCTGTGTAATAATGCTGTGAAACTGCTTTCCCACATCTTATTTTGGCACTCCCTCTGCCTCAATGAATGTGTGAGAAAGGTGATTTGTTTAAAGGCTATGTTATGAAATACAAATAACAGGAGATAAACCACCTATCAGCCCGCATGTCACTTCCAGGAAAAAGATAATCAGTTAGCCAGAACCAGATTCATGCCTGATGCTGTGTTGCTAGTGTGTCTGCAATGTAGGTTCACAAGATCCAGGGGTGGACCCTTCGTTTCCCACCTATCAGCTAATGAAATCCCTTTCAGTAGTGCACAGGCTCCCATGGTACATGGTAGCTGGTGTTGCAGCAAGTCTATAATCTCGTCAAAGTTTTCGGAAGTTGGTCAGATTTTTTCTCCGGCTCGTGTTGTCAAGCACCACTTCACCTGTTTGACAAATGCAGTGTCAGGAATGCATGTTTCTGCAGTTGCCTGCACCCCTAAATAGAATATCTGCTGCTCTTTCCTTCCTTCCTTTATTTTTGTTTTTTTTGGTAGATGTTCTGGTGTTTTCTGGACATAGGAACAGGTTAATTTTTTACTGAGAGTCTCAGACACCAGAAGAGTTTTCTGTAAATAATCAATTATTTGATTATTTGCTTTTCTCAAAGAACCTAATGAACAGGTTTTCTTACATGCACATTTCTGGTATCTCAGCTGAATGTGGTTATGCAAACTCAAGCGTTTTGAAGGCAAATTCAGAAATAAATTTTGTTCCAAATGGAAAATTTCTTCAGAAGTCTTTTGGCTGGAGCACATGTAGCCCTCTCATTAAATTAAAGGGGTGTTTTAAAGATTGTGCTGATTTACTTGCCTTCCGCTAGGCTGCTTTAGTTGAGGCTATGAAGTCCGGAGGCTGCTCCAAAGCCTATTCAGAGAGGGGAAAAAAGAAGTGTAGTATTGTCTTTTCTCCCATGCATGTAGGTCTTTGCTTCAAAGAGAAACACACCTATGGACTTCATTGCAAAAGAGGCCAATTGCCAACTATCAGAGCTACGTTACAGGTGACAAAAGCATGTAGCTGAGTTGAATGATCTCAGATTATTTGGGCCTGATGGTTTTAATCAGAGAGGATTTCTGAAAGTAACTAAAACAATCTCAGATCCATTAGTAAGTTTATTTGAAATATTAAATAGGATGAGGGAGTTCCAGTAAACAAATATGTTGGTAGTCTAGTGATCATCATAAAAGGAGGGAATGGATGCGCAGGAAAAAATTCAGGCCGATCTGCTTAACTTCAATTTCTGAAAAAATAGTGGCATAAATAAACTATTTGTGAGCACCTCTGAGACAATTAACCTCTGGCAGGTGATCAATAAAAGGCAGCATAATTTTGCCAAAAGCAAATTAAATCACAGCAATCTGATTTCTTTCAATGATAACACTGAAGGCCTTCCTAGAGGAAAGGCAAATGAAGACCTATGCTTAGATTCCAGCAGGAGTGAAGCTTTTGGCAGTGTTTAATATGGCATTCCCATAAGAAAAATCAAAGACATTTATAAATTAATATAAGATGGATGCAGTGTCCCTACTTGAAGCAACTGTCTGTGGTTCTGTTAAAAAATGCAAGGCCTCTTATAGGCATTATTCCTCCAAAGTCTAGTCTTGGATCATTTTCATGAATGACAGGTATTGCTGGAACAGATAGCACGTTTAGGCAGTTCCAGATAGTACTGGTTTAAAGAGGCTACAAGATTAATGTTCAGAAGAAACTTGACAAATTTGAAAAACTGTCTGGCCTTAAATGAGTATAGGATTCAGTGAGAAGTGTAAGCTATTACATTTGGGCAGGAATAATCATCTGCTCAAATTCAGGTAAGGGGAAAAACAGTAAGCTACAAATATGCAGGAAAGAGTTTGATGGGTATAATGAATCATAAACTCAGCAATGTCAGCCTTTTAGAGGAGAGGCAAACATCACGATGGAATGCTCAGGCAGGACAGCATAATCTGAAGACAAAGTGACGTGATCTTTTCGTGCTACTCACAGTGTTCGTAAGACATAAACTGGAATGTGACACTTGGTTTTGGGCACTGCATGCCAGGGGAAATGGGGCATTTGGAAAAAATGGAGGAGAATGAGGAGAACAGCAACATGTTTGGAAGAGTGATTTGTTTAGTCAGGAGAGGGCTGACAAAAGCCATTATAAGCCATCAAGTAAAAGCTTACTCTAAATGCAATAATCTGTTCTTGGTGTCCACAGTATGTCAGATTAGTAATCAAGGGCTTAAAATGCAGCACATGCGATACAAGTTTGACGTTACCGAAAAACCCAAAAGAGAAATGCTGCACTGGAGTAGGCTTGCAACACAGTTGGTGAAATCTTCATTACTTCTTCACTGAGAAAAAAAGTCTTCACTATTTCCAGGAACACAATAGACAAACATTCCCCAGGAATCATTTTGATTGTGGTCAGTCCAGTCTCAAGGCAGGGGAACAGACCAAGTTGCTTTTCAGGCATCTCCTGTGTTCCATCCCTTTTAGTTGCAGAAAGACACTCATTTTCAAATACATTATACATACACTGAAATAGCTTATTCTGAAATCCATGTGATTGCACCCTTTCATCTCTCTTTTGTAAAAGTATAAATTTGGCTGTTAGAATGAACATTTTTGTTTCACTTTTTATGATAGTGCTAGAGTTGTTCTTTTTTCTCTTTTATGCTCTTTGAAATGTATTTTGCCAGTTTCTTTTGTGCTATATTAAATTTGCTAAGTGTTTCTAAAAGCTGTGGGGTTTTTTAATCATTTTTGTCTGGTAGCTTTATCTCTGCACCTTTTTCTTGTTTTACTTTATTTTTTTCCTCTGTTAACTTTTCTGTTCTTCTAGAGGATGTGCATACTGTTTTCAGCTCCACTGGATTTCAGAAAAGGGAGGGAGCAGAGGAAAGCCAGTGCATGATGTAGTATAGCCGTTTGCCCTGGCTTTTACTGACTTTCTTTTAATGGTTTTTCTTCCTTCACCTTCCTTCCCCCCATGTACTGCTTTGATATGTCTCAAAATGTTTTTTAAAAAACAGCGATGACCATTGTTAACTAAAGATCTTGGCACTCAGCTTGCCCAAAGGCTTTCTTGTACTCTGAATTGCAATGGTATATCTGTATAAATAACAAACATTGTGGAAGTCACTAGGGTGGCTGTGAAGAGTAAATGCAACAGATTCATAACACTAGCAGTGTGATGCAGCTGTATTAGTCTTCATACCACATCAGCAGGCCTTTGTGAACGTCAGCCATGAAAGGAGATACTATTTCCAATTGGGTAGAAAATGCTGATACACTTTGAAATACTGTAAATATTATCTTATGAGAAAATTATGACAAATTAACATTTATACAGACTCACACTGCTACTGTAATTCTTTAATAACAAAAGACTACAGTGCCCACAGTGTTCTTCCCACTGGAAATGGAATAGACTGCAGTGTGTGCTTTCACTTGTAGAAATTAAAAGTAGTCTGATATTAATTATTAACATTTAAATCACATTTTAAATATTAAATACAAGAAAATTCATATTATTTCCCTGGGAAAGCTAACTGCTTTCAGGGTCTAATGACAATAAAATTAGCCTTCAGTGCTGCTAGCCTTTCGGACTTCCTGCCCTCCCAGGTGCTCTCAATAGTTGGTAAGGTGTGCTGCCTGCAGAGGCACTGAATGGGTTTTAGAGCAATTCAAACATCTTTATTTCACCTAAAAACATTCTAACGGTGTTGGTTAGGCAAAGGATACAAAATGTTCTCCTTTTTAGAAAAGTCAGGGTTTAAGAGACTCCTGTAGGATATATAAGTATTTTTTTGGGGGGGGTATATCTGAGTGTCCTCTCCCATCCTATGTTCTGTGGGTCTGCATGTGCCTCTCATCACACAGGTGAAGAGGCTGCTGAGTAAAGGGATGCAGGATGCGGAACACAGACAGTATTTGGTTTTACATGGCTTTTAGTTCAAATACAATTATTTTGCTTAGTTTAAATTTTATTTTCTATTTTTTTGGTAGTGAAACAACAATACAGTCTGAACCCATAGTGTTCAAATAATAGAATAAATGGAATTCTAAGTAGAATTCAATAATTCAGATACTGTGGAGGAACGCCTAGTGATTCCCTGTACAATTAAAAGTCATTAGGCCAAACATTTGGCATTTTAGTACACTGAAATCAGAGACATTAGATGAGCAAGATTCTAGCTGGTGCATCACTACCTCAAATCATTATGGGATTAATTAAGATATACCCATTCACAACTTGAAAAGCGATCAGTCATAAAAAGGAAAAAAAAAATCTTGGTTTTGCAATTACCATAAGGCAATATTTAGACACCTGTGAGGATCTGCAAAAAGTGGTTCCATTTTCCAACAAGTCTAATCTCCTTTTGATTTTCTGAGATAAGTATGAACCAGAGCAGTGAAAGAAAGTGTTTCTGTTGGAATTGCTTTCAGGGTAAGCATTCAGTATTCAAATATTTTGTATTTACTGCAACAAGTCATTCACTTATTCATTCATTCATTTATGAGGGCTTTGCTATTCTGTATTTATTATGAGCTCCCTTGGCTCACTTTCCAGTTTTATAAAGGACCCTCATGAGAGATTTCAATGATAGCAAATACCACAAACTGCAAGTAAGTCATT
>Ga0181612_155567_pt1 | contig 12957 bp, 5 predicted proteins | sample HoacroProtozoa21_FD_119630 | JGI IMG/M metagenome (GOLD analysis project Ga0181612, IMG submission 119630) | Hoatzin crop microbial communities from Cojedes, Venezuel. Combined Assembly of Gp0051906, Gp0051904, Gp0051908 | reverse complement strand
GCTCGAAAAACACGTAGCTGTGGCACTTCAGGATATGGCTTAGCAGCCATGGTGGTGTTGGGTTGATGGTTGGATTTGATGATCTTAGAAGTCTTTTCCAACCTTTATGATTCTATGATTCTATGAAGCTGACCATGAGCCAGCAGTGTGCCCTTGTTGCCAAGAAGGCCAATGGTATTCTGGGGTGCATTAAGAAGAGTTTGGCCAGCAGGTCGAGGGAGATTCTCCTGTCCCTCTACTCTGCCCTAGTGAGGACCCACATAGAGTACTGCATCCAGTTCTTGGCTCCCGAGTTCAAGAAAGATGACGAACTGCTGGAGAAAGTCTGGAGGAGGGCTGCAAAGAGGATTAGGGGACCGGAGCATATCTTGTATGAGGAAAGGCTGAGGGAGCTGGGCTTGTTTAGCCTGGAGAAGTGAAGGCTGAGAGGCGATCTTCTAAATGCCTATAAATATCTTAAGGGTGGGTGTCAGGAGGACATGTCAATTTTGTGTGTCAATTTTGTAACATATTTTCCAAGCACGTAAAAGAAATTTTGGATGTCAAAGTAGAGAGCTGCTTCTACAGAGGGAATAAAATTTAGCAATAGAAGTCCAGTTGCTTTAATATAGCATAAATTCCAATACTGCAAGTAGTCTAAAATTATCATCAGTGAGTACGCTAATGAAACCTTGTTTTTCTTGTAATTTCAAACTGCAAATACAAGTCTTTGGGGCATAATAAGATGATAGCATACGGTATCTGTATTAATAAATGATGTTCAGACTGGAAATACTGTCTGATGCTAATATATTTTGAAATCTTTGTTGTTAAGCTTTTCTTTATTTAGTGAATGTTATTGCCCATCATGGCCACAGACACAGACGAAACAGGTCTGTATTGATGATTTTACAATAAAGAAAAGAAGAAAAAAAACGAAGGATTTCCTGTCTTGTACTGCTCGGTATTGTCTGGCATAGGGTTATTTTGTTGACTGATTGCCACTGGATTTTTATTTATGCTTTTTAATTAACAATTACAGTTTAAATACCTCATATAAATCTATGGTCTGTGAGGGGGGGTGGTTGTTCAATGTTATTATGTTATTTTAGTATGCAGAAATATCACAGTATTAGATTTCACTAGACCCCTGTTTTGTAGAGGTTCTCTTTACCTTTTAGAAGATCAAAAATGACTGCCTCATTTTGGGTTGATCTTTCTTCCAGTTTATGTAATTTGACTACAGAAACTCTTCTTTAAGAGCAAGAACCTGCAAGATTTTTCCTTGGGTTTTTTTTATAAAGCATATTGCAGCTAAGGACTGTTTAACGAATGTGGTTTTATGGGTTATAATGAGGGTGCTTCAAATCATATTCATCCTTAATTTTTATAATATGATTGCAACAATGAATAAAGTACTTAATTGCCTTTCCATCACGTCAGGGCCTTTTCTTTTTACAAATATGCTATAGGAAATAAGCACAAAGGATTTAAATTGATCTCTCTTTGTACTCATCTGCTCACGTAATTGATTCCCCCGTATTGAAACCTACTCTTTCTGTCTGTATGTGGAAGATTTCTTTGCACAGGTCCAGCCCCAGCAGGTTGATTACACACTTGTTACCTGTAATTCAATACAGCAGCGCCCTGTTTACAAAGTCCAGATTTCCTGTGCTGTCAGTTAGGGCAATCAGCACAAAGACCAAGAGCTTTTGGAACTAAATAAACAATGAGAAAAACATTCAGGGCTGCCAGTAACCCTTCACAGGTAATTTAACAGCCTTTGACTACAAGGCATCAGTTGCTGTAGATGTCTGCCGAGTATGAAATCTGACATTCTCCCTTGCCATGTTCTGCCAATAGGTCCGTGTGTAATCTCTCGCTGAGGTTCACCGCCGCTCCGCTGTGCTCAGCCAAACCGCCTTTATTTTGACGGACGCCCACACCTGCGTGCTGTCACCTACGTGCCGTGTACTCTTCCAAACGGCTATAGCGAATTATTTAGAATCTCAGGGTTAATGAAATTAGAGTCACTCCCTCGTCCCTTCTCTTATTCCCCTGCTAATCAGCATCCTGGCCAGCACAACCCTTTTGAACTCTTCTTGGAAATGTTTAAATACGAAGAAAGAAACTGCTTGATCAATTCTGCATAAATTGGACTCTGTTTATTTTGCACACAGGGAACGGAGGGGTCTCTACTTTCTAGATGCCCTTTAAGTATTGGACAGATTATTGTCTGAAGCTTTGCGTTTATGTATTTTTCATTTAACTTTTATTTCTGATGCATGTGGTGCTGTCAATTCAGATAATGATTAGAAAAGCTATTTTAGAGACACTGATGTATTAAAGCGGACAAAAAACATCCGTGAGGAGAAGAAAACAGAAACAGAGATTCATCTGGATCTGTGTAAGAAAAGTTTGCGTCTTTTACTTCAGCAGTCAAATCTGTTTACAAGCCGATAAAATTAATGTTATCTATACAAGTTTAAAAGTGCATCTGTTAAAAAAAAAATCAAGCTAGCAAGTATAATACTTGTTAGATGTTTATTATTCATATAAACAACCCAAACTATCCGACAAATAAGCATTTTATTGGCTGCCTGCAATGTAGTCAGCTCATGTAATCCTTCTTGCCTTCTTTTTTAATTATTCCTGATATATAAATCTGTAGATGTCTTGCAAGCTGTTAAGAAGAATCTATTTTTTCGTAACTGTTGTACAAGAGCTGAAATGATTTTTAAAAATCTGGGAAAATCTATTATCAATTGTTTTTTCACTAGAAACTGGTTCTATTTTTACGCTTTCACTGATGAATTTCTGAGCGCCTTGTTGTGGTCAGTGTAATAGGAGATAGCTGAAGGTGCTGTGCCATAGACACTCCCCGTTGCTTGATTCACATATCTGCCCTGTATTTCTGCCTCAGGGAACATGCTTGTGGACCTGTAGGTATATGCATATCCATGACTGAAAACCAAATGTATATATTCAGTGTTAGTTTAGTTGTTCTAATTATTTGCTGTGTCTGATTTGGCAATGAATGTACAGATTTAAATCATATAGACACGATTCAGTCATAGCATTGGAGAGGAAAGATTGTTACATGGTGGTGGGTTTCTTTATTTTTAATTATATTTTTGTCTGCAAAAGTAGAGGCTGGAACACTGGCAGACCAGAAGCAGTTTGCTAAAAGCATAAGTAGTTCAAGTGAGAAACTCCAAATTCATTTGGGGATCCTAAATGTTTGATGGTGTTTCTGTGGTCCCAGGGGAGCAGGGAAGAGGTTAGTAACAACACTATTTTCATTGTGCATTAACGGGTTCAGGAACAACACTGCGAGGGCAATAGTCTTACTAAGAACAAAGTATTTTAAAGATGTGACTATTTTGTAAATGTTTGGGCACAGCGATAATTAAGGATTCTAGTGTGGAAAGCGCTTTTGTGATTGTAACTGAAACAAGCAATTTGGCATAGCATGGTAACCTGTGGGAAGCAGCCGTGTCCTGCGTGGGCTAGCTCGTGGAAACTTACGGAGCAGACAACGACAACTCAGTATTTATGATATGTTCCAGGCTAATGGGTCCATTATATAGTCAGGACGGGTTGCATTGAACTGTTTCAGCAATGGCAAAGGAATGAACTGTCACAGCAGAGCGCTTCTGGGGTGGTGTGTGCTCCCCCACCAAGTTGTAGCTCAGACACTGAATATTCACTACAGCTTGATTATAATGTGTCCTTATTAGGTTAGGTTCAGCTCACATGAACAGTGGAATACTTCTACTGGGAACTTTTATTTATTTACCATTACAAAATAATCTATACTTGACAACAGCTAAGATAATTGTAAGGCCTGGTCAAAAATGTGACGTTCAAGGGCAGTGAAATTCATGTTATGGTCTGAAATTAGCCTTACCCAAGTAAGAAATAAGCTCCCTCTGTGCTTAGCTGTTCCACTTGCGGTCCCTGTGCTACCTTCCGCATTTCTTACATCAGCTGAACTAAGCTGAAGTACCCAAGTGCACCTGCAGCCAAGAGAGTGTTTTTACATGGGTTGTCACACGCTCTTTAGAGACTTCTCGGAAGCACAAAATGATTGCTCCATGACGGCTTCTTTTGCAGTGTAAGGAAAGCAACCCCTTCTGGACACCCGAGAAAAATTGGAGAAAAGTATTGGAAAACTGGAAGCTTTTGAATTGCAGTAGCACACTGCACAGTGATTGCATTAGCAACTGGTAAATTATTCTGCTTTAACTTTTAGCCATTCTCTCCTTTCTGGATTAACTGATGGGTTTTTCCCTGTGTGGATGCAAGCTAGATTTAGAGACATAGGATGAATTATGTTTTTGAAGTGACAACCAACCTAGATTACTAGTCTATTGTTATTGTTCCTAGTGGGTTTAATGCTACAAGCAGTAACATCTGCACACAGGTCAAAATCAAGTGGAGGGCTCATGTTAGGACTCAGCTCCATTTTAAGTATGATTATGAAGAAATTATGACTAAGAGGATTTGCGTTACTGGATGTCTACAGCAAACTTTGAATGTACTGCTTCAGGACCTGTTGTTCTAAGCTGATGAAATTTTGGCCTATGTATGTCTCTTCAGAGTAATGTTTCAGCTCCCTAACTATATCCCACACATTTGAAATATTTAGAATTTATTAATTCAGATTCTACCTGTAATTTTGCACTGCTTAAAATTTAATTTTATAGTGTTTTATTTGTGCCTTATTCTGCCATAGAACTCTCCCACGGGGCAGTACTTCTTAAGTTTCAGCAGCAGCTGTGTTTAATATCCAAAAATAAAAAGAGGCTCATTAAGTGAAAAAAATCTGTTATTACTTGATTTTAAAAAATAAAAATAAAAAAATAGGATTTTGCATCAGGAACTGCAGCTACTCCTGCATTTGTCTGTCTTTCGAACTGAATGGAAAGCCCTAGCTACCACGTATCTCAGTACTGTGCATGAAGGATACTCAGGTAAGACAACATTTATATATTGTTGCTTTCAAAACTAAGTCTTCCCACAGTCTGTTGTTAGGTTTGGTTCCAGTTTTCATTGTTGGCTGCTTCTCCAGTGCATCTCATATGGCTGATCACGTGCAGCAATCTAACAGTCAAGAGTGATCAGGGAGGGAAGAGAAAATGCCGCTGAATCTTGAACTTCCGCTGCCAGTTTCCCATTCCCCAAACAGTGTGAGAGCCTCTGAAGGCAAATCCCACACACTCTGCATCTGCATGTAAAGAAAGTCTGGACGAAATTATACATCGTTAGATTTTTTCCTAAAAGAAAAAAAAAATGGTTAGCAGTTGTTACATGCAGAATGAGCTAGTTTTGTTCTTCTGTTTTAATGAATTGCTTCATACCTCTTCACTTCAGGGCAGATTTAATACTGCTGTTGATATTTTGTTATCTCTGGAGTGTAATGTATTTGTGTTACAGTATAATTGTATTTTACACTTCTTTGTTTAACTTTTGGTTCTCGAATTCATCTACCCATATCAGAGGGGAAAACAGACTGAAGATATTTTAACTGTATTCTAATCATTCCTGACTCTTAATTCTTAAGCAACGTATTAAGCATGTTTTTTTGTCTCTCAACAATACATCAATTGAATTGGATCAGGGCACAGTTCAAAACAGGATTCTTACAAATCAATTTGATGTATTTTTCAAATCCAAAAGAGCATTAGGACTGCCAAAGTCATTCTTCCTTACACGTTATTTTCTGTCAGCAGAGGTTTGTTCATTTGTTTGTTTGGTTTTAACTGAATTTGTGATCATGGATTCCTAAGCAGGTTAAGTTAGGTTTGTAGCAAACATCAAAAAGGTGTTGCTATGCCATATGAAACAGGGATTCCATAATGCAAACATGCATTAATTGATAAATTCCTACTCTAAAGTGATTAATAAGCATAAAGAAACAGGAGTAACAGAGTAGGACTGCTGCACAACTTCAGAGATGGTGTAACAAATACTAACGTACTATTAATTGTAGTGTCCTTTGCTGTGGTTGTACTCAAAATCAGTATACCTCCCTGAAGTTAAAAGATGACACTTCTGACAGGCAGGCAAGAAAATCTAAAAGGAATGAAAAGAAGATGGGGGGAAGGCAGCATTCGCGCCAAGTAGACTGTTGTGTAAATGAACTCCAGGGGATCAAAAAGCAGTGCTTTATAAAATGTACTTGTAGGTTTCCTTTGCCATCCACAGGGTCTTGTCTTTCTTTTGTTATCTTGTCTTCTCTCTCACACGTGCTCTCGCTTGCACATGGACAGTCTCTCTCATGCCTTTCTCTTTTTTTTTTGCTTCTGTCATATTATTTATAAATTCCTTTCATAATTGTATCAATGCCACTAAGAATTCTAGGGGAGAAAAGAACTGTACGAGACCCGTAGAATCTCTGGCAGATTTTACGCTGAAGAAACACAAATGGAGTTTTATCAGAACGTCACAGCAGAACAATCACCATAGCTAGCATTATTTATGCGCTGGAAACTTTAGGGTGCTTTTTTTAGGGGACGGGAAGTTGTTTGGTTTGGGTTTTGTTTGGGGGTGTGATTTTGTTTTAGAAATTGCACAGATGGGAAAACCTCTTTAAACTGTGTGCTCTTCTGAGTCTGTATTTTCTTGAGCATTGGGCTGCTGTTTGCCCAGAGCACTCAGTTGCAGAGCCAGTGCTCTGCAGGTTGTCTGTTTGACTCTTCTGGTATCACCAGCTGTCATTTAATTGTAAATTGCATGGTGATTAATATTTACCTTAAGCCACAGCACCGAAATTCAGGTGATCACATGAGAATCTTTTATAACTTGTCCTTTTTTTTAAATTAAAACATTCAGTCTTCATTATAATAGAAGCGTACTTGGACTTAACTTGGGCATGAGCTTCTGTAACATCGTGAGCAAATTTCTCCGTGGTTACCAAGTAGTGAGGCATGAGTACGCTGCAGGTAGACATGGCACTGAGCCCAGAGGAATCATCCTTGTTATTTGCATGCAGAGCAGTCTTCGGCCCTTTGCTGTTCCTCACGCCGATACGGTCCTGAGTGGAAGGAGACAGCTGTGTGGATTTGGGTTTGGCATTATGGTGGCTGGAGGCAGTAGCAAAGTCTCTGCTGGTGGAAGAGGGGAGGAAGAGAGATTAGTCCTGAGCCCAAGGAAGTGTGGCAACGCAAGGGAAGGGTTGAGGAGTGGGAGTGCATGGCATGCAGAGCGTTGCTTGGGTCCTCACGTGGGGTCCTGCTGGGGAACAATTTTTCCTGTTGCATAGGAGTAAGAAGAGAGAAAGTAGGTGTTTTTACAGAGTTGTTTTGTTGACTCTTTCTTTCTGCTATCCTTTATACATAAGAGATAGTTTCAATAAGGTGTATATTCCCTTTTTTGACCTGGAGATAGTGTGTCAGTAACCACGCTGTTGATGGCTGCCTGCCGACATGTCACTTCTCCCTCCCTCAGCCAAAAATAACTTTGCCACCTCCTGTCATTTTCAAATCGATGTTACAGGAGTATGCCATTAATGACCATGCTGAAGAAAAAAGCTGTGGTTTGGATGTTACTCGTAGACATGATGGAAGCCACACTGAGTAGTGTGTGCGGGATACAGCTATTTAGTAACGAGGCTGTTGATTCTGCTGCTTCTGAAGCTGCTCTTTATAGAAAACATAACAGGATTTGATAACCTACATGTATTTATTTCTTTACTACATTGGCAGTAGCTTCCACTGTTGGTGCGTGTAAGCTCTTTTAGGATGTAGTAAAAAGTTTAATCAATCTATTAATGTCTTTTCTCCAGTATGCTTCTGCACCTCAGACCCATCTGCATGCTGAGGGCAAAGGACTCCCTTCCAAGCTGCCATAAAGAGAGTTGGAATTCTGTGTCAGTTCTCTATATCTCCATCAAAAACACTGGTATTAGATGAAGGCAGAACATTAGGTTTGTTTGAAAATGTATTCCTGAAAAATGTAGCATTTCTGCTCTAACTTGGTCTTCCTGTTATTTGGATGCTACCATCTGTTCTGAACTTAATTGTTCTTGCAGAATAAATCTTCCATTTTTATGTTCTCTTCTCTAAACCAGGTTGCACAATGGAATTGAGAGCATATTTAGTGTTTTCTTCCTTTAAAAATAAACATAGTCTGTCAAAGGTATTATATAAATATATAGGTATAAAACCAAATTTTCGATATGCATTACCCTTATGTATCACCATAACGCAAATCTAAGCAGTATTTATTTGCTACAATCCGTAACTGCACTGATTGTGTCCTAGGAAAATGAATGTTTCTTTAAAAATGTACAGATCGAATTAACATACCAGATACAGAAATGTTTTTTTCCCTGAACTTTTTGTCAGAAAAGTTTATAAATGAAAAAATGGCAGAAGTCACCTGTACGTATGAGCTCAGTAACAGAAAAATAGGGTTGAGACTGGTTTTCAGGGGTTAAATATCTTTAATGAAATTTTAATGTCTTGAGCTAACATTAAATGTCTGAAATTTATTTTAACGTGGAAGTTGGTTAAATGCTCTGTGCGTGCCTGCTTGTGGACTGTGAGCTTTATAAAGTTTCCCTGAAAGCAAAACATGGCAGTTATATTTTTTTAAGATCATTTTTTTGATGTAGGCTTAGTATCACTGTCACAGCTTCTGAGGCTTCTTTGGAAGAAGCTACATACTGAACAGTTTTATAAAGCGATTGCATCATAGAGACTATTATGATGGATTTGTACATACTACAGCAAAAATTGCAGCAATAAAACAGATCTTACCCAAATGACAAGTTGAAGCACATAATTTTATTTATTTATTTATTTAAATGCATTTGGTACTGATGAAAAGTTGCCAGATTGACAGCCACAGAGACTGAATACCTCTATTCCACAGACCAAGTACAGAAAAATGTAGTGCAGGATTCTCGTGTGACCCTGCTAATGTCTGAACCTTTAGATGTGAGTAGTTCAATTTACATCACCATTCACTCCTTAGACTAAAACTGCAACCAGGAGTGGCAAATGTGGTGATCCTGTAGTGGAAACTAGTCAGACAGAACTGCCAACTGATATTGCAGGGACGACTCACACTCTTTCATAATCATTGACCTGGGCAAGATTCAGAACAATGTGATGTATGTGTGAAGGTTTCCACGTTCCTTTGGCAAAGTCCTGAGGTGTTTTGTCACCTGGACATGGCATTCTTCTGTGGTCCCTGGCTAAATCTACCCAGTGTTAAGAGCTTTGATGCTCTGTCCACCTACAGTTGCATTTCAGTTGCTACCTGAGCAACTCTTCAGAGGATCAGTTACTCTTTTTTTTTTTTTCTAATTCAAAGAAATGAAAATAATTTCCCCTCAGGACCAGGTCTGAAGACTCATCCTGAGCTTTACTTCTTCCTCCCTGTGACTCTTACGCTACCACTGAATCTGATTGGGAATAAGGGAATAAGTTATACTGCACTTGGCAGAAGAGATTAAACAGATTGCATAGGCATGGGTGCACTGGACTTTGGTTTGGCAATAGCTTGTCTGCTTTCACTTGACGCTTACCTTGTCCTTCTGCCATAGCAGCTATGGAAATCGGTCAGAGCCAGCCATTTATGCTTCTACACTGTGACTGGAATTAGCAAGTAGTCAACCTTAATTATTTCTTTGCAAAGCTCTAGTAAAATTACTGTCCTGTTATGCAAATTCCCCCGTATTAGGTAGCTACTACTAAGGATAACAAGAATACCAGTGTAATATTATTTCATTGCTAAATAGAATTAAAACTTTCTTAATGATAATAATGCAGAGATGTGTCTTTTTGTCACGTGGGTCTGTTCCAAGTCAGAATGTTGATCTTAGATGAGAAATAACATATGAAATATTTTCTATGGTTTTCAGGTTTTATACTGAGTGTATTTTTTAAAGCTGTGCTGTTAGACATAGTTCAGTTTTACTCTCTTCTTAGAAGGAAGTGTGTTATTTGAGCTACTACTGGTTGTTTAAAACGTAAACTTTAAGCTGGAAATAAGAAAACTGGTCTTTTGGGAGATTTTGTACTTGCAGATGGGCAAAAGTACCTAAGTATTGTATTAGTTATAGATTTGATTGGAATGGTATAAATTATTCCTGGCTGAGAAAATTTCCGTTTGAGTTCACCTTAGTGCCTGATGGTTATTTTTGATGTTGTGGTCAAGTTAGTGGCGGCTGATACAACTTGACCTATAGAGCTGCTGTAACACTGGTATACAGAAAAATATGAGTGTATTTTTTTATCAAAAGTAAGCAGTCTTAACGTAATACTGGTGGTATATTCCTCTGTTGTGCTGTCCAGATGACACAGCTCTTATAAATGTGTTTGATACTTGCCTAATACCATAATTTTTTAGGTCAGATCTCAGATCAATATTGAGACGTAATATATCTGACTTAGCACATATGTATTAACTAACAAGTGGCTTTTTGCTGGAGTTGTATAGCTGTTTTTGTGAGAAAGTTACCTGTGCTTTATGAGTTCTACCCTGCTGTAATGTTCCTTAAGAGGGTAATAATATATGTCTTTAAGTGAGTGAAATCAGATGGGTTGGCAATAAACTCAGATCAGAGCTTTCCAACAGTAGCAGCTCAGCTTAAGAAGCTCTGTAATCTCAAAATTTTTAGCTTCTAAAAGCACTATTGTGAACACTTTGTAAAAAAAAAAGTTAATTCTTCAAAGTAAGTAAAAAAATTTAATAATTTTTGTAAATGATCATGTGGTAATTATTAAACTAATATGTAATTAGCATTTTCTAATGACAATCATAATCTTGACAAATACTTTCATTCATTTTGTTCTGATCATTAAAGACTTTAAGAGCACTGATTCTTGTTAACTGAGTCCCTTGGCTATTCATCAGTGGTGCAATTCAACCTAATACTCCAGTGGCTGGTAATCAGAGAGTTGCCTATTAAGTGAAGGAAATTTTGTCATTGTCTTTATGAACATCACCTTTATTTCTTCTTTAACACAGCAAGTAGATAGAACTGTAAGAGCATCCAACTGATACATATTAATTCCATTTCTAAAATGGTGAATTATGCCAATTTTTGGAAGTTTTACATGATCAGAATTCAACAAATACTTTGCCAATAGTATGATCTCTGAGGTTGTTCAGGTACAGTATTTTTTTGAGAAGCTGAAGCAGACGTAGATTTCAGTCTTCTCAATATTTGTTTTTTTTTATTACTTAAAGGTTTTTCTTTGGGGGGAAGTTGTAGTTTTTTCTCTAGTAAATGGTTTATTGTCTTTTCTTCAGAAGCAACATACTTGGTCTTATAAATTGCAGTGGATAGTGATTACCTATGATATATTATCTGTGAGCTTGATTCTATAAATTGGTACTTAATTCACATTGAAATACTGAATGTGGTATAGCTAAATGTTCTACTATGTGCAGGCAACACATCCTCTAGTCAGCTCTGATGTTTGAATCCCCTCGGTTATCCCACTGCACACCCCAAGTCCCTTCCCCTTGCAATTCCTTGTATTTTTGATCTCTGTCATGGCAGAGGTACTGTTCTCATTCTTAGCTCTCTGCACCAACTCTGCGGCTGCTCAGGTCTCTGTCCTCACTTTCCCAAAGCACACCCAGAGTTCGTGGCCCCTCTGCAGCCTAAGTCCTTTTTCGAGCATATTTGTCCTGCAGAGTCTCAATTTCAGGTTTTTTCCCTGCAGTTGGAATGGGATTATTTTATATTTACGGAATGTGAAAGATAAAACAAGCATGCAAGAAGTACAACAGTGTAATACATAGTCACCAAAATATTCCTGTGTTTGTTTACTTTAGACTTTTGAGCTTGTGCAGAGCCAAACTGGCTTCAAAAATAAAGGACAGATGATCAGAAATGTGGATAAGGACAGCATGTCCCTCTGCTTTATTTAGCATTGAGCATATTAATGGGTGCTCAATAAATGGTAATGATTTTGGAGACATGATGATTGATGTTTCCTGGATCAAAACATAGAGGTTTTGTTTAAGAACAGCCCAGCTGGCAGAGTGATCCTCTTTTGAAATTGTTTGTGATCAAAATATGTCAGAGCCGTATCTATAAAATACAGTAGGCAAGACTTTTGTTAGTGGATTGGTGAATTTATTTTAACACTAAACTATCAACTGTGTCTTTGATTATTCATCCCTCCTGTCACACCATATTCCTATCAGTGAGTTAGATTGCTGCTCTTTTCTCTGCTTTCCAGATTTTGTTTCTTTTGTGGTAAACATGCTGCTTTCAAAAAAGGGCTATATATTTTTGGAGTGAGAACACATACAAGGTACTGAAAAGAGAGCGTTGCGTATTTATTTATGTACAGAATTGAGCCACATGCGTGCTTTGGACAGCTAGTACTGAGGGAGAGAAAAGTATCATCCGCCTCCTAAGTAAGCCATCTGCGTAATTCAGAGAACGCCATCGTCCCTGGTCAGAGCACAGAGTAACCCCAGACTCTGAGAGCAGAAAATGAACACGCCTCTTACTTTGCCATCTCCGCTGATTCTTCAGCTGAAGGAAGCAATGCGTTTGGCGTTGGAGTTAAGAGGAGATGGCTTCCACATTAATGGCTGCTGAGATACTTAGTACAGATACTTAGCAAAGCCAGTTAAAGACTTCCTTGAATTTCCATGGGTAAAGAAACAAGAGGGAATTAAATAATAAAGTAGGAGAATTTAACTTTCTTTCATCTCCCCCCCCCTCGTTTTCTTGAGCTCACCTCTTTCTCCTCCCCTTTTCTCTCCTCTCAGCTCTTTTTTCACCCTTAAGAAAAATAAATCAATTACAGTCTCCTTTCTGACCTTTCAGTTTGTCATGTATATTTTTCTTTTGGTTTTTTAATGCTTTTTGGATACCCTCAGGAGGAAAGTAAAATTTCTTAAGGAAAAACTCACATAGATGATTGCACTTTAAAAAAAAAGAGAATTCATTTCAAGTGTGGGGAGCGTATTTACCAGATAAAAGTAAGAATGGTTCAT
>Ga0181612_143524_pt1 | contig 12957 bp, 6 predicted proteins | sample HoacroProtozoa21_FD_119630 | JGI IMG/M metagenome (GOLD analysis project Ga0181612, IMG submission 119630) | Hoatzin crop microbial communities from Cojedes, Venezuel. Combined Assembly of Gp0051906, Gp0051904, Gp0051908 | reverse complement strand
GTCAATCCATGTTCATTTTTATTTACCTAAGTACTGAACTAGTGTTGTCTCTCTTATTTCTGTTTTTTATATTTTTCTTCTTCACTTGTTTGCTTCTGCCAAAATAATGTAGAATAGTGATGCTGCTAATAAACTTCTATATTCCAGATGTCCACAGTACTGTGGGTACTGGAGTCAATCCCTTTCCATTCTTTAGGTTATTTCTTTTGAACTGGCAAAATTCTATGTATAGTCCTTTTTATTTCAAAGGTAAAAAATCTCAAATCTTTGGATTTGGTTGCTATTTTGTGACTCAGTATTTCCCTTTACCTATGGGAGATATTTTGCTCTGCTCTTACTTTTCAGGGCTTATTGTGCATAGTAGTGTTTCATTTCTCAGGTCTTGCCTCATCTGCTTATTGTCCTCTCCTAGCTTTCAATATCCCTCAACTCCACTAAGTCAGGTTTACATTGTGATCTGTTTTTTTCCTGATTGTTGCTTTTAATCCTGTATATAAATATATTGAATCTACCTCTTCTGAGAGGAATTTAATATAATTTGTTTTTCTAACTTTTCAGAACAGAAATTTTGAAGTGTTCTTTTCTTGTCATTTCCTTAAAGCGAAAAATCATCTGTAGTCATCCTGTCATCATGCTTGAACTAGCATTATATTTTAATTATCCCAACTTCAATCATCATTTCACATCCCTTTCCGTTTTTTTTCGTCGTTATACATAGACTTATAGGATAACTGAAGTTGGAGGGGACCTCAGAAGGGATCTAGTCCATCCTCCTGCTTAAAGCAAGGTCAGCTGTGAGATCAGTCCAGATTGCTCAGGGCTTTATTCAGAGGGGTTTTGAAAAACTTGAAGGAGGGAGGTTGCACCACCTCTCTGGGCAGCGTGGTCCACTGCTCAGCTGTGCTCATGGGGAAAAGCACCACTGTGCATCACTGCAAAGAGCCTGGCTCCAACACCATGCATCACTGCAAAGAGCCTGGCTCTGTCTTCTTGATAACCTCCCTGTTGGTACTGGAAGGAGCCATTATGTCCCCCACAGCCACCCCTTCTCCAGCCTGGAGCATCCTAGAACCCCTAGCTTCCCCTGACAGGGCAAGTGCTCCAGCCTGAGCAGGCCGGGGACCCTATGCTGAACTTGCTTCGTTTGATCGATGTCCTTCTTGCGTGGACAGGAGGGTGCAGAACTGGATGCAGTGTTTCAGGAGTGGTCTGATGATCACTGAATAAGGGGGGATGATCCCTTCCATCCGTCTGTTGGCCGTGCTCCTGCTGATAAAGCCTGGGATGCTGTTGTCCATCCCTGCTGCCAGGCACGCTGCTGGCTGATGCTCAGCTGTCTGCCCCCAGGGCCCTTCCAGCCAGGCAGTGACCGTCCTGTGCCATTGCCAGGCTCTATTTTTGTCCTTGCTGAATTTCATAATGTCCCTGTCAGCTCACCCCTCCAGCCTGTCCAGATCTCCCTGGATGACAGCGCTGCCCTTAAGCATGTCAACCGTTCTCCCCTACTTTGGTGCCATCTGCAAACCTGAGGACAGTGCAGTCCGTTGCCTCCTCCAGGTCCTTGATAAGGATCTTGTTTGGTGATTCTGCATGAAAATTTTACGCTGTATTTATCACTATAATCAAATTGTTTCTTAACAGAAAATATTTTTATTCTTGGTATTTGTACTCAGATTTGCATGGGTTTGAGCAGTCAGTGTGAATCTTGGTAAATTATGCCTAAATATATCTGGTGTAAGTGAAAAGGTTTACTGGGTTTTTGTGCCAGTTTTACTGTATAAAATGGCATCTTTAAGACATCATTTTAGAAATCACTATTGCTTCTAAGAAGTTTCTCGTTTTGGAAGCCTTCAGAATTTATCTCCAAGCAGATAAATGATATTTCTAATCTTCTCCAAAGTGAGTCTGCTTACTTTAAACAGCCTTTCTTAGCAGTATCATGTGTCTGTCTAGAAGAGAGCGTGGATGGTTCTCCCAGGCTGTTCTGCCGCTTTGCGCTGGGGATGGTGCCTTCCACCAGAGCGGGGTGAGGTCCTGCTGGAGGGCAGTAGCTGGCATACAGTGACCCTCGCTAAGCCAGTGACATGCTATGGGAAACATTGCTGTGCAAGGGAAAAATGTCCAAAGTCCAAACTAATGTTTTGTTTAATATATTTGGAGACAGTATCGGTCTTTTTGAGATAGTTGTGCCTCAAAGAAAAAGGAGAGTGATACTGCCAGCAGTGTTTCTGCTGACATTGGTGGCAACATATCCAACACCTTGCTCTTCTGACTTTTTCACCAGTCACCTTCAAGGGAGATGCTTCAGCTACTCAGCAATTTTATACCTGTTGGTTTTCCTTGAATAGTTTGTCCTGTTTTCTGAGAAACTACAGTGCCTTATGTCATCACTAACATTATTATTTATATCCAAGAAGAGCCAGAAAGCATCAGAGCCCTTCAGTTAAGCATAAAGGCAGACTTACCTACTAATGTGAGGTGCGTCAAATATAATAAATGCTTGTGAATGGTGCTCTTTAGTGGGAATAGAGATGATCATCAAATGTTTGAATGAACTGGTGTTAAAATTTTCAGTGTCAAAATTCCACCGATGCTCCTGGGATCATAAGTGACTGTGTCGTTTTCAAATATGGGACCTGGACTTCCAGGTCACAGGCTAAATACTTCTGGAAGTTAAATTAAGGAGCTTGAACCCTGCTACTTCTAGAGAGAAAAGGAACCCCTGACTCAGATCTTTACAGTGCCGATACAGATTTAGGCTTCACATTGTATAATCAACTGTCTAAATGGCTTGAGATACTTCACGTGTGTGCTGGAGCAGAGGCTGAGTTGCACTCCTTAATCTCATCCATGTTCCTTCTTTGAGCTGCGCATCTGACAGTGTAGGCATGGCTTCAGCTCCCAGTTAGCCTGACGATCCTAAACAGGGAGCTGGAGTGTGATTTCTGAAGACATACAGGCAATGTGCGTGCCCCAGATCCATTGATTTTCAATTGGAGTGGACACTTGACTGACTTAGAGGCTTCAGAAATTCCCAATCAAGACAGCTAACTTGAAGCGTGCATTTGTTATGCTCTCAGTGTCAAGAGACTGATGTTAGTGAGTGGCAGGGGGAATAATTGCATGGGAAGGAAAATGTACTTCAGGCTGGTGATATTTGTGCTGCTTGCCCAGCTGCAAGGCTGTGATTCTGGAACCAGAGGGCATGGAAAGGAAGAGGGAGGTTCCCTTTGACTCTTTGCAGCTGTACAAGTGAAGGAGCCACACCAATTAGAAACAAAAAAACCCTGCGAAAAACAAAAAAGGAAATGCTTTAAGAGTAACTGGTAAATGGAGACAAAAATGTCACTGCTCAAACCCATAATGAAATACGGTGCTGTGAAAATACCACTTCCTCCCCTGGAGGTAACAAGACATTTCACCTGGTATCATTTTATCTGGTGTGACATGGAGGTGTGAAGTCCCCTTGAGCATCTTACATATTTAGGACGGAGTTTGTAGACAAAAATCCTCCTGCCAGTCAAGGTCATGTAATCACAGCTTCTTCCTGACAAACAAAATGTATGTATTTAGATTGCACATTTACATTTAAAAATTTAACTAAACTGGGATAGATTTTTTAAATTTTTGTAAGTTATGTGTTTTTGCTTTGAATTGAACTTCTGGGAGTAGGGCAGAAGGGTTTCAGTAGCCTCAGAATTATGTGCTGTGAAGGCAGTGGGCTTGTGCGGTGGCATTCGCAAGGGAAGCGAATCAAGGTCCTGAGCCGTTTTAGGCTCGAGGGAAGGGAGCTGGTGGAGGAAGCCTGGAGCTGGAGGGGCTGGCGCCTGCCTGTGCGTTCCAGTTGCTCTTTAGCTGCTCCTTAGGGCCGGGGTGCTGTGAACAGGGGCTGCCGACTGCAGGGCTGGGAGCACGCAGGGCACCCAAAGCGCTGCCTGGGCTGTTCTTCTTGGTTGCTTTTCCCAGTTTGTGCAGCAGTCTGAGTCTCTGCTTCCAGTTCTGCTGGGAGCTGCTTCTGGCACCTTGGCATCCAGGCTGCTGCTGGGTATGGCCAACTCCTGCTTTGGGAGGGCCGAGGTGGTGGGGGGCAGCAGCAACACCCTTATCGCAGCCATTAGCACAGCAGGGACACAGAGCATCACAAGGGCTTGGGTGATGGGGGTCTCTCCTGGGGACAGGCACACGGAACAAGGTGCTGGCCTGCATGGGGAAGGAGCTGCAGAAGTGACGAGCAGACCATGCACCACCGGAGAACTGAGGAGCAAATACCTGAGGTCTTCTCAGAAATTCTGCAAAGAGAAGAGCCTGGGCCACACGAAATGAGGAAGGGGGGATGGATGCAGACTGTGGGTGAACGAGTAGTGGAGGGTGGCTCTCAAGACAGAGGAGGGGGAACGCTAATGACTTTGGGCAGCAGAAGGCAGGTTGCTGCTCCTCCTCACCAAACACACATGGCATGGCAGCAAGCGGGAGGAGTTACGGGTTCATGTGCAATTGCAGCACTGTGGCCGTATTGGGATTACAGGTAAATGGCGGGACAGCCCTCATGACTGCAGTGCTGTAGCGGAGGGATGCAGGCTTTTTAGAGACTGGTGATGAGACTCACCGGCAAGCCGGGAGGAGGGCTTCTGTGTAAAGGAGCTGTCTGAATGCTGCCCAGGCTCAAACACAGAAAGGAAGGACACAGGTGGTGGAAGCAGGGGCAGGCTACTAGGAGACGAACGTGGGATGTGTAGGAACATGTAGGAATCCAGTCAGGAAACCCAAAGCTCAGCTGGAATTGAAATTAGCCAGGGAAGTGAAGGGTGGCAAGAAAGGTTTCTGTAAGTACCTTGCCAGCAAAAGGGAAAGTGTGGGGAGCAGGGGCCCATTGCTTGGTATGGCTGTGTGGAAAAAAAGGCTGAAGTACTTAGTGCCTTTTTTGCCTCGGATTTTGCTGGAGAGACTTGTCCTCAGGCCTTGCAGGTGCCTGAGCCTCCCAGCAGAGCGAAGATCCCTCAGAGCACTGAGCCTGCTTGGATGTACACAAGTCCACGGGACTAGCTGGAATGTGCCCAGGGGTGTGGAAGGAGCTGGCTGATGCTGTTGCAAGGCTGCTCTCTCATCTTTCAAAAGTCGTGGCAACTGGGGGATGACAGCACACCAAGCCATTAGCTAGTGAGGTCCGTCTGGATTCAGTACTGGGGCCAACACTGTTTATTATCTTCATTAATGACGTGAGTGATGGGAGCGAGTGCAGTCTCAGCAAGTTTGTGGATGGCATCAAATTGCAGGCAGCAGTCCGTGTGCTGGAGGGCAGTGCTGCTGTTCAGGGGCACCTGGGCAGGCGGAGGAAGTGGGCTGACAGGAGCCTCACAAAGTTGAGCGAAAGCAAATGCAAGATCTTGCCCATGGGATGGAATAACCCTGTGTAAAGGAGTGGACTGGGGACCAGCTGCCTGGGAAGCAGTGCTGCCGAAAGGGATCTGAGGGAGCTCGTGAACAGCAATTTGAGTGGGAGCCAGCAGTGTGCCCTTACAGCAAAGAAAGTCACCTGCATCCCTTGGCTGTGTGGACAAGAGTGTAGCCAGCAGGTCAGGGAAAGATCCTTCCCCTCTATTTGGCATTTGTGAGACTGACTGTGGAGCACCGTGTCCAGTTCTGGGCTTCCCAGAACAAGAAGGATGTTGACTTATGGAGACCAAATGAGGTGATCAGGGGGCTGTAGCAAATGGCATATGATATGAGGCCGAGAGAGCTGGATCAACTCAGCCTTAAGAAGAGATGGCCAAGAGGAGGCCTTAGTGCTGTCAATGAGTACCTGAGTGGAGGGTATAGAGGAGATGGAGCTAGACTTTCCTTGAAGGCATACAGTGATATGATAAGAGGCAGTGGGCACAATGTGTAACATGGAAAATTCTGATTAGGTATTAGGAAAAATGTTTTTACTGTGATGCTGGTGAAGTACTGGAATTGGTTCCCCAGAGAGGTGGTGGAGGTGTTCAAGACTCAGCTTGATATATCCCTGAGCAACCTGATCTGATTACACCTGCTTTGAGCTGAGGATTAGACTAGGCATCTGCTCCTGACCTGATTATTCTATTATTTCATAATATTTTCATATTTTTTACATGAAGGTTGGAATTTCTTTTTCTTCAAATAATAATGTTTCCTGAGGTCCATACTTAGTAGGCCCACTCCAGGAAATTTCTTATTTATATTAATGGTTTCTTTCTGGAGAAAATGACTAATTTACCAAGGTAACCATTCAACAAATTGAGCACCAAAATGCAATTAAGGTTTAATTTTATATAGCTGTGTTCAGACTGGCAATTCGTGAAGATCTTGTTTAGTTGCTTTGAGATACCTGAATTGCACTCAGGTACATGAATTGCTCTTTCAGAGGCAAGGGCTTTTAGATGTTGTGCTACCACATAGCATTATACTAACTCTTTTGTTGAGTAACTGCTCCAGCAACCTCAGGTTTAAGCCTTACCAGTAGGATTTGGTCGTAGGTTTTTAAACTTTTATCTTTTGTTTGTTAATGTTGACATTGTTTTGCTAACCTCTGTATTTCTATAAAATTTCCAGGCATTCTCTGAAGTTGCACTGGAAGATGTTTGCTAATGTACTTATTGTTCATGATATTAAAAGCAGAGCCCTGAGCTGCTGGATCTAAAAATCTCTTTCTTCTCATCCAGGTCAACAGAGACAGTCTGTGCAGAGCAGTGCATTCGTAAATGTGAAACAAGCCCGCACCACCATGTTTGGCACTAAGAGGTCAGTTTTCACCTTGGTTGTTATGCTTTTCATCTCCAAAAAATAGTATGGCTGTTGTGACTCTAATCTGAAAATTTTACACTTTTTAAATGTATTGTTGTACAAAATACATTAGCTAGATATGTTGCTCTTTATATTATATCGGCTGTACAGCCCTGTTCTGCTGTAACTGACAGGTATGTGGCAGACAGGCCCTGTAGCACAAAGACGAATAGTATCCCCAGGGCATTATAGGACACAGCGAGACTGCCAAAGAAGACACTGTGCTAGTGCTGGAGGGCATCCCTCCTGCTTTCTTGGTACGGAAAATAACACCAGGACAACAAAGCACAAGTGTAAGATAGGTTCTTCTCTGCCGTTTTAGGGAGTCCGTACTGAATATAAGGTAACCTCCATCTCTGATTCTGCATGATTCAGTGCCTTCGATGTCGAAATGTCTAAATTAATCAACATTTTTGAATCCATGCTCTCTACTTCTGCAGTCTTTAAGTGCTCCTCTTAAGCATCAGGTGGTGCAGTTCTGCTTCTGCATCCGTCAGCAGGCAGCATGGCCTTGCTTTCCCCACAGTTCCTGCAGCCGCACAAGCCGCTGCGGCACCGGGGTCACCTTGCCAGGCACCAGCTTCTTGGTCTTCCACAGGGGAGTGTGATTTCTCCATGGAGCAAAGATACTATATACCATTCCTCCCCTGTCTGATCTCCCTGATTTTTTTGCTTGTTGGGAGGCTTTTAGGTTTTTAGTACAAGCCAGTTCAGGACTTCAACACTTGCGCCCTAGTCACATGGCAGCCTAGTGAAACATTGGCCCCGTGCAGTGGCAGAGCACCTTAAAGCTGGTACCTGGAGGCGTAGATCGCCTCTTCTGAATTGTTGGGAAGCAGGGAGACTAGCTTGCCCCTAAGAAGTAGCACATATGAAGCAGCATCTTGCATGCCTGCAGGACTCAGGGGTGGCAAATAATAAGGAAAAGCAGCTTCGTTTTCTGAGGCATCAGCTCCTGCACCAGTTGCATGAGGCTTCACGTGAGCTGCAGTCTCATCTGTGCTGCCAGCGGCTGCCTGGTCCCTTGTGCTCCTGCAAGCGTGAGCGCTGCTGCCTCACACGGCAACCAATTCAACGTTAATTTTGTGTCTGTCTGAAGTGGTATCGGCATCTGACTGCAGACTTTGTTACCTTGTATACAAGACAAATGCAGTACATTTTTCAGGTAACTTTTCACGAAAAGGTAACTTTGCTCTTATTTTTAGTACAGATCTGTTGTTTTGTCGGTATGACGAGTTGAAGATAACTGTTGCTGAGGATACAGTAATGGAATTGCTAACTTCCCATTTGAGGCTTTCTGCTTTTAACTGATTGCCTCTGCAGAATATTAACGCTCAAGTTAACCAAAGACATTCTGCTAAGTGAAATAAATTATATTACATTATATTGAGGTGGGTTAGTTTTTTTTGCCACTGTTCAGTATTACCTCATATGAACTCGTTCTGGGCTGATCTAAACATTTTTTTACTCTCAGGATAGTCTCTTTACCTTTTCTTATCATTATAAAGCAATGGCAAAATGAAAAATTGTGTTTGATGGGTAGCCTTGAAATTTTATTCATTATCTTTTTTTCTCCCAGATTGAATCTTGATTACTATGCAAATAAAAATTCCTCATAAGGAATATTACAGACAATGTAAAATTCAGTTTCATGTCTGCAAACAAGATGCTTCATGAAAAAAGGCACATCTGGGGAACAGAAGTTCTTTGCCTCTTCACTGTAGTGTTCTGCTGTTTCTTGCTTTACACAGACTGTTTTGAACCACTTAGAATAAATAACGGATTTCCTGCTGCTGGGAGGGAAAGAGGCAGAGTGGACTTCCATAATAGTAGCCTCCTGTGTGTAAACTGGGAAATTACATCTAGTATTCTTGAGATTGGTACCATGTTTTAGTTAGGCAGTGACTGAGTACTTGTCAGGTATTTTGTTCTCCCAGTTGCAGTGTGTTTTGAATTTAATTTTTGATAATATATTTGATAATAATTGATAAAGGTTATAAACTCCTACAAATAGGTTTTTGAAAATCTTGGTTTGATACATTAATTCTCTTACTAAAAAGAAATACTGTATTTTCTTGGGAATATAGTGAGGAACAAAGCTATTTTTCTACAGGAAAGGATGATTTAAGGTTTATTTTCTTGTAAAATTAGTTTTTAATTAGTTCTAATAACACATTGCTAATTATCGTCTTCACAGAACATTTAACAATATTACAAATCTCTGACTCAAAACCTGAATTATATCCTGTCACCAGATCTTTGGAAATCATCAGGTATATAGTATCTCAGCTCCTTTTTTTATTTATACCTTTCTCTTAATTTTGCATGCAGAGTTTATTTTTAGTGGGTAATCCCTGTTGAACAGACTGAATAATGAAGTTGATAAAAGTGACTGTCCTATCAGAACAGCTTTATCAAAATTCATATATGAGGAAGACGTTTCTTAGGTGCTTTAAAAGAAGCTGTGTTGTTAATGTGAACTGACATTGCTAACAGAGGTGAATTCCTTCTGATTTCAATTTAATTTAAGAGCTGATCCCATGCTTTTAAATACTGAACTATTGTGATTTCTCTGTGCTGTCTTGTACTCTGCTCTCATCTTTTTCTCTATCATATTAATTTTTTTCCAATTAAATGTACAATAGACAGCAGCATTGAAATAGCAGAGGTCAGTATGTATACCAGTGAGTTTCTGATGTGTTATATTATTCATAATGGGTACTTATTTCAGTCTTGCAAGAGCAATTGCCAATACCATTGTCCTCCTGTGGAAGGGAAAAATACGTAAATGGCTTTAGAGAAGGGATTTTTATTTTGTGGGAACCAACTTTGTGTGGAAGTTGCTCTGCAAAAGTAGACCCCAAATTAGCAAATCCTCAGGATTTGTAGTAAACTCTGTGTGACTGTCTGCCTACCATGAGCATCATGAGGCTCAGGGGTATTCTCACCTGCGGTTCTATATGTTGTTCAGTTTGGAAACCTTATCTTGTATAACTCCTTTAAACTATGTCCATGCAGCTGGGGAGTATTTCTCCTGGATGGCATGCTCGGTTAGTTCTCTTTTCCTTCTCTAGCCTAGATCGAAGCACTTCGAAAGATACCCTAAGTGACAAACTTGACCTCCATTGCCCAGCCATTTGGTCCCTAAATGAGTTTAGCAGACTGAAGGGAGCAGTTGTGAGAAGCAGGAGGTGAGACGTATGAAGACATTTGCTTAAGTGTATATGTGATACGGCTCCATTTCTAGGCCTAGATCCATTTGTCCCTTTTCTGAGGAGCCTTGCATGTGACATATGTTTCAGCTGGGCTTGTGGAGGATACCACCTTGGTCCTGTGAAGTGCCCAGACTACCACTATATCTCTGGGTAGTTGTAAGCTTGCTGCTGCGTCCAAGTCTGTCTGAGTTGTATCCTGCTGTAAGTGTGTGGTGTCTGCTTCCCCCTCTATTGGTTTGAACCTCAAGGAGGTCCATCGAGCCAAGAGAGCAGCTAGAGCTTGAGTGATCTGTTGTCAGTGCTTAGGCTGTTGAGGGCTAGTGTTACCAGGTTTAATTCAAATTATTGTGGAGGAAAGGAAGAAAATGTGAAGAAAAAGAGGAAAGGACTCTGATTTCCAGGCACGCTGATCGCCCTGATGTGAACTTGGTGTTTATTTTTATTGTGGTCTTCTTTGTGCAGAGTGTTTTATTTGTAGAGGGTGACTCCAGCCTGAGGCGCTGGTGGCTGATGCAGCTGCTAGCTTCTGTTACGTGCCGGTGCCTGGTGTGGTGCTTTGTGATGGACAGCCAGGTTGCATCAAAGGCAGTGCTGACAGCCTTGGTCACTGGTCCAAGACTTTCATAACACAGCAGTTGTTCTGGAGGCAATTAATTTTCTTTCCAAATCATATTACAATCAGCCATCCTGGAAAGTTGTAGTAAATTTTCTTAGGCCAGTCTGTCAACAGTAATTTTAGTCCTGTGATAAGTAGAAAAACAAACCTTTCTTCCAGTGTCTACTTATATCAGCATGTTTACAATCTTAGATGATAGCTGAGATGGGCAAGTAATGTGACTGCTGTACAAGGAGGATGAAGAGATTTGGAAAGACACATCAGCTTTCTAGTCGCTGACAGTTACTGACTTCCTATTCTTGTGTCTGGTTTTGATCAGAAAGTTAAGCAAATAGTGTTCATTTATGAGCTCCTGATATGAACAGACTGTAGTGTGTTCAAGATAACATAAGCCTGGTTTCTTCTTTCTCCTTAGCAGAAAGGCTATGTTTACACATGGTTTCTAAATTTCATGGGTTTTTGATTAGCATTAGTCCTGGACTGTTCCTGTGTTTGTTCTGAAACCTCTGCCAGGTTCTAAAGCGTGGCCAGTGGATGGCCACAAGGCTGTCCATTGCTGAACACTAAGAGCATGTGTCAAAGTTCTTTTCCTTGGGATTTGTAAGTGTACAAAAATAGTTACCTGGTTTGACCTAAATTCATGTGGTGCTCACCACCCCCTTGCTTTGCTTTTTAATTGAAAGTGACACTACTTGAATGAAGTTATAACTTGCCTTCTCTCTTCTACTTTGTTATGGAATTAACTTTCCTACTGCTGAACTTTGTTACGGTAATGAACTGCAAAATAGTATCTATTGATATGGACTATTTCTAAGTTTCTACTGTTTCCTAAAAATGAACTTCCAATGTCTTACACTGTTTTATTGCTTTCGGGCCCGGAGGCTGAATAATGCAAAATGATAAGGCAGCTGTGGGACTTGATTTCTAACTCAACCAGAACAGACACAATCTAGTATACAGATATAAATAGGGAAACAGAATGTGTACCATCCTATACTACTGTCTCTTGGTTTTCAAGAGTTTTTTTTTCCCCCTTTACACACTGGCCATTTTCTCCAGCCTGCGCTATGCTTAATGAGAGCTCAGGTTTATTGGTAGATCACATAACTCTTCAGATGGGGTAACTCAAGCCTTCAGTGCATACATGGTCTCTCTGTTGCAGAATTCATCCTTCCAGCATGGAGTGGGGCTCTCTTCTGATAACCCACAGCTTCTCTGAGCAGCATTTGTTCTAGGTGTGGGTAAGCAAGAAGAAGGGGAAGTGGACCTAAGCATGTTCATCCAATTACAAATGATTGCTTGCTCACATCAGATAGCAGCAGGGAACACTGCTGCTTCACCTTAAATGTTCACACTACCCCAGTGCCAATTGATCCAGGATGTAATGGGCCAAGTTCTCTCTGTTTCTTGACAGCTTTATGTGTTTGTAGATCCAGAACTTAACGGTAAAACAGAACTTTGTCTTCCCTGTAGACTGGCAATTTATCTTTGTCAGAAGTCTTCCATCTGCTTAGTTTTCCTCTTTTCGTTGGATTTGGTGTTTGCCACGTGACTTCCTCTGATTGCTTTGCGACCAGTTTCCTGTCTCTGTCTTGTCTGAGCATCTGCTGTACATCTTCTGCCTCTTGCACTCAGTTCACCCACTCGGACTCAATTCACCATAATTCTTAATGATTTCCTGACCAAGTCCATCCAGGACTCTGCAACATGGAAGCTGCCCTAAACATATACTTCTTGAAACCTTATCCCTATTAGCTTTCTTGAGTCTCACTTCTCTGCATGTTACTCCTCCTGCGGGAGGGAAGAGGGTTTTGATCTTGTTTTACTTGCTCTGGTAATAATGAAACTAAACCCCAAAGTAGCAATACTTAACTAATGAAGTAGTAAGATAACAACATTTTGATTTGTCATGGATCTGCAAATAAAATTCTGAAGAGTTTACAGGTTATGTGGTGGGTTCATCTCAGCCAACAGCCGAACACCTGCACAGCCGCTCATTCACTCCACTGTCCCATGGGATGGGGAGAAAAGAGAAGGAATGTAAGAAGATTCATGGACCAAGATAAAGGCAGAGTAACAGGTGAAGCAAAAGTGCACAAACAGAGGAAAATGAGGAATTCATTCGCTACTTCCCGTTGGTAGGCAGATGTTTAACCACTTTCTGGGAAGAAAGAAGGAAGAAATTTTTTACAATGAGGGTGATGAAATAGTGACACATATAGAGGTGGTAGATTCCCCATCCCTGGAAACACTCAAGGCCAGGTTGGACAGGGCTCTGAGCAACCTGGTCAAGTTGAAGATGTCCCTGCTCATTGCAGGAGGGTT
>Ga0181612_137212_pt1 | contig 12959 bp, 8 predicted proteins | sample HoacroProtozoa21_FD_119630 | JGI IMG/M metagenome (GOLD analysis project Ga0181612, IMG submission 119630) | Hoatzin crop microbial communities from Cojedes, Venezuel. Combined Assembly of Gp0051906, Gp0051904, Gp0051908 | reverse complement strand
CAGCCTGGAGAAGAGAAGGCTCTGGGGAGACCTTATTACAGTCTTTCAATATATAAAACGGGCTTAGAAGACAGACAAGTTAGCTGAACTTTAAGGATTCCTTCCAACCCAAACCCTTCTGTAACTCTGCGATACCTCAACCAGAAAATCTGTTCTGTGCCTCAGCATGAAAAGGAGGTGCAAAGGGACACAGCACTAAGAAAACAGTGGCTGCTAGCCACTGATACATAGAACAGAAAAAAAATGACAAATAAAGAAAATGGGTGGCAGTTCTGCAACATGTTTGAACAGGGATGAGAAAGGGAGCATTTGGAGCAAGTGCTGGTGCTCATCCCTGCTTTTCATGCTTGGGTCCAGACAAGTCCACTGATGACCTCAGGGCAAACTTCATTGAGGGTGAGCTCAATATGTTGCCCTTGGAGCAGCCATCAGAACGGCACAAATCAAATTCCCAGGGAGGCTGGTATGACACTAGTTTCAGATTGCATCACCATGTTGCTGCAATACTATTATTGGATTGGGAATGCTGAATACTCTTTTGGTTGTCTGTGCTGCAAAGCATGAAACTAAAAATACTTTTTCCCTTCGTAATATTGAAAAAGAGACCCTTAGTAAGCGTACATATGTAGTTGTTGGTAATTGCAGTCAATTGGTTTTTGGATAAGGTCATGTATTATGTTCTGAGTGATGTTTGAATACTATGTTTATACTTGAACAATTTTTCAGAAGCTGCCAGATCCACACAATGCACGTCTTAATACCTGTGACTAAATCATACAAGGAAAATACAACGGTACACAAGTCAACTATAAGTTACAAGAGTGCTTTTATTAAGACACCAGAACTCCACGAAACAGACTCAGATAGTCAAAATAGCAGTTTCTGCTGAGCATGCAAGGTATCAGACAGAAGCTACTGCTTTGCATTTCATCCTGAAGAAAAGAGCTCAGCTTTTGTAAATGACATAGCTCCACTGAAATCAATAGGAAAATCTCTAGTCCAGTCACTTTCAAGCAGTTCAGGATTGTAACTACTAAAAACTAGAAAAATATTTATAGTAAAGTAGCTTATCCTTTTGATAAACACATTATATATTTCTGAGCAAATTGAGCAACAGTTAAGAGACTCATATGTAATAAAAATCTAATGGTTATGTTCATCAGACTCAAAGATTGCAAAGATAATTCATAGTTTCACTAGTGAATTGCAACCTAATGGATTTTTTTTAATATCAGGATCTGGTAACTGATATTTCAGCAGCAAAAAGACAAATCGAAGATTTTTACTCCTTATAGATTCACTCAAATCAAAAGCAGAATGCAAATGATTATGCTGAAATTTTTGATGTATTTAAAAGGCATATATATAACCTCTAAGATCAACCAGTATGACCTTTTGCAAAATGTAGAAGTCCTTTACCCAGAAATCTAGTTACGTACCAGAAATTGGACTAGGGGCATAGAAAAGCAGCTTTCCAATGCTATTCTGTACCAAAATACCAATAGCTAAATGCTATGGCTACTAAGAGTATTTGTGAGTTCAAGTTAATGACCAATTTCCACTGAAGTATTATTTATAATGGTGTCCATTGAGCTTAAAGAGCAATTAACTTGTTCCCTGTAAATTTCTGAATTATATGTGACCCAGACACAGTGGACTATCACTGGGTAGGAGGAGTGCATGCAGCAATCCGAATCAAGGAGTGGTGGGGACAAGTGACCACACTGCTTTGCTCTCCATCTTCAAAAACATTCACGGAAGTGGAGTTTTGGAGCAGCAGAGTGAAGAGTGCTCCGGGAAAGAGTCCTGCAGGAGATGCTTACTGTGTAGAAAAGATTTTTGTTCCAGCTTATTGAGCTGAACAGACTCTTGTTGTATCCAATGGATCACATAAGCTAAACCTTTGCTGCTGCACTAATGGTAGGGTCTTACAGCCAGGCAAAATTCTGCTCAAATTTAGAACTACTCTGTTTCAATAGGAGTGCTCTCACTTAGCGGGGCAGCACACTCTGTGGCTCAACTGCGCAATCATTTTGATCTAATTAAATAAAATACATAGGTACCTATTGACTTCTCTGGAAAAACATGGGCTGCCAATAGCAAAAAATGTTTCTATTTTTTCTTTTTTTTCACTCCATCCTTATCGATGAAACATTTTACAATCAAACCTCAAAACTCATTCTGAAGAACACTCTGAGTAGGTTACACCCCAGATTCATGGTGCCTTTCCTTTATCTGTTGGCAAATCCAATACTTGTTCTCCAGCTTGTGTATACTTAATGCATTGCACAATTAGGTCTCAGTGTTGCTGCAGGTCTAAATTTCAACCTCACCTTAGGTAAACAGTGAATTACAAACTGAAAAGGAGATCTCTAGAAAGATTTTGCTGGTTTACTTCCTGGAATATTTATAGAAACATGCAGCTTGTCAAGAGTAATGACACAAATGATGCTAAGATGGGGACACAGCAACATGGCACAGCGGGAGAGCCAAATCTTGGAACTTGAATAAAGAACCATGAAGAAGTTCTTTTTTCCCTTCTATTTCGTCATTTGGAAAAAACTACCAGAATTCACTTCAAGTCGGAGCTGCAGTCACAAATATTTCTTAGGACACCAGGGAAAAAACAGATTGCTAAAAAAAAAAAAAAGAGGAATAGAGAAGCCTTAAATAGGTGACATTAAATGGGAAGAATCAGTGTTGCAACCAGTCGTAACCACCATCACGAAGAGTAATGAAAGCCAAGCGAAGACAACCTTCAGTTCTCCATGTGATGAGACATGGTCCAACTAGAAAAAATAAAAAACAAACTAATCATGATTCAGAAAGGTAATCAGCTGCCTTCTAAAGAAAGTAAATACGTAGGAAAGAAGAGCTGAGTAGTTCCAGCATCTACATGGAGCCATTAACCGAGACTCCAACATGCTGATTATGTATAAGCATTACAAGCCTGACAATATCCTTTATGTTACAACCTCATTGCACAACTCCAGAATTCCCATTACTATGAAGTATTGCAATCACCCCTGACCACTCAGGAGAGCAAAATGATGAATGAAGACAAGCCATTCTTCTCTTTGTGAAGATACTCAGAGGCTTCGTATATAGGTTTTAATTTAATGGACCTATATATGCCCTTTACGCTGGATTATGACTCCCTAGTGGGACCTGTATCACTCATGGAACTGTACAGCTGCTGGAGCTGTACCAAGGAGCCCCAGGTACCTTCCCTTTGGGCTTCTGATAGGCAGCCCTGTCCAGCCTTTGGGAAGCCATCAGAGCATCACCCTCACCCACAGTGAGCTCCTAGGAGCTGCCCATAGATAACTACAGAGGGCGTTCTCCGTAATGTAGGACTAGGCGAAATACAGCTAGTAGTGACTATTCAAGACTACAAGCAGGTAGCTGGGACACAGTCTTCCCTGTCCTTTCTCTGTGATATACATTAAGAGTTATTGTACCTAATGAAGCAAACTGAAATATCTGCAGATACCATCATGATGAGTGTAGTGAATTTACTACGGTCATGGCAGCTTCATTGTCATGTATGAGGCCTCCAACAGGAAAGAGTTACTAACTCTGGTAACAACATCAAATAAGCCTGTTTCCAGGAACAGAATTCAAATCCACAGTAAACATGCTTGAGCTCTGAAGCAATGTTAGGTGTTTTTTTTCAGCAAGCCAGCTTTCTCACCTTTCTCTCCTCCTCTTAAAGGGACAAAGAGTGGTGAGCAGCTAGAACACACTCATTTGACAAAAAAACCTGCTGAATCCTGAGGTATTCTGAAAAAGCTGTAGAGGCAGAATGGGTGGTAGCAGCTAACACTTCTCGGTACTGTCTTTTCAGACTCTCTGCAGGCACTTGTAAGCACTGCTTATGCATTACCAGTATTTCAAGCTCTTTATGTCAAACAGTCCACTGTTTACTTGAAAAACATCCCCTCCAAAAAAAAAAAATTAAACCCATGCTTTTACAGAAAGGGATAACTTCTGAAGCAAATTAGCTTCTGAAGTATATTTCTAAAGAGAGTGGTAAACTTTCTCTCCTTTATTATACTAGTCCATGATCCAAAACCAAAAGGGGTATGCTTTTTATGGAAATGGTTGTTCGTGTTCTTCAAAAGTAGCATGTCATTTACTCTGAACGAGACCAAAGCCATGAAAGAAGATGAGGAAGAGAAGGCTGTCTTCCTTCTCTGTAGAGCACAGCATTCAAAAACAGGCAATAATAGTAGGAATTTCATTTTTACTTCTATGACCTTCACCCACAGCAAACAGAACAGAAGGTTCAAATACCCTTAAACAGAGCATGCTCACCTGTGAGTATTTAACCATTTCAGGAAGAGAGAAACAGCTAAAAAAAGTAACTGATCATGATTCAGTACTTACATCTGGTAACCTGGAAATCACTAATCATAGAACACTTGGTAGCTGAAGTTGTCAGACTTGATTCTGAAGTTGTATCTTCCCGTCTTTCGCTGGTACTGGAAAATGAGAAGGCTCACAACTCCCAGCACAAGACCAAGCACACCAAAGGCAATGAGGATGATGTATCCAACTCCCATCCCAGCCTCCTTCTCTCTTTTCAAATCAGATGCTAAAATAACAAGAGGTGAAAGAAAAAAGCTTTGAAATTGCTAAATATTTTCCTGGATAAGAAACAAGCCTTGCCTACAAATTAGCCAACACGCATGTTGAAGTAAAGAGCCGTGATACAGAAGTGATTCAGCCTTTTGGGGAGGGTGACCCTCACGCAAAGGTCTGTGAGCCACAGTCCGAGTTCTCTTTTTACATACAAGTGTAGAGTCCCTGCAGACATGAGTGTGATGTGTCTTTGGAATTCAACTCTGCAATTTTCTGTTAAAATAAGAAATAAAGGATCAGCATTGATGGCTTCCTGAAATGCTGCCTTACTTTCAGAATGACCCTAGAGGTGAAGCATTCTCCCATCTTAATCCTGTCCCCATTCATCTATGATTATTAAAACCCACTTGATTTGCTTTTATCTCAGATGTAATACTTCTTTAAACACAAAGTATTTAGGGACAGATTCACAGTGTGTGCTGGGTCCCTAAGCTCTCATTCTAGTCAGCAGAGATCTGGCTGGGGCAGTTAGTGGATGCAGGTAAGTCAGTCACGCTGAAGTGGTCACCATGGGCTCAACTCTGTAGCCTGAGCATAGGCATCTAGTGCCACTTGAGAAATCCAAGGATGTCTACAGTGCCTGCACAGGTCTGGCAGACATGGCATGGGACCTGCAGGAGACCTGTAGTCTTTTGGAATAGCACCCAGACACTGATGGGAAGGAGAGAATGGGGCACGATGGGTCATGAGCACTACATGCCTACGTGTGGGCAAGAGTCAAGTCCCTTGTTGCCAGTTGTCTCTGTAGGCTCCACTGACCATCAACAGAAGGTGTTTGCCTAGTTCACATGTAGACACTTCAATGTATTTGTCCAAATCTGCAAGCAGAATCCCCTCTGCCTGTAACACTATGCCTCTATTCATGTTTGTACGTGTACTCTTGCACACTGCTAATTCATTCTTGTAAATGCTTGATGCACCTACAAAAACACCTATTTGCATACATAAATAAGTGCACGTATTTAGCCAAACACTTGTGCAGTACCTGAGGTGCACAGAAGACAATACTAATGCGTGCATGCCTGCAATTAGAGAGAAGATCTTTGGCCAAAGGGCACTGTTGGCAGCCACTGAGGTAAGCTAGAGCAGTGTCCAAGCTACGTAACATCCAGGGCGTCATTAAAATACAGGCCAAAGCAGTGTGGCATAATACATTTAGGCTTATTTCTGAATTTCGGTATGAAACAAAGGAATAAAAGAGAAGATGCACAGTGGAAATAGCAGCCTGTAGCTGGACACAGACAGAACAGACCTTCCTGAGGTCATGTATCAGGGGTCCTTGCTATAGCATGTGGCCAAGCAGTATAGGCAGAGCAGTTAAAGCTTTTTTCATGTTTCACTGCAGCAGCTTAGCTGACATCATAATTCATGTTGTCTCCTTCAACACAGAGATGCATATCACTGCCTAGGTCTAGCCTCATACTTAAAATGTGATGTGAGTATCCAAACTGGAAATAGGAGACAGTACAATTTGTTAAGTCAGAGCCAGTTTCTACATCCAAAAGAACATTGCGACTGTCACAGCAGAGGAGAAAAAAATACCCTGAATCCACTAACAGTCCAGCACTAACTTACCTCCACAGTCAGAAGAGCATTCAGTGACGGGAAAAAACAGGCAACCAGCAGGAGGAAAGGAGGTGACTTCTGTCTATTCACAGTAGCCATGTGTTAAAATTCTGATATTGCTGCGTACAAATACTCTCAATTAGTGTTTGGCGCTAAGATATGAATGCAAATAGCTGGAGGAGGCCAAAAGACTGAAAATGTTAGAGGCCACAGGTGCCCTTGAAAACATCACTCAGGGTAAATGCAGAAAAGGCAGATGCATAACACCTCAGGCCTTGCTTGTACGCAGCGCTGGTGTTCGCTCTCTATAAACCTACACTGTACCACTCCATCAGAATCACCAAGGTGCTGTGCATCGGCTGTGCTCTGCCACTGGCCCTCACGGCAGTAATGAAATCAATACCAGAGAGTCTATGGAAACACTACAATACAGTCTCTTATCTCCTCTGATTTTGGACTTCACAACTCACCACAACTGCGGTCTAACAACAGAGTAAACACTTGAAAAACTGATTGCAATCTAAAAGATTCAAGCTGCTTTCACGCTTCACAGTTGTAATAACTGATTTTTGTGGCTGTTGTACTTGCTACCCTGTGCAAATAGCTGCATGAAGTGCTTTCTTCTCTCCCTTTCTATGTTCCTTTGACAATCTGACAGTTTCTTCATCGAGGACAGCACATGCTTTTCCACACTGCCACATGGCTTCAGTAGGACACCTGCTCCCCAGAAATATATGTAGAGCAGCATGAAAACCTTGTATCACAGGTCTTCGGGTTCGACAGTGAGAAAGAACCTTGAACTGATACACTGTGTCCCCTTTTTGTAAGCATCTATTCATAACTCACCAGCCATTTTACACAGGGGTCCCCAGGATGTTCTGTGTGTAGCGATGGTTTCACCAGTCTTCAGGGATCGGACTGCATGGCATCTCTGCAACAATCATTTCAAACTCTAACAAGTAATATGGTTTACTAATTAAAAATATAAAGCCTTCTGATGAGTATGTGAAAACCCTGTGCTATTCTCAGTCATTGGGGTTTTTGTTTCTTAATGTTACGCTTTGTTAGACTGAAATGAGCACCAAGTGGAAGTTCAAAAGAACTGGCATTAGGGAAACATCAGTATAAAAACTGTAATTAGTCACACTGGAAAACACTGCTGTGAACAGACAATCTCTTTCTTTTCACTAACTTTCTGTTTGTTTTAGCAAACCTTATGAGAGAATAAACTTCTCACTATCTCTACATGCCAGGGTTTTGCAAACATTTTTGTTTGGATATTTCTACTGTCTACGACAGGCACAGCAGATACTACAGCCAGCACCAGCAAAAGCAGCAGCAACTTTCTGCCCCTGCCAAGCTGTGTGTCATTTTGAAACAACACACAGCTCTGCAGCACCATGTTGAACTACCAATCTGGAAACTACTAGTTTGAAAGCCCTGCCCTGTGAAATGTTGGGGATTCACTGCTTTAGCTTTGTGTGAGCAGCACTTGCAGAATACACCGCACCCTCTTCTTCTGCACACTTCCTCAGTAGCACCATTCAGTTTGATTGCTACCTTTTCATTTTAGTTTGCAACATAAAGGTCTCTGATGGGAACCACAGACTGTTGAAGTTATTCAAAAGATACTGTGGCTCTCCTGGAAGTGGACATAAAAACAGAGAAACTGCAGTACCTCTTTTTCAGCAAAAGAAAGCAGTGAAGTGCAAGTGTGTCTTACCATCTTGTCTACAAGAGAATGTCTCACCAGTGTTACTAGCCTGGCTACACTGAAAAACCTCTACAATCCACTGTCAGCAACAGTGTCTTTAGCCAGATCAGCCCCCGTAAAAATAGCAATGTAGCTGCGACTTTGGCCTACCACTGAATAGCTTTTCCAGCTAGGTGGACTCATTGCAGAATATGGTTACATAGCTGCTCCCTAATGGCAATGATTTTTTGGTTCTATGTGGCCATGAATCGGCCACATTCCACCAAACATATGTGTGGTAGTGGCACATCACTCCTCTTCCCATTCAAAGTCATATTTCTTACTCCTTTCTTACTGCATTGCTCCCCAGCTGGTCTATTTTTTTCTACTCTAAACTTTAGAGCAGTTTACTCTCTTTCACCAAGAAAACAAGGAATAAAAAGACTGGATAAGAAGAAATAATATAAGGTGTAAGTCTTAATTTTATGGGCAAAGAGCTCAAGTAAGTCAATACTCTCCAGAGTGGCAGACAGATCAGATCCCAGACCCTGGGCACTATCCTGGCTATCTCACATCGTTTCCAAATATGCTTTGTTCTTGCTACCATTTTTCTTGATCTTTGCCCCTCCTGCAGCTCCTTCTCTCTGCTTTGTAAAAGCCATTGTCATCCTTCAGAGTGTGCCCAGTACTTGTCTTCTCCGCAGAACATTCTAATCTCAGTCTAAGATACTGAAATCACTAACTTTTCATAGGTGGTAAATTTTGCATAGGAGAAAAAAACAGTACATCTCATATATATATATGAATAATAAAGAAATGAATAATACAGAATATATGAAAGAAGAGGGCCTCACTGGTTAGCTCTGCTGTGCCTTGTTTACTGCCGATGCCAATCTCAATCAAACCTCATCTTGGGCTAGCAGAATTACCCCATCACATACCCCTGTAATTCAAATCAAAGCCAGTCCTTTAGTTAACTGTGTTCCTGAACTCTAATCCATAGAGCTAAAGCCTGCTCTAACAGCAAACCCAGCAGCTCCTAGCAAGCAACTGTGTGATTCCTTACAGCAGCCACACCAGTCCATGCAATCCCTGTCCTGCCCATTTCTCTCATTGCCTGGCCTTGCAGCCACCACCATGTCGCTCCTCAGCTGTGCAGGTGACACGGTGAACTTGGGGAGGGCATCGCTTCCACCAAAGGAGAGCGTAGGCTGGGGGTTGCTGAAGCACTGGTTTTTAACATACACATTCAGCTGTGAAAACTGGAGCCATCGTTCCATCTGTCAGTTATGTTTCCTGTTCCTTTTTTTTTTTTCCAGTCTGGTGGAAGCTTTATCCTTTGAGAAAGGAAACCAGTACCTTCTGATAGCCATTTTTAATCTTTTAGGAAGAGATCATTTACTTTATAATGGGTTTAAACTGAGCTATTTAGACCTAGAGGAAAGTGTTAAACAATGGAGTAACACCAAACTGCTAATGAAAACATCCTTGATAGAAAAAAAGCCAGGAAGGTTGGCAGAGGGAGAAGATAATTCCTCTGTGTCTGCTATAAAGAAAAGAAAAAGCCATCAGCAAAACCTATTTTTTCTTATTTTTATAGTAGCAACACATTTTTAGATGAAGCAGTGTGTACCACCTCAAAGTAAAAACAAACCAAGCAATGCTTTGGAGCACAGACAGTTAGAAACTGAAGTTGTTATCAGAACATTGCTTGGTTTATTGCTTTAAAAAGCAATAGGGTTTTAAAAAGCTGTAATAAACTCTGTTAGAGTCACAGTCCTAGAAACTTAACGGCAGCAAGCTTCCTTTCCTGGCATCTAAACTCTCATCTGGAGAAGCAAAACTCTAGGGGGTGGGGGGAGGAGGGAAGGACAGAAAAACATCCCAAATCAATTTACTCAGACTTCGCTGCTGATAGTGCCAATATGGGCGCTCACTTTTTTGTGACATGTCCATCTAGCTGACACACTTCTTAACAGCCTATCTCCTTGTGCCTTCTGTTCATTGCCCTCTAGCCACCCCTACCTAGAGGTGAAAGATTCAGTTCTCAGGTTCCCCAACTCTGATCTCCCCATTTCTGTGCAAGCTCCGTGCTTTTAACCAAGAGGATAAGGAACAGGAAGAAAGGCAGACACTTCCGTATGGCTGTAGTTCTTTCCCACTCTTCTCTGCTCTCAGCAGAGAATGAAGGAAAACTTCAAGAGATATTTTAAACTCTGTCTGGAAACATTACTCCTTCATTTTGGTAGCAGGACTGCATATGGCATATCGGAGAAAAACAGCATATCTGAGCAAAACCCTTACCGTTCTGCAGGTTCTTCCTGGTGTCTCCATACAAATACGTATTTTGCAGTGTAGATAAACCACAGAGTTGTTGACAAAGGAAAAAATTTTCATCTTAAACTGCGCTTTGCTTGAATTCCCATTCTCTAGCAGTGTGGTGTATGTATTTGGGATGGGACAGCTGAAAAGGAAAACACATACATAGCAGCTAGGGCTATAGAAGGCATCTAATGGTTATAGCTCATAACTCAGGTTGTAAGGCTCCTTTAGAAAGCTGTAGCCAGACCCACCATGAAGAATCTCTCCAGCAGTGCAGGAGTGATAAGGGGCTAGTTGCCTTTTTATTCTCACAGTATCCAAATAGAATAGATTTGAGAAGTGGTTGGAGAGTAGGAAAAGAAGGGAAAGTGACAGAAAGAAGGATTTGAACCTGGCTTAACCCAACACAAAGTGAAAGAACATCATATTAAAAGGAACAGTTTTTGTTACTGAGCAAAAGGACTATGCTGTATTTTAAGGTGGTGGGTGACCCCCAGGGAATATGACATTGGGGTGAGATCAGGGATCCAGACAGCCACAAACCTCCCCTTTTACCAGAGCCTGCATTAATATTATCTGTAGGTCGCAACATACAGGAATCAACTAACCTACACTTTCACTGATGAGAGTTACATAAGCTCTTGGGAAGATCTGAACCACAGAGACATAGATAAAGCACACACTTTTCAATGTTCTTTCACTACCAACTGCCCAAACCACCTACTTCTTCAGGTCAAAATTACAATTCCTTTACAGAACTATGGGGAAGGCAACCAAACTCAAGCAACTATCACACCACCCTTTGAAAACATTTTCTTTTCATACCTACCTTCCTTGTTCGAAGAAGGTGTGACCAGTCAGAACTGTAAGCGATAGTGTGTATGAATGACAAGAAAGGTATTAATAAATAAAAGGCATTTAAAATGTAACACCTCAGTAGTCAGCGCCACTGGAACATCTAAGGTATTACACATGCTATTTGCAAGTGTCATTGCTGTACCTGTTGCTGATAAAAGCAAATGAGAGGGGATCCATTGTATTATTGGTTGGAGTTGCCCAGCAGTCAGTGAGGACCACCTTGAGCTTGCTGTCTGCTCTCTGGATCCCCACTTCAATCAGTACATCATCACTGGCAGAGACGCTGAAATTTTTTGGTATTGGGGAATTTCCTATAAACAACTGCATTTCTGTTCTGAAGTGTCCAGATCCATGCAAATCCTCAAAGATGGTGTAAAGTCTGAAAAAACAATTAACCTGCTTTAAATACTACAAATCTGACTGTGTGTTTCTACAAATCAGTGCCAGTTTCTCCATCTCTTGTACATTTAAGTAGTGAAGAGTTATCTGCAGTCCAGGACACTGTTCAAGAGGAAAGGGTGAAAAAGCATTGAGTTTTCAGTTGGGAAGGTAGAGAGCATGGAAACACAAGTGGGAAAATCCAAAGGGTGGAATGTCTTGGCAATAAAAATAGAGCAGAGAGAGATACTTCAGTGGAACTAAAAGGGAAAAAAACTATGAGCTGTCTTAAAGTTCAAAATAAGGAGAGTAAAACATTAATGAAGAAGAAAAGACCCCAAAAAATTCAGGAGGAGGGTCAAATCTGAACGGTAAGTGAGGGACATGAGAAAATTATAGAGCTCAGAGAGAAGGGACCTGACAAAGACTTTACAGAGGTATAGAAAGGAAAATACAATATCTGGAGGGTTAGAAAACAGCAAGTGGAGAGGAGGTGCACTTGTACAAAGGGAGAACATTCAGCATCAGAGCAAAGCTTGTGCTGCCACATTTTCTGTGAGCAGAGGTTTGATTTTCTGGGGACAGTGGATTAGATTCCATCTTACTTGAGATGGGTCTTCCATAAAAAAGTATTTGCATTACTTATCTTCTCTTTTTTCCAAGTTGATCAAATAAGAATTTGTAAGAAAATTGCCATCTGCAGCACCCACAAAGCAGTGTGTATGCCTACATCAGTTGAAAAGACACATCATTGTTACGTTCCATAAGCAGGAAGGTACTGTTACTGCTACACGTGATTGGCTAGGAAGGTAAAGAGGAGTCAGGAATTCTGGCACCTGAACCTGCAGCAGTAGCTCCCGAAGGTTTATTTTCGTCTATGTTTAGCCAGGCAATGGCCAAGCTTGTTGACTGTAGGATCTATTGACACATTAGATGGAGCAGGAGAGAAGCCCATAGCAGGGATCACCTGAGCACAGGACTGACAGCATGGCAGACTACTTGGTGTAGCAAGCACTGTCACTGGATACAGCTAATGTCCGTGGGGATTCTTCCAATGTAGCAGCGCTCAGCCACACAACAGCATTTCAAAGCAGAGAGAGTTGTTACTTACCCTTCTGCAGTGTATCCAGAGGAAGTCAAGAGATCATTTTGAAACACGCAGTGAATGGGACTGGCAACTTTTAAATTGTGGATTACTCCCTGAGCAGAAACATGATTTTGAAGAATGTTTTTCACTATGGTATTAGTCATGTTCTGGAACACAGAAAGAAGAAAGCACAACTCGTGAACATCAGTGTATCTAGAGATATAATAGAGCCACAGGCTTACCAGCTTTAAGTGACTAGGAATTCTCGACTCTCCTGGCTGCAAGAATCAAACAGATTAAACCTCTAGTATCTTATTTGCTGTATTGTAAGACAATGGAAATCCACCAGCCTTCCTTCTCTTCCTCAGTCTGCTCCACAAGGGAAATTGTCTAAATATGATAATTAAATTG
>Ga0181612_167630_pt1 | contig 12960 bp, 7 predicted proteins | sample HoacroProtozoa21_FD_119630 | JGI IMG/M metagenome (GOLD analysis project Ga0181612, IMG submission 119630) | Hoatzin crop microbial communities from Cojedes, Venezuel. Combined Assembly of Gp0051906, Gp0051904, Gp0051908 | reverse complement strand
TTTTAACCAACACAGTCACGCAAATTTTCACTCATAGATTCTTTGGTATATGCCTACATAAATTAACTCTCAAACTTTAAACAAATCTACCTTTTCCATGTGTAGACTGAGCAAAAGAAAAACGCTTCTCTACTTTTAAGCATGGGAGATGTACTTGCATGGTGATGAAAACTAGATGTATAATTCCATTGGTTAACAAAGCTGGAGAAAGTGCTCTGTGGTAATACTGTTACCTCTCACTTGCACAAATGGCCTGCAAGAAGGGATTTTAACTGGAGTTCTCTACTGGACTTGTTTCTGGGGGATTGTCTGATTTTACAAGGAATTTATATGCTGGTTCTGACATTCTCCAGCTCAGATGAATCAGCATATGATTCTCAGAGACCAATTAATTAACTTCAGATGTTACAGAACAGTAAAAATGAAACTGTAGCAAGGCAGAGCAATGCAAGTATCAGCCCATTTTAGTTGCAGCTTTGATTTGTTCCACCTTGATCATGGACAGCCTTTTGCAAGACATTCAGTGCTCAGCCTGGTTTGCAATGTGCAGGGTGCAATTCAGAGGTGTGACTGGAACTCACCACTCTCCACTTCTTTCCCTCTAGCTCCAAGACAGGGGCATGGCTCTGCTGCGGGGAATTCTTGGGAGAGGTGGGACTTGAAGTATGGCTTTTTGTCGGAGAACGAACAGATGGACACTGGGCACGTAGGCTGGGGTTCTTGTGAGTCTTCTGGTCATCAGAGACATGTCGAAGCCCTAGAAATAAAAGGGTGTTTGTGAAAGAGAGTCTGTTTTCCAGTCCTAAGGGTACTCATATTTAATCAGGAAAGGTTCATTTGTAATTGTGTTGAATTATTCTGTGAATTTACATTTTTTATTTTCCCAAAGTTGCCCTGGGTAATGACCGAAAGTGTAACTGCCTACATATTTTTAGCAGTTCATATAAAGTATCTTTTACTGTGGATGGTATGCCTTAGTATCTTTAAGAGGAAATGCCACAATGTCTTCTGGTCCCTCTCTGTCTGTAGCAAGCTCTGTGAGCTTGTTGTATCATATTTTTCCATCCATAAAAATGAGATTATTCTTCTAATTTGTGACGATATTTGACCTATTCCTGCAGCACTAAAGGCAGATATATCAATTGTGTGTATTTAAACTCACAGCCATCCACTTTAATTACAGCTGTCCAATATTAATACAAAAAGCTTTATTATTGTACTCCACACTGAGCTGTGAGCCGTACCTTTTCACCTAACGCATTTTGGCACAGGTTGGTACACTGAATGTGAATCAGAAAGAGGGATAAATTTTTATTGCAGTTGCAACTTAGAGGTTCACCAGCTACTGGGGATTGAAGATGTCCAGCTTGTCTGCCTTAAAATTAAAAGGACAACTCTAAATAAATGGTATGAATTTTAGGTATTCTGAACATATTTGGGTGCTGTTGCTCCTTCTAAAGGAGGTTTTGGTATGCAGTCTCATCCAGCAGACTCAGTGCAAGCCTCCGAAAGATCCGAGTTGCTTAAATGTGACTTAAAAATGCACTGGAAGTTGGGTTAATACATATAGCAGCTCTTGATGTGGTTTGACTCATGGACCAAAATTTGATTTCTTTTCTCCTGACCTTTGGTAATTGCCTCTCCCTGATTAAGCTGTGCAAACAGAGCTGAGCGAGATGCAGTTCCTTCATCCTTTACGGTTTCTGTATCAAAGATGGGGGGAGGTCCGGGGGGTGGTGGTGGTGGCGGTGGTGGGGAGAGGCATGACCCGCTTGTTAGAACAGTTCGCATAGACATGGGTGATGCAACAGGACCCTGTTGGAGATAGATGGAAATTATTTGATATACAGTGTTTCAAGGAACATTGTATTATGATATCTCTCATTTATTAACATCCTTGAATGCTATGAGTTTGAGTGACTCTAGGCAGCCACAGGCTCAGAAGAATTTCTGACACCATAATACATAATTGAAAGTAACTCTGTGAATCTTTCCCTGCATTGAAGCAGGCAAGGCTGGAAAGACTGACAGTCCACACTGCTACCTTACTGCACAACTACGCCAACTAAAATATTTCTCTCAAATGCTTGTCAAGACTGATGTTAAAAATCTTTAATAGTAAAGATTCCATAATTTATTCCAGTGTTTACTTACATAAAAGGGAAAATGTCTCCTTTTTTTCAGATACCAAATTCAGTTAGCCATAGCTTGGTGTGCATTCAGAAACACATAGAAAATGTTTTGATCTGACACAAATAACTGGGAGGGTCATGAACTGTCAGTTATGCATATGACCACGCTAAATTTTATGCAAGATGTAAAATGCTATTCTTCAGACTGCTGAAGTCATCTGCAAAGATTCAAATTACAGCAGAATGTAAAACTATGGTGATTCAAGTCTCTTATTTCTGAAATTCAGTATTTGAGTTTGTAGTTCAATTTCTTAAATTCTTTTTTCTTTTTTTTCAGTCGCAGGAGATCACAGCACAGAAGTTATGAGTGAGAGGGGCCTTAGTAAAGTAAGTAATCCAATCTTTCTTTCAGTTTGCATCATCGGAAGTACATGGTTTGGTCTGAGTTATAATGCTTACATAGAATATTATCAAACAGATAGAAAATGCTAATAATGATCTGATTAAAATGTTATGCATCCTAATAATAGATGTTAGATAGAATCTGAGAAACTGAGAATCATTTTTTCTGTCTTGCCACTGAGTGTCACTCTGATCCCACCTCTTTGCAGCAGAGCAGAGACTGTTTTAAAAGAACTGCTGTGAAAAATTAGACTGGTTCTGATGAATTTAGCTGGCTATACAGACATTGTGCATTGCACCAGTACGTATTTATTAGGTGGGCAGATACAATGAGAAAATGACAAGGACTTACAGAGTCACAGCTCCTCTAACTGGCTACCTTGGTTAAGCGATACAGGTTGTTAAAAATGCATCCCTGGTAATCAATACTAGACATAGATACTGCTTAGCTGGACTCAAGAGGATATTTTTAACCATTTATGATGCCACCCGTTTCTGCTTTCCACTAAACTGAAACAGCAAATTATTGATCTGGTTCATGCATGTCACATGCGTGAAAACTGTTGCTATTTTTCAAAAAGTAAAAACTTGTTCTGGCTTGTAATCCCAAACTGATCATTAAAAAGGGGCTGAGGTGCACATGCTCTTTTTTTTTTTCCTCTTCAGGCATTCTTTTTTTTAAAAAAGAAGCCTGGCATATTTGAGTAAGTAACTGCATTCAAACCTCTTAGTCATTATGACCCTAATTAGAGTAGCATGGAAAGGTACTAATACTAGTTAACCTCTTAATGTACACCCTCTACTGGCACATACGTCTTCAGCATATAAGTACTGTTGCATCTGAAGCAGATGTTTATGAAATATGTTAGCTATGAATATATAGCAAGATTCATTGTCAGATTAGTAACATCAAAACTGTATTGCACAAAAAAGACTGGTTGAATCCCTGGTACCTGGGTGAGTAATGAAACTGATGTAGTGGTACACTTTGATTGTTTCTGAAAGGATCCAAGATCTCTTGGAATAAGGGAATAAGCTCTCTTCTATGCTGTTAAATCTTTTTGATCAAATGTAAACAAATGAGAAGAATTCCCTTTTGGAATTGATTATCATTTATTGTCAAGATATACCGGAACCGATGTGGACTGCTTTTAGAGACATTTCGTTGTTGCATGGGTACATTTAACTTGGAACGTAGTAGCAGGTTATTGCTTGAGGCTGGGTACAGCCTCTTCACTGGGCCCTCAATTTACAGTGCCTGTCTTCCTGCCTCTGCTAATGCCAGTAATGTTCCCTACAGCACAGTCAGCACAACTGTGAATTCTTATAATAAAAAAACATGAATGTAAGTGGATTTAGTGGCACAATCAGTTGTTGCTGCCTGAGGTGCAATAGAGATCTTCCCTATCTGTTGCCTGCAACCATAGCAACTGAATCCACTATGTCCTGGTTATCCAGAATCATGAACATTGCATTTGCAGGGCTTTTTAAAAAACTCACATACCCAGAAATGACACTCATCATTCACACTGCAGTGTGAGCATGCAGTTATGAATTATATATGCCTTATGGGAGGAGATTAATAGTAGCAGTGGCAGTGGTTAATAACTTGTAGTCTGAGATAAAAATATGACTTCCCAAATTCCAGATTGACATCTGGTTTCCCATACATACCTTATTGTTACCACCTGCATAAATACTGTGATTTTTCAGAAACTTGTGTAAGACTCACATGTTCATTTGGAATTAACAGCAATTAAATTCTGCAGAGGCTGCAAAGATGTATTAGAGAAAAAATGATGTAGAAGTTATCTGAGTATTCTGCATACAATACAGAGTGGTGGGTTGCTCTGCCAGCTCTTTGCTTGAAGTGTCGAACTGAAGGCCATTACACATCATGCAGGGGACTTCCAGTCTCAAATAATGCTGCTAAGTAATGCATCAAAGGCAGTTTCCCAAATAGCCACAAGAGCATGGAAATGTCTATGTAACCAAGGTGTAAGCAAAACTCAGAGGGATTTATCTGTGGAAGTGGATGATCTCTCTCTCAGAACTCTGGAAGAACTATCTTGTGAAAGTACAGACAAAAAGAAAGAATTTTAAATACATCAATCAAGTTTGGACATAGTTTTGTATGACTGGAGAATATCTTATTTACTTTTCAAGAAGAGCAGAGGTAGGAGAGGAGCTGGGAAACTAGGAGCACCTTTCCTTTCCAGAGCAGTACTGATGAAAAGACAAGTCTAGTGAAAAATCTCAATCTTTGACCCAAGAAGTGAAGACATTCTAGACCTTTGAGTGGGTTTCAAGAGCAGGAAGAAAAATTTATCCCTTGCATTCACGCTGCCCACCTGCCTCCTCTTTGCTTTACAAGCCTGGTCCCTCCACCAAAGTCAGTGGCTATCTCCACTCAGCTCAGAAGATTATGAGTTAGATCTAATTAAGAACACAGGAGCTGTCACAAGGTCTCAGAAGACACCTGGAGTTCAGTCACCCTTCCCACTTTTCCTGATTTTGTGCAATCACAGAAATAAGAGATGGACTGAACCTTTGTTGTTAATTTTCATCCGGCATGACGAATTCTTGTCTAGTTAGTGACCTGAGCAACATCTACACAAGCTAACACACATTGCATCATGGTATTTTCAATTATTTCTGAACATCTGTGGCCATTCTGGAAACCGCTAACTATTTCAGTGATAAATTAGGCCAGGCAAAAGCGAAGGACAAATCAACGGAAAAAAGGTCGCTAAAGTACAGGGAGGGTCTAACTCCTGCACTGTAGATCTACCATCTTATGGCATGGGCACACCCAGTAGGACAATCTCCCCCTGAAACAGAACAGCATGGAAAAGACAGACAAGTCTCACTAATGAGGGGGCGTACGGAGACTTGCTGTAAAGAGGGGTTCAGTCTCACTCTGGCCTTTGTCTTCTTTTCTTTGCCATTTTGATTTACCTGACTGAAATCGACCAAACATTCAAGTGAGGTGAAATTCTTTGTGGGAAGAGTGTCTCAGGGAAGCTCTTAACAAGGGGACAGAAAGCACAGAAGTGAACTGGAAAGGCAGAAAACTCATTGCACTTCTTGCATTCCCTGCATGTCAGGAAGATGGGACCTGCGCTGCACTCAGACATGCTGATGCGAAGGACAGTTTTAAAATCAGCCTAGTGAAGTGGTTCCAGGAACTTTCTTTTCTGATTAGTTTTGACCCCTATGAATACACAGACCTCCAAGTTACCAACCTAAGTCACTGGCAACAGGTTTGCTTTCCTCAGTCACCCTTCCAAGACCACTTAGACCCTCAGGCTGTAGAGTATTTCTGAACCAGACTCTTAAACTGTTCTGGTATCTGGCAATACTTCTGTATAGCCTTATCCAATTTCAACTAAAGTGCCCTTCACAAAGTCCATTCATTTCTGTTCTGTATAGGGTGGTGTTTGCGAGAGCTGCCGGGAATAAAATAGCACGTTATATGCCCGCAAAACTTCATCTATCCTAAAGCAGCAGGTGCTTACCAGCTTTGCTATGTGCAAACAACTCTTCAGATTAACTTCAAGCAGATGTTAACAACAGTGTATCTTTACACATAGAGCATTAAGAGCCATTTGGACTAGCAAAGGCAGTTATTTGCAAGCCGCCTTTCTTCTTCTTTTATTTCAGCTGTTTGCCTCGGTAGCAGCTGCTGTTCTCAGTGCTGTGGTATCTATAGACATCATGTCAAGTTAGCTCACTGGTCCCATGAACATGTTAGTGTGGTCACTTTTCCATCATTTGCAAATAAGCCCCTTGTAAGAATTATCAGGGGAATAGATAGCTTCAGCCTTACTTTGTGAAAATATAACACAAAAATAAGCCATTAACTTTTAACTTGCTAGCTTTGTGTCTTGGTGAACTTGATGTGATTTAAACCTCATTCCTGGGGCTTGCCTGAAATGGGGCAAAAGTGTAATTCTCTGAGTACAGTCCTATCAAGAACAGGAGAAGTGGGCCTTGCAGCCATGTAGTAACAGCTCTGTAGGGGATGGAACCTTCCAGAAATTTCCTCCCAGGGAAAAAAATTATCTTCAGCCTCTGACTAAACTATGCTCTGAATAGGGTGATAATAACGGGTCAGGGTTTGCTCCTCGCTGGATGGCCCAGAGCTGTCTGCAGAGAGGTCCGAGGGGAGGACTGTGGCTCAGTAGCTTCCTCCAGTGACAATGTCTGAAGCTGCTCACGGAGCTGGGGCTGATAAATGCGTATTATCACTGGGCAAGGCTTTGCAGGATTGCAGTACAGCCTCAAAGTATGTTGTACTTCTACCTTTATCTTGTAGGACTGGCAGAAGGGTGAGCTTTTTCTCCTTGCTGGCTACCTAGCTGGCTCACTGGGAGAAAGAATTGACTGTTCATGTTGAGGCAGTGGGCTGGTTAAAACTCATCTCTGTTGAATCTCATTTGATTCCCTTGAAATTACAGTAGGGATTAGTGAAGCCCTTTGCTTCTGAGAAGCTGGGGCTTGTTACAGCGTATTTCTCCTAAAGGCTTCCCCTGGAGCACAGGGCTTGTTAGAGAAATAAAATGCTGTTCATGCATAACACAAGTGCTCTGGATGCCATACTGTCAGTAATTTTTGGTGGCCATATGCAGCTTGACATGTCTTTAGGTTAAACCCAGCTACTGAGAGACAGTAAGAATTTCTTTTTATGTCTTATCACAGATGTTACTGTTTCCTGAGCCATTCTTGCTGAACAATTCCCTGGGTTAGCCCTCCACGTCACTGTTACTGTATTTGTAGTTTAGTAGCAGTGAGGAGCCCTAGTCAGAGGCTCGTATCTCTGGAGATACGAGTGGCTTATGTGCCAGGCCCTGCACAAACACCCGTGATGTTCCTCTTGTGTTTATCCAGCTTTAGGTTGACACAGTGCAGCAAGGAAACTGGGGGCAACAAAGTTCTTCTGGTGGCAACCTGCTCTGGAGCATTTGAACGGACACACATTTCTTGTAGCTGAAATGGTCATTTTTACTTAGGACAAACAGATTATAATATGATGCATATAAATAAATTATATGTGCACGTGTATAATATAATATATAGTACCTATTTTATTAGTCATTCATATTAAGATGTATCTATTTGCAGCTGAGGCAACAGGTGGCTTAGATAGAGGCATAAAATCCCTTCCTTAATTTATTGAAAAGCCTTCTTTTCATGGCAGCAGATAAACAGGAATCCTAATGGGGACTACATTCTTCTCAAAAAAAGATATCTGTGTTTTCTCCCCCTCCCCCTTTATAGTAATCCTGGTTTCACACCTAAAATTATTTCAGCATTCTGTATTGTTCTTTCCATACATATGCACAGCCAAAGACCAGAATCGTGAAGCTCAGAATATCATGTATCAGCCTCTGGGAACAGGTGGACTGTGACTCAGAGGCACAGAGCTCTTGTTAAGGTGTTTTTTGTGTAGAAGTAGCTTAGCACAACAGTTCTATTACCTACCCTATTTAAGCCACCTGTCTGCAAGGGGTTATGCTGCCCTGAGATCTGCAATTTACTAGATGAAACAGCTGACTTACAGGGTCTGTAATCTTTGTGAGTTAAAACACAAAACAACAAAAACCAGATCAGGCTCTTTTCTTGTTATGGAGTCTCAGCAGAATTGTTTATCTGTTGAGTTTTCAAACTCTGAAGCCCCTTTTAATAACACTTCTGCCATTTATCACCTGTCCAGGATTTAAAATGGTACATCTTCACAGTTACCCAACCAGAAATATTTTACACAGCCAAGGTCTTCTAAATCATTTGAGAACTGTATGCTAATGTAATTGCTAACAAGTAACGTGCTCCCACAGGCACATTAAACCATCTTTTACTTACATAAACATGCAGTTAAAAAGAAGACCAATGCCTTTAGCAATATGGTAAAGTTTTAATAGATGTGCCTCTTCCTTTTCTTTCCATTTCACGTACTTTCAATTTTCTCTTTCCTTTCCCTTTTCCACTGGAACGAGGATGTATTACGTTACAGATCAGGTTGAGTTTGACAACTATTGTCAAACAATCCTCTCCCAGGTTCTCCCTTAATATGTTTGAATGGTGTTTGGTCACTGATATTAAAAGGACACTGTTGATAGCCAGTAAAGACAAATATTGTCAGCCATTGTTGGAATAAGGAAGTCGAACTAGAACTTTGAAAGGGATGTGGATGTAATTGAGGCAGTCTCCATCAAAGAGGCAACTATTGTAGAGTTGCCAAGATGGCCAGTTTCTAAACTGACAGTGATCCAAAACCTGAACATTGCCTATTCTCTGAGAAAGAAACAGCTGAGATTAAAGGATGCTGATTTTTCAACAAGAAAGTACAAGGAAATAGGGAAAAGGAAGGGAAGAGAAAGGAATGGAAGGGGACAGAAAAGGAGAGGAAAGGCTATGACTGAGAAAAAATTCAGCACTCTGAAAATATCTACATCTTATCCAAGATACAGGCATTTAAATCAGTATATCTATGCTGCCCTTACTTCTATCTGAATGAGGCCTCTAGGATTGCAGTTGTGGCTGGAATTTGGCACTACACTTTTGACCTTTAGCTTTAGTGAAGTGGCTCAGACGATGGCTGCTTGATAAGTGGGTCAAAATAAACACAGCATAGAAGAGATACTGGAAGGATAATAGGAGGCTTTTGCCCGCAGAAGTTGGTCTTTTGCAGCTTGTTCGCCTTAATATGTAGAGAGATGATATATTGCAGGAAAATGTTTTGACAGTACAGGAGAGAGACAGGGCCATTTTATAAGAAAATGTCTGGAGGTGATTATTTTAGACAAGAATGAAGCGGCCAAAGTCTGTACTGAGACTAGTATAATTGCACTCATTAGGCTAATGTAGGAATTACGATGGCTCTTCTCGGTGTGGAGCCTATGGAGAATTTCAACTTTTAAAGAGTGGTTTTAGAGTACTGTCTAATGAGTTATAAATATTTTTTAAATGATATTTCAGGAAAAAAAGACTTGAAGATACTGTATTGGCTTCAGTGGGAACAGGATATAAATAAATCTCAGCTGCTAGTAAAGATGCAGACTTCCTCCTAAGAGTTTGTTTTGATTTGTAAGTGGGGGGCAACATTCGTCACTTGAGTGTTCAAAACTAAACACTGTAATGAAATTCACTGCTAGTTTATAAATATTTCCTGTTTGTAAATAATCTTGCTGGCAAAATTTGTCCTAAATGGCTATTGTATACAAAGAATAAAAACTTAACTGCAGATCCACCTGCAACGGAGAGAAACATTCAAGACAATCATCCTTGAGCAAGATTTGTTTCTTAACATTAATTTGATGTACAGGAAAGTACAGCAATCTTCATTGTTACTGGTTGTTTTCTTGCTGCAAAGTTAACCTGGAGAAATAGGGGCAGAAGTTTCACTTCCCCCAGCTTACTCATGCAGTGCTTGTAGCAAAAAAACTTTTATTAGGCATTCTTGTGAGCTTATATTACAGCTGTTCATTTCTTTGCATCACCAGAAAAAAAGTAGAGAGGGAAGAAAGAGCCATGCTTCAGTAGAATCCCTTCTTTAGGCAAAAAAAAAAAAGAAAAAAAGGGCATTTGGCTGAAAAGAGACATAGGTCTGTTACAGCTGTAGATTTCAGTTAAAGTCAGAAAGTTGGAGCAAGCAAAAATGACAGTTGCTGCATGGGTACAATGCCATGCTGGACATTTAAAACATTTAATTATTAATAACACTTTCTGCATAAGACTCATTGACATCTGAGAATGTCATAGCTGGTACCAAATTAAAACTTGCAAATCTCCATTAGGTTGGTAATTGCTCTTGTTCTCTTTGTCAAGATGGCTAAATTGAGATGTAGTGAGTATAGTGAACTGCTACACACCACAGGATATGTGTGGCAGAAGGTGGCTCACACTTTACACTCAAAAAAGTGAACTACAAAATTACACTTTTAAGGAAATACCGTAGATGCATTTTACTTCCACTGACAAGCGTATTTCCCCTGACATATGCACAATCAATTAATGAAAATGAATACTTCAGATCACAGTGAAAATACAGAGTGGAACATTTTATTCTCTGGGACAATCCTGCTCACAAACATACATACTTTAAATATGTAGTTTTCTTCTGTGAGCACAGTACGAACAAATATCTTAACTGTATCCTCAGCCCACGTAGGATCCAGCTTTGTACCACCATTCCATATCAGTAGCAAAAGAGGCTCAGATACACAAAGGTCTCAAGGTCCTTAACACCACCGATTTCTTGGCCTTCTCCTCACCCAGACCCGTGCATTTCAATAGGATGCCCTCAAGGAGTAAAATATTGTCAGACATCTTGGCAGAACCAGAGCCAAAGTGAATAAGGAGAGAGAATTGTGTCAGATCCAAGAATCTATAAGCAGCTGTTTTTATCACAAATTTTCTGTAAAGCTCAGAGAGGTAACTTTTACTGTCAGAGCTGACTGCTTAGGCATTATTTCAACCCTTTGCACCTGTTTTAGCATCTGTCTTGTAATTTATTAAGATATTTCTTTCTCTTTCCTCTAAAGTGTCTGCCTGTGTGCTGACTGCCAGTCAGGAGCACTTTACTGCAGGCACCAGTGATCTGTTCCAAGGTTGGCTGCAGCTGCCCTGTGCAGCTCTATGGAAGGCTACAAGGGGGCTGGAAAGGCACAGCTTTGTGATACTGCCGTGGAGCGTGGCCAGAAATGTGCACACCACAGTACACAGCACCTACAGGCAAAGGGGCCAACTGCCCATTAAAAAACTGTCCCCTCCTTTTTGGAAACCCAAGCGCAGTCTGATCTAGGCTGATGCTCCTGGGGTTTTGCTGCAGCTCAAGCTACGAGAATACAGCTCTGAGAGAAGCAGTAGTCAATGTTCTCCCTGACTCTTTATTCTCTAGAAATACTCAAACTACATTACTTAATAGCTTTTTATACAAAGCTTCAAGCATTGCTTTGTTGACTTCTGCAGATATGAAGGGTAAATTATTGGTATAATGTACTTTTAAATATGTACTTATGTAGGCCAAAAAGGTTCTCTCTTTCTCTGTCCCTCTGTAATAAAATAGCATTTCTGTATCAACATCTTCCTTTCATAAATCTGCCGCTTTCTTAATGCCTTTCCGGACTACTGCTTTTTCCTTTTTTTCCTCTTATGCATGTAAGTGGAAGCTGCTGTGTGCAATGATTAACAACTGTGGACTATATCTACAGCTTTTATATATACCGTATTTCTGTCTAGGCCCTGATTCTGCAGACCTTTATGCTTAACTTCACACAGCATGAATCTGTGACTTTCATTCTCACTTTAAAATGTATAACAAAAATCAAATTATCCCTTGAGTATCTCATTGCTTTCTTGAGTGTATTTGTTACCAAGCTTCAGAGAAATATTTAAACACTTAAACAACAAGCTATTTAAACAACCTGCTAACTTACTGGATTCTTATTTCCTAACACTCACATGAAGTAAAACTTTAAAAAATTATACACCCATAAAAATGCATTTGTAATTTAATCTTTCTGACACATATTACATGAATGATAATTTAAATGAGCCATACATCCAAGACAACTTTCAGATCTGAGTGATATCCCAAGTGAGTGAAATCAATACTTCAGATGCAGTAATGGGCTCATCACTCACGACAGAATGAGCACTGTTGGCAGGAAACTATGCTTAATATGAATAAACAAGTCACACCTAGATTTGTATTCAGCAATTTCCTGCACAACTAAAGAAGGGGAAATAGAAAGATGTGAGATGCTGGTTTAAGACCAGCCAAATATAATTTGCAATAGCTACAGTTCTGAATAAGATTACCAGTACTCCCAACACTGAGAGTTCCTCCTGTTTGATCAAATGGCTATAACAAATCTTTTATCGTATTTCCATACTTCCATACTTCCAACACTATTTCCATACTTGTAAGATTCCATTAAAGGTGAAGATGATTCTTTCTCTGTATTAACAAAACCAAACTTATTCCAGATTCTCAGGCTAATTCTGCCAACAGGGTACTACAGTTTTTTTCCCTTATCTAATAATAATTTTAAAATCATTAGCTCTTCTCACATTCACTGATTATAAGACAGTAGGATGTAGCAAGTGTGAAATTTTGTACTAAATTAAGGAAGAGAATCATGTTTAATATTTTAAAATTTTACTAAGAAAACCTACAAACCATCAGATAATTCCAGTCTTCTAATTTATCATGCTTAAAAATTTCTGAATTGCTTCAAACTAAGAAGTACACACAGATCATGGTCTCTCCTGTGTTTGAACTTGCACTTGAATACCTGAGTACTGTAAGGCCTTGTACAATGTTACATGGGCAGGGCCACCTTCCACTAGACCAGGCTGCTCAGAGCCCCATCCAACCTGGCCTTGAACACTTCCAGGGAGGGGGCATCCACAGCTTCTCTGG
>Ga0181612_158263_pt1 | contig 12961 bp, 17 predicted proteins | sample HoacroProtozoa21_FD_119630 | JGI IMG/M metagenome (GOLD analysis project Ga0181612, IMG submission 119630) | Hoatzin crop microbial communities from Cojedes, Venezuel. Combined Assembly of Gp0051906, Gp0051904, Gp0051908 | reverse complement strand
TGGGAGAGCAGGAGGGACAGCCACCGGGCAGGGCGGGCCCGCTGCGCCTCCCACCCACGCTAGACCCACGGGAGGGTGTTTTGGGGGGTCACCCTGTCACCCGAGGAGCGAGCGAAGGTGCCGGGTGCAGGGCAAGGCTGGCATGGTGCGTCTGCAGCTGGAGACGTGCCGCTGCAGCTGCCTGGCTGCCCCGGTGTTTCGGTTCTGCGGGGAGCGCCGGGGATGGCTGGGTGTCAGCGTGCCGCAGTAGCGGGGCTTTCCCCAAAGCGGGGGGGAAAGCTTGGGTGTCACTCATGCAAGCCCCGAGGCTGCAGCAGCTCCGCTGAAGCCAGGGGAAGCGATGGGCATTGGTGACGCTGCTGTCTCCTCCCAGGTTTTCTCCATCTCTGCTGATCCTAGGCGATTTCGGGGTCTTCCAGCGAGAAAGGGGCTGAAGATCTTTCTAGGCGTGGGAGAAATTTTTAAATTAACACTGGTCCCACTCTTCCCCTGTCCCAGCTGCGTAATCTTGCCTCTAATGGTGCATGCTCTAGTTAATAAAAAGCACTGAAATACAGGTCCAGCTCTGGCTGTTTCCAGCAACATTTGGTCCCATAAAACCATAGGAAAGCATAATTTCAGTAAATTAACTCAGTTACTGCCTATTCTCTGGCTCAGTTCATGAAAGGAGAAGAGCACCCTGCTGACTCTGTGCGTGGGGAGTAACAGGAGTCAAGTCCCACCAGCATCCGTGCTGGGAAAGGGAGGCAACAGGCGGTCACAGAAAGGCACATCTCTGTCCAGGAGTCATTAAAGGAATGCCATATGCTATAGGGAAAATGTACAGCGAGCACTGAGCTCATCAATCACTTTTTGTTTAATCTGATTAAACACAACATATCCTCTGACCTCTTGGGTTGGCAGTAAGTTCTCCTACGTTGTTCTTTCCATATGAAGCTCTATTGACAGATGGGGAAAGCCCAGAGTTTGCTTTAAGCTTTAGATAAGTAAAGTTAAACATGCAGCAGATAAAATTGTTTTCCCAGCACTCCTCTCCCACTGACCGATGGTGGGTGCTCGCTGGGAGGGCTTAACTCCTCTGGTCCGTGTCCCAGCCCCGGCACAGGGCACCGTGCTCCACAGCGAGTAAAAGCAAGCTAGCGAGCGGCTGTAAGAGGGCAGAGTGCTGCAGAAACCCTTGAAAGTTCGTTTTTAGAGATGGTTCTCAGAGTTGCTCAGCTTCATTTCCATGTGGCAAATGATTAGGGAAAAGGGTGCTGTTCCTCACTAAATGTGTTTCCAGAGTCGCTGAACAGTTTTCTACCTGACAGCTAATCCGTCGGCGTTTGCTGATGCTGAGACAGGTTTTAAATAAAAAGTGTCAAATCGCATCAGACACCTCGTGCGCGTTCCCTGCTTATACAGGCTACGTGCTGTTGCTGCGTGTGCAGGAGCGCAGTCGCTCGGCACGGCTTCGTGAGTTTTCTGGGAGGGAAAGCAACTGCAGAGCTGGGTTTGGGGGAGGGCAGGGTGCCGGGTGCCACAAGCAGGCGCACGATTTGAGCAGGCAAAAGAGTTGGAAGCGTGCTCGGCTTTTGGGGTGACAGCCTGCGTGCTCACTGCCTTGCAGGGAAACGAGAAGAGTGCGTATCTGCCCTTCACCACAATCACCTGGTAACGCCACCTGCAAAGCTGTTTCTTCCAGTGTGATGAAAAATCGTTTAGTCTGAGTCCGGGGAGTCGTTGCAGGTAACTCCTCCATGTACCGACAGCTGCGCCTGTGCTCCTGGACCTGTGCGCAAATAACTCCTTGACAGCTAAACCAAAAGTTATGGAAGAGCCCGGAGGCGATGCCCTTACGGTTCCCAACAGGCCAGGTTAAAGATGATTTCTTAACTGTAAATAGCTTTAATACTCCCTCTGTGTATTAATAGGACTGGGAGGCAGCAGCCCGCCGTGTGCAGAGGGGCTGTTCCCTGCATGTGGCCGTGGAGTCAGACTGGCGTGGTGTGAACCCTGTGGCTCTGGTTTTCCGTGACCAGCTGCAGGAGACTGACATGGGGGTTGGCACGACCGGGATCCCAAGCTGTCGGCTTTGAGGTGTTCACCTCCATCTGAACGCATGCCGTCATTCAGATAAACACAGACCTCTTGGTGGGAGCTCTCAGCCATCCCCAGTGGCTGTGAGGGACCCTTCTGTTGGTTCACAGCTGTGTGAAATCTCTCTTGAAGCTGTAGGGAAGGTACAAAGGGTGTACTTACAAAGCAGCTCCTTACCTGGGGAAAATTTATCTTCAGGCAAAGGGGATGGCAGGATCACTGGGGGCACTGGGCAGTGTCGCTCCCCCGTGCATGGCCCAGCCTCCGTCTCCCCTCTGCAGCGGGTCGGCAGCCCCGGAGAGCGGACAGATGAAGCCGTGCGGCTGCTGGTTTACCAGGGGAGTTGCCCCTTGCAAAACTCACCGCCTTTCCAGCGCTCCCATGACAGAGCAACCGGACGTTTTGCATAGATACGTACACCCTCCGGAAAAATCGGTGCCAGCAAGCAGCTCTGCGAAACAAGCTGCGCAGGAGTAACGTGTGGTGGGCTGAGGACACGGGAGAGCTTCCTTTTGATGAAGCAAACTTTCCCTCGTAACACAGGGAGGGGGCTTGGGTGTAAAACAAAAATCCAATGACTCCTGAAGGAATTGCAGAGGGGACAGTCCCTCCTCACTCCTGCAAGTGCCATGGTGAAGCGAAGCTGGGCGGGAAGGGGCTGCATGAAGCAGAATAGCCGGTGACCCCTGGGGCAGCAACGACTTGCCTCGCAGCGTATTTCCAGCAAGTCAGGAGTGACCTGAGATGGGCGAAGCAGCCTCAGGTCTCTCAATACAACATGTCCTTAAAACTCGAGTTGGAAATGTCTGGCCAAAGGTGTGTCTGAAACCAGGTGGTGCCCAGATGAAAACATTTCCCTCCAGTGTAAAGGGATGGGTATGTGCTACCTGTTCCGCGTGCCGTTCTGGTCAGTGATCTCTCCTCTTCAGCTTGGGAGATAGGATTTCGTGGTGTTTTTTCTCCCCCGGGGACACAGGGACCATTACCCTGTGCTGGGAGCAGTGCTGAAGCGGAGCGCATCACTCCTGGGAAAGCTCCAGCTCAGGGGAGCCCGGATGGGTTGCCCTGCTTCAGGGGCTGCTTGCCTTCATTCTGCCTGCGCTTTGAAGTACCTCAAGGTTTTAGCTATAAAGCTCTCACCACCGATAAACAAAATCTTGGCTTGGGAAGGCGCGTTGCCTTGGCGTGTTTCCTGGGACTGAGTGACTTACGATGCTGTGCAGTGGGGGGAGGACTTCTGCTTGGTTTAGAGGAGGTGGGTCTCGCTCGTCTGGAGTCCAGACTCCCTCAGAGACTTTTTCTTCCCCCTTTTTTTCATGACATCAGCCAGGACTTGATGTTACTGTTTTAGAAACAAAAGGAGGGGACACCCCCCCTCCTTCCCTCCCGCTCTCTGCCAAAAGGAGAACAAAGAACAGCTAAAGCGCACAAGTTCTGGCACTCCGTTTGGAAACAAAAACATTCGTCCTCATGTCAGGTAGGGAACTGCCCGACCCCCCTGCCAAAGCAAGCAAGCTGGGCGGCAGAGCAAACCCATGGCGCGGAGGAGCCTGGGCGAAGGGGATGCCCGGTGTCACCCCGCACTGGGGCAGCTGCTTGCCAAACTCCTGCGCTGCGGTACCGGTGCCAGGGCGCGCTGGGACGCTCCTGGCCACGGGCAGTTTTCCGGGGAAGGGCCACCCTGCTCCTCCTGGGCTGGGAGGTGGGGATGGACCTGTCTTCTTCCCCTCTCCCAATCCCGGTCCCCGCCACAGCCCCTGCATCTCCATGCGATGCGTCCCCGCTCCCCGGCAGGGCTGGTGCACGGCGTGGGGGTAACCCGATGTAATTTCCACGCTTTAGACACTAACATCTTTGTCTGGCTTCTTCCTCGCCATTTGAACATGTCAGCGGTTCCCAGCACGGATTCCTGCGCCGTGAGTTCACCCCCGACAAGCATCCAAACTGCAAGTCGGGGCTGCTGGCTCTTCCCCGCCTGTCTGCGAAGCGTTGCTGGAACAGGGGCTGGTTCTCCAGACACGAGGAAGAGATTACTTGGGCTTTCTGGAAGGCTCCCTCCCATGCCTTCAGAGCGGAGCAAATGAGGATAATTTATCTGTGGGCTTCCGGCTGAACCCAGTAGCTCGGAGCAGCCAGGACTATGCTGTCTGTTTGTCCCAGCTCCTGCAAGAAGGCATTTTTCCATTGTCATCGTTGTATATTGTTCTCCTGATTTGTTTGCGCCGTCGCCTTCTGGGGCCGAGATAAGAAGTTGTGCCCCTGCCTTTTACCGGCAGCACGTTCCCCAGAACAATCCAGGGAAAAACTCTCGCAGGAAGGAGCCTTCGAAGGAGGCTTTCGTATGTCCAACGCAGCCCTCGTTACAGTCATGTAAATAGGTTTGTGCAATCTATCTGGCGAGAAACACAACATGTCAGAGGGGAATTGTTCTCTAAAATGGAGTTACGGATGGGCCAAAGCGGGCGGATCAGCCGCGCGCAGGTTGCCAGCTTAATGGACAAAGCAGCTGCCTTTCAGTGGGGAACAAAAGCCAGGCGGTGAGCCTGCGCGCGCGTGTGCGAGCGTCTCTTGTTCCCCGCGGGAGCTGGAGCGGGGTTTTGTGGCCGGGTAGAAGCCCTGGGCTCCCTTCCCCGCTCCGTCTGCCGTGACCTAATGCGGTAGCCGAGGACAGGTTAACATCCCTGCTGCTCCTGCAGAGGGATGCGGGGAGCGGAGACAAGGTAATGCGGACGGCTGGGCTCTCTGCAGCAGAAGCAGCCAACTGGAACAACACTGTAACGCCATCCACTTTAGTGAAGTTACTCGTGATTTTTCAATGTGGAGTCGAGGCCCAGCAGCTCCGGCTTGGCACAGGGCAATGGGAAAAGAGCGGATTCTCCGTTTGCTTCCATCCTTCACTGGCTCCTCTGCCTCCTGCCCTGTCCAAAACATCTGCGTGCCGCCTGGAGTGACTTTACAGACAGTAAAAGCTTAAAACTTGCATTCACCTTCATGATTTTTTTTTTTCTTCTTAGAGCAAGTCATGGCGGAAGATCAAGAATATGGTGCACTGGTCCCCATTTGTGATGTCTTTCAAGAAGAAGTACCCTTGGATCCAGCTAGCAGGACACGCAGGTACGGAGCGTGGGGAGGGGCAGAGAGATGGAAAGGCTCTTCGTTATCTCAGGTTAATGGGCTTTGTTGGCCAGAATTGCTTCTGACTGCTGCATGAATGTTACAGATTTCAACTCCCACGTCTCTAGCCCAGAAGAGTGACTTACCTAAGTGCTAGGGAGGGTGACGTGAAGGTGCAGTGCTCTGTGCTTTCGGTCTCCCAGGGCCAGCGGGTATTACTGCTGCTTTTTTCTCAAGCAGCAGAAAACTGAATCCATTGGGTGAGACCCAAGCCCTCTTGCTGATCCGCAGCAAAGCAGGTGACACTGCCCAGCACAAAGCTGCCCCACGCATGCGCACAGAGACAAAGCCATGAGGAGGTGTTTAAAGAACGTGTAGATGTGGCACTTCGGGATATGGTTTAGTGGGAATGGTGGTGTTGGGTGGGTGGCTGGACTCGATGATCTTTTCCAGCCTATGATTCTATGATTCTGTGTTGTGAACCTACCATGGAGTACACAGAGGCTGTGAAGCAATGGTGTTGGGTGCTGCAGGGCAGGTGTGTGCCCTGTTTAAGGTGTGACATCGCTGGCCGTAAACCTCTGACACTCCATGTGAATCTGGCAGCCCCATCCTGTAAGTCCCAGCCTGCAGAGACTCTTTTGGGTGCAGGTGTAAACAGAGATGCTTCCGAGATGTTTTGCTGCCTTTTCTGTTTTGGGAAGGCACAGCATCATCCCCCATCCAAAGCAGGTGCCACGTTGTCCCTTGTCACCCTCAGGTAGTTTCAAGGCAGCGGCCAATGGCAGGATACTGAAGAAGCACTGTGAGTCAGAGCAGCGCTGCCTCGACCGCCTGATGAACGATGTCCTGAAGCCCTATGTTCCTGCCTACCACGGCGACGTTGTGAAGGACGGGGAGCGATACAACCAGATGGAAGATCTGCTGGCTGAATTTGACTCCCCCTGCGTGATGGACTGCAAAATGGGGGTCAGGTGAGTGGCTTTGGGAACAGTGAGTTTTAACATGGGGTACTCAAAGCAACTGCATCTCCTGGGTAAAACCCCCTGAAACACACAGGTGGCTGTGGGGAGGCCTGGGTATGGGAGGGACACACCAGGCTCATTTCTTCTTTGCTTCTTGACTGTCCCATGTGCTAGGAAAGTGGTTTGGCACAGCAAAGGGGACCAGCACTCTGATGGGGTTTAGGTACACTAGGATGGCACAGTAGCTTTTAGGAGGATGGCAACCCACCTCTCCCTGCCACAGGAGGATGCAGCCAAGGGGCTGGGAGCAGAAGGTGTGGGAGATCCTGCCCAGGGTGCCAGGGGGGTGAAATAAAGACACACGAAAGACACAGCATCGGTGGGCGAGAGACTTTCCCTCTCCTCACTCTTTGCTCCCACGCACACTTGAGGGATAAAATGTGTGTGCTCAGTAGTTTAGTGCCTTTCATGCAAAGTTCCTGAAACGTTTCCTAACAGATGAGCAACATTACCCGTGTCCTCCTCAAGAACCATCTACAGATACGCCAAGATCCTAGGCTGCAGCCACTTGGCCGGCAGCAGTTTTTGAGCTAGCGATGCCACAGCTGACAAGGCTGTCCCAGAGCAAATGTGAGCAGGGCTGGTGACCCCAGGCAGCTGCCGGTTTTGGGAGCAGCCCCGGGCCGCCGCTCGGCCCTGGGTCGGCTGCTGGCTGGCAGCGGGGTGGACTGAGACCCCCCTCGCTGGCTGAGGCGCAGCCCAGACATGGTGGAGACGCTTGCGCTGCTGGAAAAGCTGATGGCTTCTGAGGGAGGGAGGAATCTTTATTTTCCCCTCCTGAGCTCCCAATGTGAAACTCGAACTGGCGTGTCGGGCTGCCGGCAAGGAAGAGGTGAGGAATACTTTCCACCGGAGGGGTGGAGAGAAGGGCAGGGGGCCCCAGCGCAGCCACGTGGCCCCAGCTGGCACGCACCATGCCGCTGCGGGACGGAGACGGGACCCGCTCCAGACTCGGGGATAGCAGCCACCAGAAGAAGACCTGCAGGTCACGCTGCCTGGTTGCTCCTGAGGCTGTCTCTGGGAGGAGGAAGGCCTCCCATGGACAAATCACAGGTGATTTGTTCACCTGGGTTTTTGGAGTTAAGACAGGCAGAGCAGGCAAGGGGGCAAATATGCCAGGCAGCATCATCGTTAAAGAAGATGGTGCTGCAGGAGGAGCTGGTGACGGAGGGTGAATTGGGCTAATGCTGGGGAGTGGGGCATCCCCAAGGGTGGACAGGAGAGGGTCTGGCAGATAAACTAAACCCTGGGGCTATTAAACCTGTCCTCTGAGCCAGCAGCTTGCTAGCAGGAGGATACAGGCTTGATTTTTCCCTGCCAACCTAGCTTCAGGATGTGGCAGCCTCCTCCAGTTACCCCTGAGCAAAGCTTTGTCCATCTTAAGCCCCGGTGATGGTTCAAGCCTGGAGTGATGCAGGGGGACCAAACCACAGACATAGGCAACCTGTCATTTTCATCAAATGGAAATCTAGCTTTCTGAGCAGCCTGAGCAGCACTTCTGACCACACAGCTGTTTTATTCTGCTATTTTATTCAATCTGCCCAAAAAGTCATGGGTTTGGTGATCTCAGCTGAAGCCAGTCATCACTTTTATCTGCTTTGTTTTTCAAAGGGGCCAATGCCCTGGGGTTGTCTGCCTGCCCCGAGAAAAGACACCAGTTTGCCTTGCTAAGCCTGTGGGATACACAGGAACACTGTCCCACATAGTCTGCTTAACATCCTCCCCATCTCACCCAGCTTGGCGAGTTGTTTGGAAAGAGCCTGGGTGTTTGCCAGGCTGAGCTGGGACAGGTTTGGGTGCTGCAAGAAAAGTTACGTGTTGATTACTGCTGCAGGACGTATTATTTTGTGGATGATGGTTTTCTGCATACCGGAGTGCAGAAGTTCTCCACTGGTGTGCTCTGGCACAGCGTGGTGCTCCTCTGAAGGATGTGTAAAACCAAGGTCTTTGCACGCTTCTCTGCACCCTCCATCCTCCTTCCCCTGTCCCAGCTGCACCCTGTGGTCCCGGGGGTGATGGTAAGCACCTGGCCAAGGCTGCATCCCTTCCTCTCCTCTGCCCTGTACAGGAAGCTTTTGCTACAGAGTCCACCTAAAACAGACTTTACTGGGCAAAATCATCATCAGCAAAACAGCTCTGTGTGAAAACTCCCTGTTTAGCAGCCGTTGCGGCATGGCCCTTGCGCTGCACAGGGTGAGGGGATGGGAAAGTGCAAGAGAGGCACAGGAGTGGCTTTGGCAGCAGCCGCCCACCTTGTCTAGACCTCAGAAGGAGCAGCAGATGCTGCTGAAGGCAAGGGCTGGGACGTGGCACGCTCCCTCCTACCTTGAAAGCAGCCAGTTCCCAGAGCACACAGGCACTTTCCTGGGCCTGTCTCGAAAGCCATGTTTAGTTTGTGAGAGTCACTGCTGAGGTTTGCTGAGGGACAGGCCCCCAGGACCAAGGGGCTGCAGCAGCGCCATGATCATCTCTGAGAAGTAACCTCGCTTGTTATTGCCAAACTGATTGTGGTTCCCTGATGAACTAAGACATCAGGTGTTGATGATGGGGTGCTAATTAAATCAGGATCAACTCGCAGCCAGGCATGCTCTATTATTTCCCATGCTGCTCTGCTCCCCTGGGTCAGCTATGCTGGATAGCCCTGATTTCTGAGGCAAGGGCTCTCTGTGGGTATGTGGCACCTTATGTGGTGGCCCTGCTGATGTCCCCTCTTCGCTCCTTGCAGGACATACTTGGAGGAGGAGCTGATAAAGGCCCGGAAGAAGCCGAGCCTGAGGAAGGACATGTACCAGAAGATGATCGAGGTGGACCCCGATGCCCCTACTGAGGAGGAGAATGTGCTGCGGGCAGTAACCAAGCCCCGCTACATGCAGTGGAGGGAGACCATCAGCTCAACTGCCACGCTGGGGTTCAGGATTGAGGGGATTAAGGTGAGGCTGCTCCAAGTGTGCAGAGCAGGGGGAAACGCTGGACTATTCAGTAACCAAACTCACTCATGCACACAGACAGAGACACATGCACAGCAGGCTGGTGGCAGGGCCATGTCACATCAGGACATCCCTGATCCCTGCAGCCAAACCACCCTCACCAGGCACCTGGCCCAGGGCAGCGCTGCTCTTCTGAGAGTGCAGCTGAGCTCAAGGCATCAATGCAAGAGGATGGTTTTACTCATAATCTCATTAAATCAGCTGTGTGGCTGATTTCCCTGGCTGCAAACTGCCATGCTCCAACCTGAAGGCTCACATCAGTTGTTTGCTTTTGATACTGCTGTGCTGCTAGGCTGAGCCATTCATTAATGCAAATACCAGCTTGAACGTGTGCCGATCTCTGGTTGGAGCTGTGGGTTTAGCCACAGTCAGTGAGGAGGCTGCATTTACATCCCTGACTGGAAAAATTCAGTAACTGAGCCCTATCAAATGGGGTGAACAAAAGCAGCAGCACTTTCTGCTGACACCTGCACACACGTGTAATCTACTGACTGCCCTTGCTCAGAGCTAACACTTATGTTTCTGGAGATACCTGCTAGGATGCTTTTGTGTCCCCATTAGATGAGCCAGCCCAGGAGTTTTTCTCCTGGTGAGCAGACTTTGTGGCGAGAAAGATGTCCGGGATGACACTTGAACAGAGTTAGGTCTTAACCACAGAGCAGTTGTTTTAGTGATAGAAGACTTGTGTGAACATTAGCAAAGGCATATGCCTTTTGATAGCCAGCCAACAGGAATTAAAGGTAATATCATGCTTGAGCTAAGGGTTTCAGTGCGTGCCTGGGCATGGCATTGGCTTGGCAGCTGAGGGGAGCTTGATCAAGTTGTTCTAGGAGTAATTCAGGCTTGGGGCACTGCGGAGGCCCAGGCGGTAGCTCAGGGCAGCTGCTTGCTTGATTTCTATGTTTGTCTTGGTTGGAGGAGTTTTCTTCTCTTGCTCACAGATTGTTTTTCTCCTCCCTGAGCTGGCTGGGATTTTCGAAGGATACCCATCTGGGTCTCTGCGGCCTTAAACTCCTGCACCTCTCTTGACCAGAGATGGCAGTGTCAAAACGACAGAATTAAAACAAACTAAGCTGCTCCCTGAAAAAGCCTTTACACCAGATTTTGCAGACTTTCCTGTAGCATTTCGCTTGACCTTGCCAAGCAAATGCAGGTGTTAGATCACGGGTTTAGAAGGTGATCAGCAGGAGTGGGTCACTCAGAGCTGCTGCTTCAGCTTAGCCATGTACCAAATCGCCAGTGGGAAGGGGTCTCTGTCCTGCTGTGCGGAACGAAGTACTCAGGCTGTGGGAAGCCTGGGGAGGCATGTTGCACGCAGCAAGGGAGGGCACCCTCTTCATTCAACTGTTCCATGGCCAGCAGAGGATGTTGCATTTATCTCTAACTCAACCACTCTCAGAACCCCAAGGAGCAGCCCTTGGGCTGAAGCCCTTGAAGAGTTTTCCGGCACAAGCAACACAAGGCACCCCTGCCCATCCCGGGATACTGCCGGTCATGTTCTCCCACAGCAGCTTTGTGCGGTGCTTACTTCTGATCAGGGCACTTGCATGCTCTCGTGGCTCTTCCCCAATCTCTCTGGTGCTCCCAAAGTCCCTTTTCTGCCGCAGGTGCCCGTCAGCACGCTGCAAGCTGCTCGGGCACGTACAACCCTTTGCCTAGTTCCCATTGCTGCTGTTTTGCTGGTGCTTATTATAAAACTGAGGCTGTATAAAAAAAAGGAGTGGGCCAGTTGGGACCGAAGCTCCCATGCACTGTTTCTTCTCCCTGCTTTCTTGCTGTAAGCAGGAATATCTGTCTATTTATAGTCCAACATGATATATCCTTGGCCTCCAGCGGTGCTTCTCAGCCTGTGGTCTGCGGATGTTTAGGGGGCTTTACGGCAAAAGCAGGTCATATGTGAACCACTTGAAATGAAAAAATGTGAAAACCAAACCCAAATTGTATTCCTAACACAGGCCAAAAAACACTCTGGAGGGAAATAAGCCATAAAGGAGTGGCAAGAGTTGCACCTCTGTTTTAGCCAAGCATAAGTGAGCCGCTGCACAGTGTGAGCAGTGGGGTTTTTTTGAAGGGATGAGGCAGGCCTTTAATTGAAAAATGTTGAGAAGCGCTGGCCTCCAGGAGTAATCCTGATGCTGCTAGGGGCTGACTAATTTGATCAGGGCTCTAATTACTGTAATTCTCCTTAAATCCCTCAGCCTTTGGATTATTTTCCCCTAAGCTAAAGCATTAACAGTTCACGCTGGTTCCCAGCTGGCTTTTTTTCCAGCAGGGCTGTAAAGCCAGGCGTGCTGTGCTGTATCGCTGTCTTTGCTCTATTTTTGAGGTCAAGTCTCCACATTAGGGAAAGGACCTTCAGTGCCCTTAGCCGCTACGGAGCCCTCTGAGGAAATTTTGAGAAAATATTATTTAACGTCAATTCTCCCTGTGTTTTCTTCCCTGCTGTGGGTGCTTCCCAGGGGTGAACCTGCCCTGTCCCTCGCTCAGAGCTGGAGGCTGATAGAGGAGAGCACTGTGCCATGCAAGGGAAGGGTAGAATTTGGCCCTGGGTGTGTGGGCTGGAAGGGGAATGATGGGAGCAGCAGTAGCCTTCAGGACAGCACCAGGCAGGTGAGGTGAACAAGCAGGTCAGGGCTGGGAATGAGGATGGGGACCCTTTCCTGGCTGAGCTCTCACTTTGCCAGGTGGCCTCAAGGATCCGGTTCTTCCGCTTTAAAATGGAAATTTTCCTCTGCAAAAGGAGATAATGACACTCATCCAACTTTCTGGAGTAGCTTGAAACTGTTAGAAACAGTAGCTATTAATGAAGCTACCATGCTAAAAGTAGCGCAGGTGATCCCTGGTGACCCAACTGAAGCTTGAGGGAGCTCACTCCAAGAAGTTTCACTCTTGAGCTCCTGCTCTGGTCAGAGACTTGCTCACCATTGCCTACAGCAAGGTCGTGGTGGGACGATATTTCTCAGGGCTGGGATGTTTGCGGCATCCCAGAACCAGCCCTGAAAGCCCTCCGCTGACTTTCCCAATACGGGCAGCTCGCGAGCCCCGTCCGAGGCCGGACACGGTGCTGGAGGAAAAGCCAGCTGACCCAAGACCTGCCCCAGTGACGCCAGCGCATACTGGGATCGCTGGCGGGGCGGAGGTTGCGATAGCCCTTATCAGCCCCCCTCACACTTCTGCTGTGTGGAGGGCAGCCCCCTCGGGGTTTGGACACCTGTAAATGTCGTGGCAGTTGTCAGCCCCACGGCAGCAGCGTCTGGCTGGCCAAGGAAACCGCGGGAGGGGAGTAATTATGGGAGCAGCACTACGGATAGGCTGTTTGGCTTTCCTGAATCCTAGCTTGCCTTATCTGAAAGGCCATCTGTGGTTTTCGTTTATTTTTAGGAGCACTTAGAAGTCCATCTCCTTTCTTGGATGCTTTGTGGAAAGTTGTGCTCTTTACATGTGAAATTACTGCTGTGGCACTTCTCCAAATTGATATCTATCATCCCCTGGGGAGAGGGTGGGTTGGTTTCTGAACTGCCACGTCAGGGCTCATGTGGCAGATGTATAGTGGCGTAGCGCCCTTCCCATATATGTCGCACATGTGCTACCAGAGCATCCTCGGCGAGGCCTCCTGCCTGCGCTGCTGCAGCCTGGCTCTGCTTGGTCTGTCGGCAGGATGGCTGCCACGGCAGGGAGGGCTCCAGCGGGGAGGCTGTCCCTGGCCGCTGCCGGTGCGTGGTCTGGCAGCCGGTAGCCTTGCTTTTTTACCCTGGG
>Ga0181612_149802_pt1 | contig 12961 bp, 6 predicted proteins | sample HoacroProtozoa21_FD_119630 | JGI IMG/M metagenome (GOLD analysis project Ga0181612, IMG submission 119630) | Hoatzin crop microbial communities from Cojedes, Venezuel. Combined Assembly of Gp0051906, Gp0051904, Gp0051908 | reverse complement strand
CAACCTGGTCTAGTGGAAGGTGTCCCTGTCCATGGCAGGGGGTTTGGAACCGGATGTTCTATAAGGTCCCTCCCCACCCGAATTATTCTATGATAATACAAATCTAGTTCTGAATACCTAGAAAAAGCTTGAAAAATACCCCTTGCACAGCTACTTTCAGAGAAAAACTTAAATTAAACATGCAAGGCAACATCGGCTTGACAGCCTTTATCTTCTGTTTACAGGAGGGGTATGGCATTAGCAACGTACATTTACACACATAATTCTACAGTTGTGCATATTTAGACTCTGTGCTCGTTCATCCTCAGATTTATTGATGCAGCTATTAGTACTAATTGCTCCTCCTTAATAATTGTAAATGTAGTATAGATGAAGCACTTGTATTCTAATCCTTACAGTCACCTCACAGGTATAAAGGTACTGCTTGCCACTCCCCACAGCCATCCAGTCCCATTTTTATTAAGCTGAGGATATACAGATGCTTATAAAAAAAGTACCTTATTTAGCATCATTGGGTTTTTTTTTCAGATACAAACACGAGCTGCATCTACTATAGCCATCTTTAATATGGACAAGTATCCACAGATGTAGATGTCTATATGTATTTTTTTCACTATTGGTACATGCATTTTTTCCATTCTTAGTTTGAAACCTGACCACACAAAAAAATGGGCTTAACTGAACAAAATCAAAACAAGGAATATCAGAACTATCCTGGAAGTTCTTGAAGAATCAGAACACAGTTAGTTCCATATCTCTTTTTATTTGCTTGTTTTCAACAGAGTAGAGGGAAAGCTAAATCATTCTGCTACTTCTCATGTAACAACTTTGAAGAAAATTACGTAGGCTTATGTGTGCTGTACTCATTATGAAGGCTCTGCTTTCTTGGTGCATTTTACAAAGTACTGGTCTGTGATGTGGCTCAATGTTTTACCTCTTGTAAGAAAATTCAAAATAAAGGAGATAATTTGGTTCTAAAGCCATACGCTGCATATGTTCACCAGTATTTTCAATAAAGCTGCAAAAATATTTGAACAACAGTTGGTGCACACAAGACACTAGTATTTTTGATGTACTCTAGAGCAACTCCAGAGGTGACATTACTGTCCGCAGTCAACATCACAACATGGATACTTTTTCAGTCACATACTTTATTGAAAGTTATTATATAAAATGATGGGAAAACACGGGAACATTTAAAAGACTGCCGACAGCAAATTTTACACATGCAGCATATCTGAATAACAAGCATTGTAAATTCTTACAATAGGACATAAATTTATACAGACATTCCATTTCAGTTGGAATAATACTGCAGTGATGTAACCTATAAAAAGAATGAACAAAATATGGCACTACTGATTTCTTCTACACTCAGTTTAACCCATAATTACTTATCCGAAAACAACGCATACAGGCCAAAACCCTGTTCTTTGGAAAAGTGTTCTATAATGTCAATGACAGCAGCCTAGATTTTTACGTAAGTCTGCCTAATGCTACATAAATCTTGCTTACATTTTAAAACAGATTTTTATAATTTCAAAATTTTAAATGATTTTATAATGTAAATTGTATTATATACAATACTTGGAAATTGTGATTGTAAACAATAAATTGTGTTTTCATAAATACCCCCTAAGCACACATTTACATTGCCCCACAGAATCTATAGGACTGTGTTCAGTGTATGACTGATTATAATAATTGCATTCTATATGTGAATTTGAGAGTATCAAATCGGCGTTTACTATCTGCAGTGACATGTGGCCACAACCAGGAAGCTCAGAAGGCTTTTTTTTTTTAAATCCTCTTTTAAACGATCTTGGAATTATTTATTTATCAAAAACTACATAGCTGGACAACAGAGTAGTGTCAGTTTAGTCATTATTTAAGCATGCATGGAAAAAATCTTAATTTTGTAAGCTTTCCTGTTTGAGATACAAAAAAGTTAATCCCTGATGAAAAGAAACGAAACAGTTTGGATAGCAAGGAAAATTTCCTGCAGCTCTCTTTGGGGAAGTAAAGGTGTTAAAATACACAGCACTTAGTGAAGCCATACTGTTCTACTCTCCTATTGCCTGTACCCTAAGTAGTCTCATATACCGTAAAAGTAAAATCCAAATTGAACTTACTATCTCTAATTATCTTTAATACACAGGTCACAAAAGTTGCATGATAAATCAGGAAAATATACAGGAGAGATGTAGGAATAGTATAATCGTCCTAATTATTGGATGACACAAGACATCCAACAGCAGAAAACGAGGTACCTAGGTGAGGAAAAAAAAGAGCTCCCAAAATCAAGACTCTTAGAGAACACAATTGAACACTGATCTCCTTATCTTCCATTCCAAATTATTATCTAAGCTATGCACCCTTTAAAAGGTCTAAATTAGAGCAAGAAGATTGTTTAACACTGTTTTCCAATTCTTTCACCTTCAATTATAGAATCCTTAGCCTTTTTTTGAAGCATCTTTGAACCTTGCACCACAATGCACAGCGGGCAGCTTGGAAATAAATACAAGGATCTCTTTTTCCATGTTGTTCAAGGATTTATATCAACTTATAAAAACAATGCCAGTATAGATATGCTAACTGCACTGAAATTTTTCTGTAAATGTTTTGGGACTAAACAACCATTTCTTTTTTCTGGGTTTGTAAAGTACCTGCTGCAAAGGGATCTAGTGTACAACAGTGGTTCCAGGTACTATGTCCATACAAAAACTAGTGCTTTATGCTTTAAAACACTTTCTCAGCTTTCATAGAATGGATCACATCCTCATATAAAGGTTATTTTTACTGATCAAATCTAGTCTCCTTTAATACGAATTATTTCTCATCATCACCACGTGACTAGTTGGTTATCTTAAGTCTAACAGTGAGTTCTCTATAAAGTTGGCTAAGTTTGACCACCAGCTGCCACTATATGCCAATATGTGTTTTGCATGTTTAAATATTCAAGAACATTTATTTAAGCTGAAAACAGACAATATTTTAGTCTTGGCTGAGCAGATATGGGGCACCAATGGAGAATAATTTCATAGAATCATAATTTGTCTAATACCAATAAATGCTTCAGTGTGCACGTATAATTTCTTTTTATACTCTTATTAACATGCATACATACTCAGGATGGTGTAGAATTCTGAAATGCAAAATTTTACCTTCTTTTCAGGGTTCCCTACTTAATACTCAGTGGAATAAGAACAGCTTTAAATTTCTGACTGCAATTAAAAATCTCCAGTTTATTTTCCAGACTGAATACACATGACATCGGTTGACAGTAAAACAACCATGGTAAATAAATCAAATGCAAAAAGGGAACATATTTCCTGAAACACTCAATTTACAAGAGTAAGGAAAAAAAAATATCTTCTGTTATTTTGTTTTACAGCTAAATTTTTACCTTGAGCATTGTCACACAACTACAAAGGATCAGAACTAATAAATATGAGATGCTTTATTATGGTCCTACCCAGTCAATTGCACCAAATTTGACTTCTTAAGTGAAAATATATATAAAAAAAAGGGAATAGTAGTCTGGGAATATGAAACATACTAAAAAAAGTTCTATCAGAGATTTACAAGGTTAACTTCAGATATCTTATATAAATACTACAAGAAAAATTAAGCTATCATTAATTAGATTCCCAAATAAACTGAATCAAAGTATTCTGGAAGCAAATGGCTTGTAAGTACTCATATCAGGAAGATAATACAGTATAGCATTACATTAGGTTCACTTACAGGATTAAACATGACATTGACTATTCTCATCTGTTGTTCAGAAGAAACCTGACCCCATGAAACCCGTATCATATTTAAAGCAACTGCTCTGGGAGCTGTACATGCAAAACCCCAGTCCTCCAAATTCAATAATGGTACGTTTCTGTAATTTCAAAATAGATTTTAAAAAATTAGATACACTTTAATTTCTTTAAGACTGGGAGACTTCACCTTCAGGAGATGAGAAAAGAAAACAAGTAGGCCATATATCATAGAAAACCTCATCTCACCACATTTTACAGAGGCTTAATCAACAATCATTTAAAAGTAACCACTATCACTGTGACTTAGCCATAGTCAGAAAATAATACATATAATGTAAAAGATGGCTCAAAACACTTTAATTTCCCTACACAAAGCACATCAAATACACTTGTTTTAAGAGACTGGGGAAAATAATCTGCTTTAGTACACTTAGTACCATTTTCTTCCTGGAGCTCCCTAGCTATACACTGTACAGGCTCTAGTACTTACAGTGTCAAATTCTTCCTGCAGTCTTATTCACATTTTTCCTCAGCAAACCTCTGAGGACAAAACAATCCGAGAGAAACGTCGAGGTCACTTTTAGTCAGATCACAGATACTTTTCATCTATTCTCCATTACTAAGGATTCCAATCACAGAAAGCAGCCAGTATTGTTTTAAAATGCCCTCTCTCTGACCCTGTTCCTCTGAAGGTCAAGTGCACTATCATTCCCTGTAACCAAGGAAGCAGAATCTGTCTGTTCCTGCTGTTTTGCCAGGTGCTGAGAGTTTGTCTATTAGTAAGATTAATTTCATCTGGGGAAGACAGTACCAGGTGATCAAGCTTCCCCCTCACCCTGTTCTCTGTTTTTAAGCCCTTCAACCTGCTCATTCTCTGAACTGTAAAACAGCAAAATGAAATATGAGGAAAGAGTTTGCCTGTATTTTGAATTATTTCCAAATCAGCAAAATTGAAAGGAAAATCCACCACATTCCCTGTGGAGCATCTTTAGCCTTGAAGTTCATTAATCTAATGTATTTAAAGGAACATAGACCTTTCTAAACTAGTTCGGGGCCCTCAAACATGAAGTAGCATAATCAATCTTAATATACTTCAGAATTCATACAGTAAGTTCATGACACGCGTGAATAGTTTAAACTCCATAACAAAATACTTATATGAGGCTGCAGTGAAGGCTGACAAATCGGTGAACAGAAAATACTTTTTTAAATTCTTAGAAAGTGAAATTTGTTAAAGTCATGGTATGTGAAGTTTTGGGAAAAATGACTGTGTACTTGACAAGTTTTACAACAGTAAACTTGAATGCACTGGACTTCCACTACAAAGCCTTATGCAACAAATGCATGACCTAGGTGCCTTTTAAGTAGCGCTGGTGTTTTGTTTTAATTTCAAGGACTCCTAATCTTCGCACAGAAATGTGCTCACTATTGAAATTAGGCTCTTGATAGAAAACACAACTACCTATTGTACAACTGTCTAAAAATACCTATTAATAATTACTGTAACTACACGAGTGTATTTACAGCATGGGTGCAACGTAAATGTTAACTGATTGTGATCTAGTGTGGGAAATGTTTTATACTTAAAACCTCCGAGAAAACCCAGTGAAATTTAATTGGATTTTCCTTGCACTTATTATCTGACACCATACTTAATAACCTTGTCACTCTAGACTTCTGTTTGCCCAATTCATTCAGGAAAGACATTTCTAATACCTGATTAGCAGCTGTTTTTCCTGGGACATGAAAAATAAATCCTGAATATAGTAACGCTTTATCACTACATAACCCTCTGTTCAAAAGTACACTTCTAAAGTTTGGAATAGCTGTATAGCAAAGAGAAGGCGGAATCGTTGTGACGGTTAAGCAGAAGTGATATAAAAACACATAGTAAGAAAAAAAGACTAAAAGTTGCTTGTTTTCTGAATGAAAGGACCAGCTAGCAAAGTAATCGAAATTTGAAATAAAACACAAACCCCATTAACTACAGTGTACTAAGGTATTCAGTACTATTAGTAATAGTTAGTACTACAACACCAATGTAGTTAACAGCTTTGTCACAATTGCCGGAGTCACTCAAAAAATCTCAAAGACTTGGGCAACAAATATAAAGTATATGAAACGCATCTTTAACTAAGGGTAATGTTAGATTTTTAGGGCCTGATAATTCTTGTTTTGATGGAACTTTCTCAAGTACTATGTGCTGCACAGAAATATCACGGATACAAAGGCTTTCACTCTTTATAGGACATCAACTATGCTACTGTAATAAACATCTGTAGCAAAGCAGAACTAGCATTTTATAACGTCAGAGTTTCTAATATTTCACAGTGACCTTCTTACAGAAAAATGCTTACAAGACTATGTATTAGGATTAATGTAACAGAGGGTCTCTTAAGTTAATGAGAAATTCTGAAATTACTATGCCTAGTCATTTTCACAGGAAAACACTATTCAGAAATTAGGTCAGATTATCTATCCATCTTCTACTTAAGAGTCTTATTTTTTTGTATATATTTCACTTATTGGAAATGTGATTGTAAGAATGTCTGTAATCTCTCTGGCAGAAGACTGGGACCATATCTTATACTGGAATTTTTGCTAATGTGCACAGGAATTGTGGAATTCAATCTATATCAACTGGAGAGAAGAGAAATGAGGAAAAAGGAATCAGTATTAAATGTAATTTTTGGACTTAAGAAGACCACATCTCTCAAAGCAGTTTTCAGATTCACAACACTAACCAATCCTATCTGGTACACATTAGAAACATTTCACGCTTAACTACTGCATGATTTCCTTAAAAGTCCATGAGGATGCAAGTGATATTTTCATTTTAGCACTCACATTGCAAACACTAGTTATACGCAGGCAGACTGGGAGAACAAAATTTCATGCAGCATGTCAAGTGTAATTCTGGTATACCACTGGAAGACAGAAGCTGAAGACAAATGGCATAGCATGGAGAATTATCTGTTTTGGATCAACCTGCAGAGGACTGCATTCACCTGGGCTCGCAAACCAACAAGTATCACCAGCAATACTTTCATATGCTGACATGTATATAAATTAATTGATAATGTTTGCATTAAAGGACACAGAGGATCTGCACAAAGCTCAAGAAATATAAAAATACACTTAGAAACATGCCTATCTACTGTCTTGCCTTTTTCATCACTAAGCCAAAAACAAGTATTTGGCAATAAGGTGCTTTTTGAAGGCTGGCAAAACTAAATTTGGCTTCTTCTGTTTCATTTATTCATCATTTTGTCATTTTATATACACAAAAATGTATATATAAAAAAATTATATGTTTATACTTATTTTTCCTAGGTTTTTTTCAGTAGTTTGCTTTCATTCTCCATTTTAGTTGCAATCATATTATAGTAAATTTCCAATACATAGGTACACACAATATATATATATATAAAATTGGTAGTTTGAAGCTAAGCTTCTCTAGATATTTCATTATTTTTATGTCCTTTGAAATAAGTAAGGTTTCTTCATAGCCATATAGTCGTCTCATAGTAAGTTACTGCACTGACTTGCCCATAGTGTACGTATACATCTATGTGTGTAGGTGTGTTTGTATGAGCATATGCATGTATCCAATAAATTTCTGTACTTACTAACCTAATTTTCAATACTTTCCATAGTTCATTTCCCCACTACCACATTGATTATGAAAGCAGTATTTGAGAAATATATTGAAGAAATAATCACCTGGCCACATAGTGAAGGCATTTTTAAAGCCTCTAAGCTTCTCCAACTTAAGTAGAAGAACATTTCCTATATTCATGCCACTAAAAACCAAAGTAATCATATTGTTTAAATACACTGCTCAGTTCTCACTAAGCATAAACCAATTTCAGAGATTATACTATTAGAGAAAAGAGCATAGAAATTAAAGTAAGGCATAGTTAAGCAATCCCAGACCAAATATGTTCAACTGCACCCAGAAATTTAAACTATTTTTAACAAGTTTTCTCTCATAAAACATTTAAAGAATTTCAATAAAAAATATAGTACCAAGTTTCACTCCATAAAAATCACTACATCTCAAATCAAATCAGAAAGACTTATTTTTCTACAGATATTCTTCCTAATGAACTTCTTTAGCTACTAAATTAATAATAGACTTTTATGAAAGATCTATGTATTGCCTGGAAATGTCCAAATGTATTTCTTTCACAGAGGTAAGATACATCCAAAAAGTTTCAGTGATACTCTTTGGAATTAACTGTCCTGACCCCTTTGGCCCTTTGTAGAATGGCAGCTAAAATTCAATCCCCTAGCTGTTCTCTGTTCTCCAGTTTCATGAACTGTACGTAAAGGCAACTACAGACACTAAAAATGGAACTCTCTCACCCAATCTGTTCAGAAATACACAGCTGCAAAAATGCAACAAGCAACACTGCTATCAAGCAGAAGCAAGCAACCACAGTGAAACCATTTGAAACCATTACAAGGACAATTGTACAAAGTCCTAAGAATAAAGTAAGTACAAAAATACATGCAATACTGGAGTGTGCTCAATAACTTCCGTGATACGTTCACAGTTTCATGGGAAACAAACCTGATGAACTATTGCTCAAGAAAAACAACATATGGCCTACTTGCATGGCAGTCTGATTTGGTGCTTGGTATAGCTCCCGATAAACCCATGCACTATATGTGTTAATTATGTCGAAAAAATGATGCAGCTATAGCTAAACCCTCCAACATTTGCATTAAGTTACCCTGTTTGCAACTTTTATCATTCATAACTTAAGATACAGTGCATGATTAATGACTCCCTCCCCCCATTTAATTTTCATCTGTGAAAAACACGATATTCTGAAAAGCCTCTCATTTTTTAAGGCCAGTGCCAAGTTTCATGCTACATTTTGTCTGAGAAACGGTGAGTACCAATATAGAATTTTGGCATACTTCAAGAAAACTAGTAATTTATTTACCTGTATTAAAAACTGTATCTGACTGAAGACACAAATAGCAGGCAGCCAGCCATTCATAAATAAATGGTTCAACGTTAACATGGTCATAGCATTAATTAATTCTTAATGAGATAATGCTGCTTTTAACTGGTTTTCCATGAATAAAGTTCTCATGGAGTGGACAGGCATATAATTTAAGGAGGAGCTGAATACTATAAAGAGGTGAAGCCCTCTATTTACCCACCGGCCAGGAAGAAATCACAGAGCTTCATATACTCTTGAGATGGAGCGATCTCTCCAGTGGCAAGATACAATCATCACACTATGTTACCACGGTGCATTTCCTGCACGAGGAATTACAAATGTCACATATTTTATGTGCTTTAGATGTGATTATAGCACTCAAGTTCTACCAAAATAGTAAAAGGTTTGCCTATATTTCCATCACAGGTTTTTACTTCCAAGTTTGTTTGGAAGTGTTTTTAAAAAATGCAGCTTGCCAAATTGAACCCTGGTATAGCAAACTAGAGTGAAAATTCACTTGTCAGCTTTCAGTGTGAAATTTCAGAGCTTTTTGAAACTACTCCTCAGGTGATATTTTCAGGATACTCAGTAGGCCATTTTCCATACTATTTAAAAAGAACCATAATTTTTTAGAAAAAACTCCTCTAAGAAGGAAATCTCAAATCTATTTCTAAAAACACAATGACACGCGTATTTCTTTCATATATAAAGCTTCTTCTTGAACTAAAAATATTTTTCAATATCCAGGTGTAATCTTAGTTCAATAGGTCAAAAACCACCCCAAACTAATGTGTGAAAAGTGGCCTTGTCTACAGAGAGATCTCTTAGCCTACTTGCCCTTCATTATTTATGAAATCCCTTAATTCTGTAATCATATGATAAATCATAGTAAATTTGAAGGACATTAAACCAAATAATTTTAAACAGAAGACAATTCTAGTTTATTTTTTGACTGAAGTCTGCATACTAAAGGAGATAAATAAGTTGTTTTCTATGGCCATGATCACACGCAGTTTCAGTGTTTATGAGTTGATTTAGACATTTTAGCTGCTGAGCATCCAAGCTTCAGTGAATATACACCAAGACAAGATATCAATTAATATCCCGTTACATAGATCTTGTGCTCTTTTTCTCACGCACGTAGGCAGAAAATACAAAGTCTGATTTAAATTAATCACCCTACTGTAAATTCAATATAGTGCATAAGGAGAACAGGTAACTTCAAACACTATTCTAGATTTAGATGACAACTCAAGAGACGAGCAGAAACCTTTCAGGTCCAAAATAATCAAGGTAATGATCAAATTCCGTTGTATTAATTTTTTAAACAATCCATAATACAGTCAAATTTATCTGTAGTTCATGCTGAATTTCCTACTTGCATTCGTAATGTGGAGGCCACCAGAATGAAGTAAGGTAAACAAACCACACATTGGTTTGTTCACAAGTGTAAAGCAATACTGTTCTATAAAGATTTTCTGTTCCATTTACACTTAACTGTAAACAGCAAGGACTCCCTAATATATTTTTAATTTCAAATGCTCATATACCAACTCTTGTGATATCATCTGTCACTCACCTCAGCCACCTGCTGAGTCTCCACTACCTGCTGAGCCAGCACCTCCATATTGGTTGCCATGGTGAAACAAGATCATTAGAACACCTGTTTGAAAAGATGCCAGCAACTTCCATCAGCCACAAAAGTTACGTTTTATTCTTATTATTAAAGAAAGCTCTGATATGACTTCTTGATGATTTATAATACTGTTTGACGTATGTGACAAATAAGAAAAGATGCCATGGATGCTGTGTGCGCGCGTACGTGCATATATATACACACAAACACACATATATGAGTATATGCACACTGACACCATACTGTTCAAAAAGCTGAGGCACATAGTTACTCTTTTACCTTATAAAGCCTCTAATATACTATTTTTACTCTATTAAGCTGCAGAGAAGATATGTTAGTTTCACAAATTAAAATGGACCAATCTCAGTGTCAACTACTGATGCAATTTGTAGAATTCACGGATCTTTAATGTGCTTTTCTCAACTCAAGGGAAGAGAAATCTTACAGTTAAACTGCTTCTACAAAACACGCTAAACATGGAAACAGCAACCTAAGAATGCTATTTTGAGCAAATTTTTATTGAGTCATTCCATCAAACTGCCACATTCATCCATATTCTTATGGTAATCCGACACAATAAGGGAAATAAACTGTCACATTTAAACTGTATTTTCTATTGGCTAAACTATTTTTTATTATAATGTGGTAGTATTATCACTCTGAGGAGAAAATAGTGCAGAACTGTTTTATCTTGTTGTGGGTGTCATGCTCTTCAAGGTTTACAAAAAAAAAAAAGACAAAGCAAACAGAAAAAGGAAGAAACAAGAAAAAACCCACTTCCAAGATCTTTTTAATGATAATTATTAGGGCTGTGTTTCTCCGAGGATAAATTTAATTAAGATTTAAAATTCATGCATTCAGTTTTTAATTGTGGCTTGCTCGTTACAGAGCCAGGGTTCAGATTCTGATCCAGGCATAGGTAATGAAAAGGCATGAATGCTGGCCCATCTGCTGTTTCATTGAAAGCCCTCTGTTAGTGCTTGCAAAGCAATCATTGAACATAAAATTAAAAAATACTACAAACAGTAGCAAAACATGTAACAGGAAACTGTACACATGTCTCTAGCACCACCACCCCCCCTTCAAATGCCAACTTCTACAAAGCTAACATTGCTGAAATGTCAAAATTCATTAATTTTCACATTTACCACAACATGATTTAATCTTTTTAACTTATTTTTTATATGTCAACAGAAGACTATTTGCAACACTGTATAATCAAAGTTCAGACATTCCCTATGGAAATCATGTTTATGCTAGTTTCTCATACAGCTTGTAATTTTTATTCCAGTGTTCAACTTGCAGAGCAAGCTTATGAACCATTTCCAGATCCATTTAATATGGCAGCTTGTGGATGGTTTCTCAGTTGTTCAGTAATTCCTCTTCAGTGTTTTCTTTTATTTTAAATTCATTTTTTATGTTCAGCAAAGATGATAACCATATGCTAATAACATGCCCTGAAGATGAGATATTTTATTCGTAAGAATGCGTTTCTAAGACTCAATGAAGTCTTTGCTGAGGTAAGGCTCTGACTCTGACAGATTTGCTGTTGGTGGTGTTATCCACCAAGGTTTTTTGTACTTTTGACCTTCCCAAAACAGCAATAAGCAGAGGCTATCTGACCAAATTCAACGGGAAGCCCGGAGACCATACACAGCCATGCCAAGTAAGCTTGTTGTAAAGATGTTGACTCCCAGCACGTGACACAAGGCAAAAATCAGCTTTCTAGCAAAACCCCTGAGCAGCAGAGTTCATAAGGACAAAAAAAAAAAGCGCACCAAAACAAACCAAGAAAGAAGGTGGAACTTAAAACACTGCAAGGAAGCACCTGAAGCACCAAGCCAACTCAGTGCGTGTAGATGTACTGCTAACCAAAACATGGCATAAACCCATTAATCTCTCCCTAAACTGCAGTGGAATCTCAGAAAAAAGTCATTCACTCGATTTGAGATATTCTACGGGTATGCTCCTACGAGGATGACGTGGCAAAAGCCGTATTCAATCTTTTTGAAATTTGTTCCTTTGACTTAAGGAAACGGGGTTCTTCACACTGCCCGCTTGACTCGCCTACATCGAGCTGCACACCGGCACGCTTCTCCTCTGCTGGAGTCTGGAGAAGGAGACAGGAAAGGCGGGGCTCGCAGCTTAGGCTCTGCCGGGAACCTCTGTTACACTGTCACTGTGGCAGGAAGCCGGCAGGAATCCTTGCAACAATTAATACGACATAAAAACGAGGCCAGAGCCCTGGCCAGGAGCAGCTCCGGCACCTCAGAACCGCGCGGCTGGAGCCGAGTCTGAGGGCAGCCTCCTCCCCCCACGGCTGCGGCGTGCTCGCGGCCCGCCGACACGCAGGGCGTCCCGCGCGGACAGCTCCTCAAGTGCCTTCATGCGGCTGCCGCCCCGCGCGCCATGCAGCCACATCCTTCCCACCCTCCCGCCTTCCCGTTCCAACCAATGACCTCATCGAAGACGCAGCATTCCCACACACGCCACCGATTGGTCGAAGGAAACGTCTGTCAAGCCGGTGGCCCCACCTCTCGAGTAAGAGGGGAAAACACCCCAGGGACGCGACTAAGCACAAGATGGCGGCGCTGGCT